>Ga0302320_10002592_pt1 | contig 42426 bp, 38 predicted proteins | sample Bog_T0_3_FD_202130 | JGI IMG/M metagenome (GOLD analysis project Ga0302320, IMG submission 202130) | Peat permafrost microbial communities from Stordalen Mire near Abisko, Sweden - Bog_T0_3 | ecosystem: Environmental > Terrestrial > Soil > Wetlands > Peat | place: Sweden: Abisko, Stordalen Mire... | reverse complement strand
CGGAAATTTTTTTCCGGGCCGCTATTTTTTTTGACATCATGGCAGGGGGTCTGAGACCCGAAAGGAGAATCCAGTGACAACAGGAAGGATTACAGGCGCGATTCTGCTCGCCGCCACGATGGGCTGGCTGGCAGCCATGTACGCGCAGACGGCGCTGCCTCCGGACATCTACCCCGAGTCCCGTAACCGGCTGCCGATCCCCAAACGAGAGGACTTCAGCGGCGACGAACGGAAGCTTTTCGACGAGATGATGGGCCACCAGACAGGCGGATCTAATCCGGGCACCAATCAACGTCCCCTGCTGCGCATGTACAGCCCGAATCTGGCCAGGGGGCTCGAGCAGGCGCGTGAGTATCTGCGCAATGGAACCCATCTCGGGGAACGCGTCATGTCCGTCGCCGTCCTGACCACTTCGCGCGAACTGACCAACCAGTATGAGTGGACGCAGTTTGAAGAACACGCCCGCAATCCCAAAGACGCACGCTACCTCGAGCCCAGGGTGGTGGACGCCATCAAGTTCTGCCGGCCGGTGACGGATCTCGATGCAAAGGACGCCGCCGTCATCTCCTTCGGCCGCGAGTTGTTCGGCGCGCGGAAGGTGTCGCCCGAGACCTTCGCCAAAGTTCTGCAGTTGTTCGGGCGCCATGACACGGTCGATCTGGAGGAGTTGATGGGGCTCTACAGCGCCACCGCGGCGGAGTTAGTGGCGTTCGATTCGCAGCTGAATGTGGGCCAGAAGCCGCTGCTGCCGCCCGGCGCGAAAAGCTGCATGCAGCCTCGTTAAGGTTACGTCAGATTCCTGTTGGCAACTGCCGAGTTTGTGCAATCCCCCGATTGTTGCCGGTGATAGCATGCCGCTAAGCGATTGGCATAGTGTCCGCTATGCGGATCGAATTCAACGGGGGCTTTGTGATTCTCAATCGATTTTCCAAACGATTTAGCTATCTTTGCTGGCTGGCAATTGCTTTCGGCGCACTGGCGCTGGCCCAGAACGATCGGGGTATTCTCACCGGCACCGTGCAGGATCCGGGACACGCCATGGTTCCCGAAGCCTCCATCACCGTCAAGAATACGGCGACCGGCGCGCTCTATGAAACCAAATCCACCACCACCGGAAGCTATACGATTCCGTCCCTGCCGCCTGGCATTTATGAATTGACCGTGACCGCTCCAGGTTTCGCCAAATACATCGGAGAGAATACTCAAATTCATGTAGCTGAAGTGGTGAACGTCAATATCGTGCTGACGCTGGGCGCCGTCACTGAGACGGTAACAGTGGATGCGACCGCGCCGCTGCTGCAATCGGAAAGCAACGACCAGAGCTTTACCGTCACCACCAACGAAATGACCGACCTGCCGCTTGCCAGCAGCGCCGGCGGGCGCACGCCGCAGAGCCTGATGTCTCTCTCGCCGGGCGTTGCCGGCACCGCACCCGGAACAGGCGGCCGCGTCGACGGCATGCCGGGCGGCACGGGACGCCTCATGATCGATGGCCAGGACACGACCAACATCAACGGCAACAGCGGTCACACCGGCCCGCCTCCCCAGGAAACCATTCAGGAGTTCACCTTTCTGACCAGTAACTACTCCGCCGAATACAGCCAGGCGCTGGGCGGCGTATGGGTCATGGCCAGCCGCACCGGAACCAACAGCTTCCACGGCAGCGCCTTCGAATACTGGCAAAATGACGCGCTTAATGCCGACCGGCCTTTCATCTATACCAAGGCGCTGGTGCGCAACAACGACATCAATGGCGCCGTCAGCGGGCCGGTGATTATCCCGAAAGTTTACAATGGCCGCAACAAGACGTTCTTCTCGGTCGATTTTGAGGGAGCCAGAAGCAGTCTCACGTCCGGGTATACCCTGAGCAACCTGCCCACTGTCGCCATGCGCGGGGGCGATTTCAGCGCCGCTCTCACGGGGCGCACTCTCAGCGGCAAGGATCCGCTCGGCAATGCATATCTCGAAAACACCATCTACGACCCAATGACCACGGCCACGGCCCCGAATGGCACGCCCTATCGCACGCCCTTTCCCAATAACGTGATTCCCGCCAGCCGTCTCGATCCCGTGGCCTTGAAGATTCAGTCGCTGATACCCGTTCCGGTGCTGGGCGGAGTCACTAATAACTGGGTCGTCAGCCCGCGCTTCGCGCTTATTTCGCTGCAGCCGTACGTCAAGGTCGATCACTACATCAGCCCAGCGATGAAGATCTCTTTCTTCAATTTCCGGCCTTCCAACATCTCTCCCGAAGACGAAGACGGCCTGCCCCTGCCAATCAGCGCCGTGCAGAAGCCGAACGACGTTACCTGGATCGAGAGGATCAACTACGACTACACGATTACCCCGACAATCGTCCTGCATCTGGGCATCGGCCTGTTTCGGTTCTCGAATCCAGCCAGTTCGCCCGCCTCGGTACTTAACTACAACGCGTCCGGGCTGCTGGGTTTTAACGGCAGCGCTGTCGGCGTAGGATTCCCGCGTATCAACGGGCTGAATTCGTCCGACGGCGGCGGCCTTACTCCCAGCATCGGACCCGCCGGTGAAGACATTCAGTTTTACACCAAGATAACCGCGCCCTTCAGCCTGCTTTGGGTGCGCAACAATCATCAAATAAAGTTCGGCGGCGAATTCCATCAGGAGATTTTCAGCGACAACGAGCGCGAAGGCACCAGCGGCATCCTGAACTTCAGCCCCAACGAGACGGGCACTCCTTCCACCCAGGGCCAGAGCCTCGGCGGCGGCGGTGTGGGTCTCAACTATGCCAGTTTCCTGCTCGGTCTCGCCGACAGCGCCACCGTGCAGCCCCCACAGGATCTGGAATGGCGCAACCGGCGTTATGGCCTCTACCTGCAGGATTCATGGAAAATAACCCGCAAGCTCACGATCGATTACGGTATCCGCTGGGATCTGCAGGGCCAGGGCCATGAACTCTACAACCGCGACAGCATGTTCGGTCCCAGTATTCCCAACCCCTCGGCGGGCGGACTGCTCGGCGGAGTCGTTTACGAAGGCTACGGGGCGGGCCGCTGCAACTGCGATTTCGCCAAAAACTATCCGTACGCCGTAGGTCCGCGTCTGGGCTTCGCGTATCAGATCAATCCGAAAACAGTCATACGCGGAGGCTACGGCATTATCTACGCTTCGCTAGCCAATTTCAATACCTTCACTGCCAGCCCTGTGGTCGGCGTCGGCATCAACCAATTGCAGTTCCCCGCGCCTTCCTTCGGGTTCCCGGCGTGATTTTGCAGAATGGCCTGCAGTATAGCCAGGCCGCCCTGAACAACGCTTCCCTGAATCCAGGCATCCTGCCCACCCCGGGCACCGTCAGTTCCCCCGCTTATTTCATCGATCCGAATGCCAATCGTCCCGGCCGGGTTCATTCCTTCAGCGTGAATCTGCAGCGCGAGGTGATGCGAAACCTGATGGTTGAAACAGCCTACGTGGGCAACCGCGGCGCATGGGAAATCGGCGCCACCGGTCTGGTCAATCTGAACGCGACCAACCCCGCTACGCTGCTGGCGGAGGGATATGACATCACCAACCCGACCACCCAAAAGCTGCTCACTTCTACCATTGGTTCGGCTACAGCGGTTGCAGCCGGCGTCAAACTGCCGTACCCGGGATTCCCCACCGGCCAGACCGTCGCGCAGAGCCTGCGCCCATACCCGCAGTACAGCAGTTCCTTCATCCCCATGTGGGCGCCACTCGGCGACAGCTGGTACGACTCCTTGCAGGCGAAAGTCACCCAGCGCTTCACCCACGGACTGACCGGCCAGGCCGCATTCACTTGGTCGAAGGAGGAGGCTACCGGCCAGGCGATTAACAACGTCTTCGATCCACCCAACCAGAAGTCTTTGGTTTCCAGTTCACAGCCGTTTCTGTTCGTCGTTTCGTGGACGTACGAGCTTCCCTTCGACAGGTTCGGACCGTCGCAGAACAAGTTGTATAAACAGATTGTGGGGGGCTGGAGGCTGGGAGGGTTGTTCCGCTACGGCAGCGGCTTGCCCATCCCGGTACCCGCTTCGCAGGGCAACCTGAATTCGCTCATCTTTCAGACCACGCGCATGAACCGCGTACCGGGCCAGCCGCTGTTCCTTGAGAACCTGAATTGCGGCTGCTTCGACCCCACCAAAACGCTGGTACTTAACCCCAAGGCCTGGACAGATGTGCCCAACGGGACTTGGGGCTATTCGGCGCCCTTTTACAACGACTACCGGTACGAACGCACGCCCTATGAAAGTCTGAACCTTGGCCGAACCTTCCGGATCGGCGAGAAAACCAGGCTGGAATTGCGGGGCGAATTCTTCAACGTATTCAATCGTCTGGAATTGCCCAATCCATCCGCCAGCAATCCGCTGGCGACTACGACTTACAACTCGTCGACCGGTCTACTCTCCGGTGGCTTCGGTTACATTAATGTGAGCAGCGTAGGCGGTCAGCGCTCGGGCGAGCTGGTGGCCCGCGTCAGCTTCTGATGTAAGATCGGCGCTTCCGCCTGTCCAGCCAACGAAAGATAGGTGACGCGCGAACCCGAACGCGATACCCTTATATTAGTGTCCCGTAAAGTCCTTTTGCTGTTCGTATCCGCGCCTCTTTTGTTCGCCTGGCAACAGCCTGCCGCGACGCAAAACGCCTTGGTTAAGCAGTATTGCGTCACCTGCCACAACGACAAGCTGAAGACCGCCGGAGTTTCGCTCGAAGGCCTCGATATCTCAAAAGCCGGCGAGGATTCCGCCGTCTGGGAAAAGGTCCTCCGCAAGGTCGTATCGAGTCAGATGCCGCCGGCAGGATTGCCCCACCCCGACGCCGCTGCCGCCAAGGCCTTTACCACGTACCTCCAGAGCAATCTCGATCAATATGCGGTGACCCACCCCGATCCCGGCCATCCTGTGATCCACCGGTTAAATCGCGCCGAATACAGCAATACCATCCGCGATCTCTTCGCACTCGATATCAATGCGGGCGCTAATCTGCCAGCCGACGATTCGGGCTACGGTTTTGACAATATCGGCGATGTATTATCGCTTTCGCCGGTTCTGATCGAGCGTTATATGAAGGTGGGCCGCATGGTCGCGCGCCTGGCCATCGGCGCTACGGATATCAAGCCGGCGGTCGACACTTTTGCCCTTCCCAGACCGTCCGGACGGGGCCGCGGGCGTAACGAGCGCGTCTCGGACGACGTGCCTTTCGATTCGGCCGGTGGCCTGTCATTCCAGTACACGTTTCCGGTGGATGCCGAGTATGTATTCAAAATCCAGACCGGCGGTGGACGTCCCGGCCAAGGCGCGCCGATGCCTGAACTGCGGCTCCCGGTCAAGGCCGGTGTCCGGCACATCAGTCTGACGGCGATCCGCTCCAGCGCCATGCCGGAAAACCTTCCCGGCGCCGGTCGCGGAGCTCCCGGTCCCGTCGGCGAGCCCGACAATCTGGATTTACGTCTCGACGGCGTGCGTGTGAAGCTGTTCGAAGTTCGCGGCTACGGCGGTCTCTCGATTGACGGACCCTACAACATTCTGGGCCCCGGCGATTCGCCCAGCCGCCAGAAGGTTTTCATCTGTCATCCTGCCACGGCTGCCGAAGAATCGCCCTGCGCCCGCAAGATCCTGACCTCGCTGGTACGCCGTGCCTATAGACGTCCCGCTACCGAGACCGACCTGAAGCCTCTGATGGCTCTCTACGACTTCGGCCGTCAGGATAAGGAATCCGGCAGCTTCGATAACGGCATCGAGATGGCGCTGCGCGGCATGCTGGTTACGCCGGACTTTCTCTTCCGCATCGAGCACGATCCGGCTGCCAGCGCGCCCAGCTCGGTCCATCGCATTAACGATTTCGAACTGGCCTCGCGTCTCTCGTTCTTCCTCTGGAGCAGCATTCCCGACGAAGAGCTTCTGAAATTGGCCGAGGCCGGCAAGCTCAAAGATCCCAAGGTTCTGCAGCAGCAGACCGCGCGCATGCTGGACGATCCGAAGTCCAAAGCGTTCATCGATAACTTCTCGGGCCAGTATCTCTTCATTCGCAACATGGAGACGCAGAAGCCGGATCCCGATGCTTTCCCGGAATTCGACAACGCCCTGCGCCACGATTTCGAGGAGGAGACCACGCTCTTCTTTAATGCCATGGTGCGTGAGAATCGCCCGGTCACGCAACTGCTCGACGGGAAATTCACCTTCCTGAATGAGCGCCTCGCCGATTTCTACGGCGTGCCTGGCATCCATGGATCCCAGTTCCGGCGCGTCGAGATCACCGATCCGCGTCGCGGCGGTATCCTGGGGCAGGGAAGTCTGCTCACGGTCACGTCATATCCTAATCGCACTTCGGTAGTCCAGCGTGGCAAGTGGGTGCTCGAAAATCTGCTTGGCACGCCGCCTCCGCCGCCTCCGCCGAATGTGCCTTCGCTCGACCCCCATGGTAAAGAAGGCAATCTTTCAATGCGGCAGGCGATGGAAGCCCACCGCGCCAATCCGGTCTGCGCATCCTGCCACTCGCGCATGGATCCCATTGGTTTCGCGCTCGAGAACTACGACGGCGTGGGCGCCTGGCGGGACAAGGATAACGGGGCGGTGATCGACGCGTCCGGTAAGCTGCCCGACGGCGCGGCATTCGATGGCCCCAACGGTTTGAAGAGCCTGCTGCTGACCCAGCATCGCGACGACTTCATTTCCACTTTTACGCAAAAACTGCTCACCTACGCCCTCGGCCGCGGCGTCGAAGCGAGCGATCTTCCGGCGGTGCGCACCATTATGCGCGACGCGGCCAAAGAGAACGACACCATCCCGGCCCTGATCGATGCCATCGTCAGGAGTCCGCAGTTTCAGATGAGGAGAACCCGATCGTCATGATTATCACGAAGAAAGCTCTGGATCGCCGGACGTTCCTGCGTGGAGCCGGCATTGCGCTGTCGCTGCCGCTGCTCGATTCCATGATTCCCGCCTTGGCACGCGCCAGCAGCCCGGCTGTCAAAGCGCCCACACGGCTCGGCTTTGTTTATGTTCCGAACGGGATTCTGCAGCGCGACTGGGTTCCCGATCAGCTCGGCACGGATTTCCAGCTGAAAGCGACCATGAAGGACCTCGAACCCTTCAAGGACAAGATGGTCGTACTCAGGAATCTCCAGCAATATAACGGGCAGTCGCTGGGCGATGGCGGCGGCGACCACGCGCGCGGCGGCGCTACCTGGCTCACCGGAGTGCACCCCAAGAAGACGGAAGGCGCCGATATTCACGCGGGCATTTCCGCCGATCAGATTGCGGCCAAACAACTGGCCCAGTTCACGCAGTTCGGCTCGCTCGAAGTGGGCATTGAAGAAAACACTCTGGCCGGCGGATGCGATTCCGGCTATAGCTGCGCCTACACGAATACGATTTCCTGGCGCGGTCCCACTACGCCTAACCCGATGGAACTGAGTCCGCGCGCGCTGTTCGAGCGCCTGTTCGGCGATGGCGAATCGACCGACCCGGCGGTAAGGATCCGGCGCATGAATCAGGACCGGACTATTCTCGACACCGTGCGCGGCGACATCTCGAGTCTGCAGCCCGCTCTCGGACCGCGCGATAAGAGCAAGCTCGACGAATACCTCGAAGGCATCCGCGACATCGAGCGCCGCATTCAGAAGGCGGAAGAGCAAAGCTCCACCATGAAGATGCCGGTGATGGAGCGGCCCACGGGTATTCCGGAAGCCTTTGAGGATCACACCAAACTGATGAGCGATCTGATTGTGATCGCCTACCAGACCGACATGACGCGGGTGATCACCTACATGCTGGCGCGCGAAGGCAGCAATCGCAGCTATCGCGAGATCGGCGTGCCGGACGGCCACCACTCCATGTCGCACCACATGCTCGACGAGCAGAAGATGGTGAAGCTGCAGAAGATCGACCAGTTCCACGTGAAGGCCTTCGCCTATCTGCTGGGACGCATGCAGGCCACGCCGGACGGCGACGGCACGCTGCTCGACCACACGATGATGCTCTACGGCAGCAGCATCCGCGACGGCAATACGCACGACCATTACGATCTGCCCCTGGTTCTCGCCGGCGGCCAGTCGGTGAACATCAAGGGCGGTCAGCATGTGCAGTACAAGCCGCTGACGCCGATGACGAACTTCCTGCTGGGGATGCTCGACAGGGTCGACATTCACGCCGATTCGCTGGGCGACAGCACGGGCAAAGTCGACGTGATGGGAGCCTGATTTGCGCCTTCGCTTTCCCATACTGATTGCCCTTGCTGCGGCTTCCTTGAGCGCCGCCAGCGATGTACCGCTGGTGGACGCAATTAAGGACCAGAATCCTAAAGCTGTCGTTTCTCTGATCCCGCACACCGATGTAAACGCGCGGACGCCGGATGGCTCGACACCGCTGGCCTGGGCCGTCTATAAAGACGACGCCGCTACCGTGGACATGCTCCTGAAAGCGGGCGCCAAAGTCACCGTAGCCGACGAGTATGGCGAGAGTCCGCTGACACTCGCCTGCGCCAACGGCAATGCGGCCATCGTTGACAAGCTGCTCAAAGCCGGCGCGGACGTCAATGCCCCGCGCTTCTACAACGAGACACCGCTCATGATCGCCGCGGCCAGCGGTAATGCCGATGTGGTGCGGGCTCTTCTGGCGCATGGCGCGAAGATCGACGCAGTGGAAGACCGGCGCGGCCAGAACGCTCTCATGTGGGCGGCTGCGCAATCCCATCCCGAAGCCGTGCAGGTTCTTCTGAAGGCCGGAGCGAATCCCAATACAGCTTCGAAGTCCGACTTTACGCCGCTGGTCTTCACTGCCGATAATGGCGACGCCAAGTCCGCGGCTGCCTTGATTGCTGCCGGAGCGGATATCGACTATGAGGTCCACTCCCTCAATGTGCTGCTGGTAGCCCTCAACGCCAGGAAGCCCGCGGTCGCCAGGTTGTTGATCGACGAGGGCGCGAAGGTTACCGGGAAAGATCCCACCGGACAAACCGCGCTGCACATTGCCGCCGAGGCCGGCGATATCGAAACCGTGAAACTGCTCATCGCTAAAGGCGCCGACGTGAATGCGGCGACGAATCCCAGACAGGGCGATCGCATGGGCATCCTGCAACGGCCTCCCACGGGCCAGCAGACGCCGCTGATGATTGCCGCGCGCGTCAACCGCCCCGATATCATGAAGGTGCTGGTCGATGCCGGGGCCAATCCGAAAATGCATGCCACCGATGGCAGCACGCTGCTGATGGCTGCGGCTTCGGGAGGGCACATCGAATCGGTGAAGTACGCGTATGAGCTCGACCCCGACATCAAGGCCATGACCGATCGTAAAGAAACGGTGATGCATGCGGCGATGATCGGGACGCGGCGCTATGCCACGGAAGCCCAGGTCACCGAGATGGTTAAATTTCTCGCCGAACATGGCGGGGAACTCGATTCGATGGACATCAATAACCGCACACCTATCGCGCTCGCGAAGATCATTCCGCTCGATTCCACCATCGAACTGCTGACGAAGATGATCGTCGCCACCGGCGCCACGCCGAAACCCTCGAAAGCCCGCTAATGACGAAACACATTGCCGCCCTCACTCTGGCCGCCGCCGGAGCGGCTTTCCTTGCTATTGCCCAAAGCACCACGCCTGCGCTGCCCCAGATCCCCGGCGTCGCTTCCGCCGATTGCAAACCCAGCGCAGTGCAATCAAGCGACGCCAGGCCCTGGACCGATGCCAGCCAAACGCCCGCCTGCCGAGCCCTCGAAGTAATCGCGCAGATGACTTACGAAGAGAAGCTCAACTTCCGCGGCGCGCTTCCCCGGCTCGGGCTGTATTCGTCGGCAGGTGGACGCGGCGGCCAGGCGCCTCCTCCGCGCACCTCCGGCATCACCGTGTTCCCGCACTCGCATGTGCTCGCTTCCACCTGGGATAAAGACCTCGCCAAACGCGTCGGCGATACCGTGGGCCAGGAGTTCGCTGGCCGGGGTACCGCCTTCCCCATGATCAACATCAATCGAACCTGGCATTGGGGGCGCACTGCCGATACGTTTGGCGAAGATCCCTTCCTCACCGCCGAGATGGTAGTCCCGGAAGTCGGCGCCATCCAGAGCCATCACGTGCTCGCGATCGTCAAACACTACATCGCCAACAATCAGGAGATCGATCGCCAGACCGTGAGCGAGCAGATTCCCGAGCGTGCCCTGCATGAGATTTACCTTTACGCCTGGCAGCAGATTGCTCAGCGCGCCAAAATGGCCGGCATATTCTGCGCCTACAACGGCGTCAACGGGGAGTTCTCCTGCGTGAACAAGCCGCTTCTCGATACCCTGCGCGGATTCGGTTTCGACGGGTTCGTTTTTCCTGAACCGGTGAGCGATCCGGCAGCCGCCATCAAGGCCGGATCCGATCTGCTTGCGCCCAACGTTATTGATGGCTTGGTGAAGAGCGGCAAACTGGATGCTTCCGCGGTGGACCTGATTGCCTTCCACGTCCTCGTCCCGTATTTCCGCATTGGCGTGTTCGACGTGCTGGCCGCTCCTGCCGATGTGAAAGCCAGCACGCCTGAGCGCCGTAAAGTCGCCGAAGACGTTGCCGAACAAGGCGCAGTGCTGCTCAAGAACAAAGGCGCGTTGCTGCCATTGACGGGCATCAAGAGCCTGGCCATCATCGGCGACGATGCGGGCAAGAACGCCTCGGTGCAGATGACCAGCGCCAATGTGCCGATCGATACCCCGAACTTTCCGGTGGATGCGATCACCGCACGCGGGGGCAGCGCGGTCAAAGTGACTTATGTGCCGGGGACGCCCGGTCTGGGCCCGCTGCCTCCGATGCAGGCCGATTTCTCCGCCGCGTTCTACTCGACCCCCGATCTTTCCGGAAACGCTCTTGTCACTCGGAAAGACGCGGGCGTGGATCTGCAGAAGTTTGCGCCACCCACGGAGATCGTACCCGCTCCGCCGCCTGGCCGTGGACGTGGACGAGGTGCCGCCGGTCCGCGCATCCCCTGGTCGGCGCGCTGGACCACTACGCTGACGCCCACTACCACGGGCGGCTATCGTTTTTCTCTGACCGGCTCCGGCACCGCGAAGCTCTATCTCGGGGGCAACCTGGTCGGGACGATCATGAAGTCCGACATTTCAATCACGGTCTTCGGCGGGACCACCCTGACCGCAAATCAGCCCGTGGAAGTGAAGCTCGAATACATGACGCAGGGCCGCGGCGCGAATCTGCGCCTTGGCATGCAGCCGGCCGATCCGAATTCACCAGAGTCGGTCGAAGCGGCGCAGAAGGCGGCCAAAGAAGCCGACGTCGCAGTGGTGTTTGCCGGCGAACGCGCGGGTGAAAGCATGGACCGCTGGTCGCTCACTCTGCAGGGCGATCTGGATAATCTGATCGAAAGCGTGGCGGCGGTGAATCCGCGCACAGTGGTCGTTCTCAACACGGCGGGAGCGGTTGCCATGCCCTGGATCGATAAGGTCGCGGGCGTGATATGGGCGGGGCATCCGGGCGGTTTCGACGGATCGTCGATTGCGGCGCTTCTCTATGGCGATGCCAATCCTTCGGGCCGGTTGATCATGACTTTCCCCGCCAATGAACAGCAGGGGCCGGCGACTAAGCCCGACGAATATCCCGGCGATGGCAAGATCGTGAACTTCGACGAGGGCGTTCTGGTGGGCTATCGCTGGTACGATGCAAAGAATCAGACGCCGCTCTTTCCGTTCGGCTATGGCTTGTCGTACACCACATTCAAATACAGCGATCTGAAGATCGAGCATGGAGCGGATGGCCGGCAAACCGTCAGCGTTAAAGTAACCAACAGCGGCAAGCGTGAAGGCGCGGAGGTTGTCGAGCTTTATGTGGGGGACCCTGCCGCCGCCGGTGAACCGCCGAAGCAGTTGAAGGGTTTTGAAAAGCTCTTTTTGAAGCCCGGCGAGAGCAAGACGGCAACCATGGCGCTGAATCGCGACAGCCTGTCAGTGTGGGATGGAACCACGCACGGCTGGAAGCTGGTCCCGGGCGCTTACACGGTCAACGTGGGAAGCTCATCGCGCGATATTCACCTCAAGGGTTCATTTACTATTCGGTGACGGCAGGTCGGGTAGTTTGACGGAGTGGCGCGCGACAATCTGCCATCCCTGCGGCCCTTTGAGCCACACCACCAGTAGATGCATGTTATTCACGTGATCGGCCGCGGTGGTGATCACGCACCGTCCGGTCATCACCGCGGTATTGCCGTAGACATGGGTGATGAGATCATAATACTCGACGCCCTTGGACTTCGTCTCCGGTGAGATAGCGCCTGCAATCGCCTGGGCTTTGTTCTCGATTTTCGCGGTGTTGTGCGAGTAGGCGAGGTCGGGATGGAACAGCTTATCGAGCGTGGCCGCATCGCCTTTGAGCGCCGCCTGGCGCCAGACGGCGAGCGTGGCGAGGATGTCCTTTTCGTCCTGCGAGGTGTCGGCGGCGAAGGCCGCAACTGACAGCAGGAGGAGCGTCAGGGCTGTTTTCATAGAGCATAGTTTATCCGATTTGACGCGACCTCGGGTTCTGTATTAGATTCGACGGCATGCATCGCATCTTAATGGCTTTGTGCGTCTCGGCTACATGGGCCCTCGCCGCGGATAAACTTACCGCGCCGCAACTAATCGATCTTGTCAGAACTAATCCGGCAAAGCTGCAGGAAGCGCTTCTCGCCACGCTCGGCCAGGAGCGGATTCACAATGGCACGGCGCTGATCGGCCGCGGCCCCGATTTCATCTGGGCTGTCGAATCCGCATCGCGCCCAGTCCTGATGGTCGATGACGCCCCTGGCCCCGCCATGCTGCAGATCGCCGCAACGAACAACTGGTACGCGGTGGGAAAGCTGACTGCCGGCACCGGCCACGAGTTCGAATACCGCATCGACGGCAAGCCCTTTGGCGGCAGCAAGGACGTGTCGGCATTCGGACCGGAGTCTTATCCGAAGCCCGGCGTGCCCACCGGAAAACTGTCCGAACAACTCGTCCATACCAGCAAAATCTACGACGGGATGAAGAGCGATTACTGGATCTACGTTCCCGCCGAGTACGACCCGAAGACACCCGCCGCGCTGATGGTATTTCAGGACGGCCGCGGCTACACGCGGCGCGAGAGCGAAGGTAATCTGTTCGACGTTCTCGACAATCTGATTTACGAGAAAAAGATTCCGGTCATGATCGCAGTCTTCATCCAGCCCGGCAATGTTCACGAAGGCACGCCAATCTATAAAGAGCTGCAGGAGTTGATCGCGCGTATGCCGCCGAGCAATGAGCGTCCCGGCGCCGCGCCCCGGGCCACCAGACAAAACGTGCGCATTCCGCAAGGCATGATTCGCAGCCTCGAATACGACACGGTGTCCGACCGCTACGTGAAGTTTTTGCGCGACGAATTTCTGCCCGAAGCGATCTACTCGAAATACAATGTGCGCAAAGACGGCTACAGCCACGCCATCAGCGGCAGTTCGTCGGGCGGCATCTGCGCGTTCAATGCGGCGTGGCAGGCGCCCGCCGATTTCAGCCGCGCGATCAGCTGGTTCGGCAGCTTCATGTCCATTCAGCAGGTGCCGAATTATGGCGGCCAGGCCTACCCCGCCATGGTGCAGCGCGACGCCATCCGTAACATCCGCGTGTGGCTGCAGGATGGCGAGAACGACCAGCTGACGTGGCCCATGCAGAGCCTGAACATGGCGAATTCGCTGAAGGAGCACGGCTATGATTTCCACTTCAGCTATGGATTCGGCACCCATAATTCGGCCCAGGGACGCGCGGAGTTTCCGCAGTCGCTCACGTGGCTGTGGCGCGGCTACGATCCGGCGAAGACCGAACAGGCCTTCGAGCAGGATCCGGCCGAGGCCGCCAAGCCCCTGTTCCGCGTCAGAGTCTTTAACCGGGATCACGGGCCGGAATAGCCGGCTGCTACTGTGGATTTGTGGCGTTGATCAGGATTGGCTCGGTAGCCGCGCTGCCCCCCGGTTCAGTGGGCGAGGCCGAGGTGGGCGACATGACTTATGCGCTCTGTCATCATGCGGGGGAGATTCATGTTTTCGATGCCAGTTGTCCCTGCACGGGCGGGCCTTTGGGACAGGGCACGATTCGCGACAACCTGCTGGTTTGTCCCTGGCATGGAATGCGGTACGATCCGCATTCGGGGGTTTGCCCTTACGACCCCAAGCTCGTTCTGACTCAGTTCCCCGTGGAGATTCGCGGGGACGACATTATGATTGAGACTGACACGGCGTCAGTTTGAAATCGAACTCCACGGTTGGCCCGAATTCGCGGATCAGGGATTCCTTTACTGCGAACACGGCGTCCGACTTCAGATAGGGATCGCTCGAATCGAAGATATGCGTGATCACCGGCTCGTAGCCTTCGGCGGATACGGCGAAGTGGATATGGGCGGGCCTCCAGGCATGGCGCGCGGTGGCACGGAGCATTCCTCCTACAGGGCCATCGCTGGGGATCTGATAATGCACGGGCCGCGTGGTGCGGAATTCATAGCGGCCCTGTGCATCGGTGCGGAATTTGCCCCGCATGTGGAGTTCGTTCAGATTCGCATCCTGCGAATCGTAGAGGCCGTTCGACGCGGTCTGCCAGACATCGAGCAAAGCGTTCTCAATGGGCTGCCCGTCGAGGCTCAACACACGGCCTTTGACGACGGTCGGCTCGCCGTCTTTATCGAGGTGCGCGATGTTCCCTCCGGCAGGCAGATCGGGTGCGCCCTCTCTGTGGAAGGGGCCAAAAACAGTGGACTCAGTGGCCGCCGCGGGCCGCGCGTGAGCCACCAGATCGACCAGCATGGAGATCCCGATCACGTCTGAGAGCAGAATGAATTCCTGGCGTTTGCCACTGCACATGTGGCCGGTTCTGGTGAGAAAATCGATGGCCGCAAACCACTCGGGCTCGGTGAGTTCGACGTCCCGCACGAAGGCATGCAGATGCCGCGTCAGACTCTGCGTGATCTGCCGAAGGCGCGGATCGGGCGTGGCGTCGAAGCTGTGCAGTACGTCGGCCGTGATGTCGTCGGCGGTCTTCAAATCAGCGCTTGTACCACGGTGGGATGTCGGCGTCGACGTTCACCCAGACCGATTTGGCTTCAGTGTAATCGTGCATGGCTTCGAAGCCCATTTCGCGGCCGTAGCCGGATTGGCCCACGCCTCCGAAGGGCGAGCCTGGATTGACACGCTTGTAGGTGTTGACCCAGACCATGCCGGATCGAATGGCGGCGGCGACGCGGTGGCCGCGCTGCATGTCGCGGGTCCACAGTCCACCGCCTAATCCGTATTCTGTGGAGTTGGCGATGCCGACCACCTGCGCCTCGTCGGTGAAGCGCGTCACGGACACGAACGGTCCGAAGACTTCTTCCTGACAGACGCGATCTTCGGGTTTCGCCGTCACTACGGTGGGCTCGATGTAGCAGCCAGCCGCCAGTTCGGGATTCGACGGCGTCTTGCCGCCGGTGAGGATTTGACTGCCCTGGTCCTGCGCGACCTTGATATACGCGAGCACGCGGTCGCGATGCCCCTGCGAAGTGAGCGGCCCCATTTCGGTTTGCGGGTCGAGAGGATTTCCCAGGCGGATAGACCGGGTCAGAGTGAGGAAGCGATCCAGAAATTCGTCGGCGATCTTCTCGTGCAGCAGAAGCCGCGAGCCGGCGATGCAGGCTTGGCCCTGATTGTGGAAGATGGCGAAGGCGGACCCATTGACGGCAGCCGGGAGGAAAGCATCGTCGAAAACGATATTGGCGCCCTTGCCCCCGAGTTCCAACTGAACGCGTTTGAGATTTCCCGCCGATGCCTCTACGATTTTGCGGCCCACGGCGGTCGAGCCGGTGAAGCAGATCTTATCCACTCCGCGATGTTCGGCCAGGTGCTGGCCGGCGGTCTGGCCGTAGCCCGGCACGATATTGACGACCCCCGGCGGTATGCCCACGTTGGCCATCAACTGAGCGATGCGAAGTGTCGTCAGCGGAGTTAATTCGGCCGGCTTGAGCACCACGGTATTACCGGCCGCGAGCGCGGGACCCATCTTCCAGCTGGTAAACATCAACGGAAAATTCCACGGCACAATCTGCCCCACCACGCCCAGCGGCTCGCGCGTCACATAGTTGAGGAAGCCAGCTTCGACGGGAATAATGCTTCCCTGGACCTTATCGGCCATGCCGCCGAAGTAGCGAAACGTCGCCGCGGTGCGGGGTACGTCCAGCATTTTGGTGTCGCGAATGGGGTGGCCGGTGTCGAGGCTTTCCAGTTCGGCCAGATACGCGGCATCGGCCTCGATGGCATCGGCAAGTTTGAGCAGCAGTCTGCCGCGATCAGCCGCACCCATGCGCTTCCACGCGGGAAAAGCCTTGCGGGCGGCCACAACTGCGCGGTCCACATCGGCCGGGGAAGCTTCAGCCACTTCGGCCAGCAGACTGTTGTCGTGGGGATTGAGGACGGGGATGCGGCCGCCTTCGACCGCATCCGTGAATTCGCCTCCAATGAAAAGGCGCGTCTCGATTTCGAGCCCGCGTTCGGCGCCGGCGAGCGCAGTCATCAGAACTCCACGGGATAGGGCTTCAGTTCACCGCTCGCGTAGCGCTGGGGCAAAGTGCCGTCGTTATTCTCCCAGACGATGAGGATGGAGCGCTTGGGCGAATAGCCCTTGTGGCGAATGTCGGCGGGCATGGCGGCCACGTCGCCGGCTTTCATCACAACCTTGGCGCGCGGCCGTCCGGTCTTTCCGTCTTCGACATCCCAGATGATTTCGTCGCAGACCTGCACGAACCACTCCACGCGATCGTTGCCGTGGAAGATGGGGAGCATGTGCTCTTCGGTGGTGGCGCAGAACTGGCTGTCCTTCACATTCGAGACGACCGAAGGATTCCACGTCACGTCCGAGCGCGAAGTGTAGGCGAACATGTTGAAGGCGTGAACTTCGCTCTCGAAGCCGGGCTCGGCATGGATCTCGGGAGTGTCCTGCGGAACGTCGAGGAACTGGCGGTTGACCGGCTGGCCAGCCTCGTCGGTGCGATATTGCAGATCGCCCGGCATGCCGACCATGCGCTTGGCGACGATGCGCTCGCGCTTCAGGGCCTTGGAATTATTGCCGTGCTTGGGGCCATAGGCAACGCCGGTCTCATCGGGGGCGGCGTAGGGATCGAAGCCCTCGTTGGTCCAGTCGTCGAGCATTTCCTCGAAGACCTTCTTGAGATCGCGCGAGTTGAAAGTCTCCACGTAATGGCGGTTGTTGGCCCGGTAGCCTTCGTTGAGCAAGCCGACAAACAGATCGACCGTGCCGTAGTGGTTAATAGTGCCGAGGACGCTGTCGAAGTTCACCGTGCCGTAGAAGAAGCCCCAGCCGACGTCGCGCATCAGGGCGCGGAGGAACGCCTCAATATGCATGAGGTGGCGTCCGCCCGGGTAATAGATGTGGGCGAAATACTCGTCGCGCTCAAAGCGGTACTTACCCGCGGTGAAAGTTTTATAACCAAGGTCCTTGGCCGGCGTTTCAGAGGCCGACGTTTCGACAGGTGCGGCAGTAGCAGTGCTCATAACGATCTCCTGTTTTCGATGCTTATATTATCCAATACTATGCAAATTCTTATGTAGTCTGGCAGATCTCTGCCCAGCGCTCCACGGTGTGGTCGCCTTTGATGGTCTGCAGCAACAGAACGCCGGGTTTGGCGCTGCGGAACTGATAGGCGGCGCCTTTGGGCAGCAGCGCCATGTGGCCGCGGCGTACCTTCATCCAACCCATCTTCTTTCCCGCGGGCTGGCCGGCGAGCTTCACCGAGCCCACCTTGTCCTCGGCCGTGAGGGGGGCGTCGGGTTTGATCAGATGCACTTCAACTTCGCCATCCATGATGAGCGCGGCCTCGTCATGGGGCGCGGCGAACCAGGGCGAATCGCCTTCGGCGCGCAGGGCTTCGATAACGTAATCGAGATTAATACCCACGCAGACCTTCTCGTAAGGCTTCGATTTGGACGCGACCTCAAAGACGTTGGAAAACACGTAGTGTTTAGGGTCGTCGTCGACCACCTGCACGCCGCCTTTTTGATAGTGTTCGAGCGAGCCAAACTGCGTGTGATAGTTCATTTTTCGAGATTACTCCTTAAGTTTCCCGAACTAGTTTACCCGATGGTCCGTATTAGCCGCTAGCAGAAACTCCACCCCGGTGAATGGAAAAATGACACGGGCGGAGGGTTGGCCTCTGTTTGGAGTGCGGAAAAAGGCATATAATGTCAGCGGACCACGTATGATCCCGCTTACCAAGGACGTTTTTACAGTCCGGGAAACCCATGGCCGGGTTCTCCGGCCGGAGAACCGCGTTATCGCCCACAGTCAGGATGTCGGATGGCGTTCGATGTTTGCGGCGATCATCGAAGAGGCTCCGTTCCAGGCGACGGAACTGGCTGTGGACCATCCTTTTTTCATTTATCATCTGGCTCGCCCCACCGAGGTGATGCGGCGCATCGAGGGCGGTCCGCAGGAGCGATCGCTGATCGGCCCGCGCCGGCTGTGCCTGACTCCGGGACAGGCCAAGACGCAGTGGCAGCATGCGGGAAATCCCGAGATTCTGCAGGTTTACGTCAGGCAGGACGTGTTCGCCGGGGCGGTGAGCGAAATGTTTGGCGGCGATCCGGCAGGCGCCGAACTGGTCCCGCGATTTGCCGCGATCGACCCGCTGCTCGAGCAATTGGCGCTGGCCATCGGTGCGGCGCTGCGCGATGGCAATGCCAGCGACGGCCTGTATATCGATACCTTAGCCCAGATGATAGCGGCGCATCTGGCGCGCAATCACTCGACGCGGTCGCGTACGCCGCGCACCACGGCCGGGCAGACGATTTCAGGCTGGAAGATGCGGCGGGTGATCGAGTTTATCGAGGAAAACCTGGATCACGATCTGAGCCTCGAGGCCATGGCCGCGCAGGTTGAAGTAAGCCCGCTGTATTTGCCGCGCGCATTCAAGGCGGCGGTGGGACAGTCGCCCCATCAATACGTTCTGGTGCGGCGTATCGAGCGCGCCAAGGAGTTGCTCCGCAACACCACTTCGCCCATTGCCGATGTGGCGTTTTCCTCGGGATTTTCTTCCCAGAGTCACCTTTCCAATTGGTTCCTGCGGCTGGTGGGAGTTTCACCGGCCACATATAGGCGCCAGGGGTAAGGACACGCGGCGATAGCCGCGTTTGGCTTGGTGTCCGAACAGGCGCAGCTATCGCAGCGCGTCCCAGTGTCTTCGCGGACCTCGGTCTGCGCAATCCGGATAGGAATTGATGAAGGCGGGCCTGGCGCTGGAGATTTCCGTATCGTTCCGCAGCGGGGTATGCCGCAGAGTCAGGCCGCGGCGGCCCTTGGCGTTAAGCAGCCCCAGGTATCCCCTCCTATGCGCAATCTTGGGCGCGGCGATCATGGTGAAGTTTAGTGGCGGACCATCGAAGTCCGCTCTTCCACTCTGACGAGCCGTTCTTCGTGGTTGTCGAGCTTCTGTTCGATACGCACCAGGCGGGTGGTTACATCCTCGAAGCGCCTGTTCATGTCGTCGAAGCGCCTGTTCATGTCGGATCGCAAGTCGTCAAATCTCTTGTTTTGCGGCCAGGAGGCGACCCAGATGGTGCCGACCAGGGTAAACATGATGGGCAGCGATATGGACAGAAAGTTCTGGATCGCGCCATTCATGTTGCTTCAATCTTAACCGTTTTGCGCGGGACAGATCGGAAATCTGTCCCCACCACGGCTACGCAGTGGCGGCGGCTTCCTGCGGGATTCTTCTGGGGGCGGTTTCCTTTAAGAAGAAGCACACCACAACTCCAGCCATCACCCCCGCCAGTGCCAGATAGAGGACGTTCTGGATTCCATAGTTCTGGGCGATGTAGCCGGCGAGCGAGGGGGCTACTCCTCCGCCGAAAATTTCGCCCGCTCCTACCACGATGCCGATGGCTGAAGAGACTAGGCCTACAGGCGCCGATTCGGTGGCGATCGGGCCGGTCAACAGCGCAACCAGGCCGAGGCAGCAAAGCGAGATCACGAACAGTACGGCAAATAGGAGCGCCGGATTGGGTCCGATGGCGATGAATACGCGGATCAGTGCGGCGGTGGCGAGAAAGCCTCCGATGGCTACGACCCGGCGCCCCAGATGATCCGAAAGACCGGGCAGCGCGAACTGTCCGATGAACCCGCCGAAACCCAGCGCGGAAGTTACAAAGCCCATCTGGCTGGTATCGAGCTTCAGGTAATCGATCAGATAATTGGGCATCATGGCGCTCAATACGAATACTCCGCACATGGCGCAAAAGAGGGCGAACATGGACACCAGAATGTTGCGGCTGTGGAAGATCTTCGACCACTTATGTCCGCCGGGGCGCTCGGTCTTGTTAGTGATGTGGGGGAGTTCGCGCAGCACCATGGCCATGAGGGCGGCCAGGATAAGGCCTGGGATTGCCACCACCATGAATACGTAGCGCCAGGACGGAACCACTTGCAGCAACTGCGTGGCGATAATGGGCGCGAAGCCGAGGCCAAAGAGCGCGAAGGTGCTTTGCTGGAGGCCCTGGTTGAGTCCGCGGCGTTTGGGCTCGGAGGCTTCGGCGGTGGCGGCGAAACTGGTGGGGCAGAAGGAACCCTCGGTCAGCCCCATCATGCCGCGGATGAGGATGAGGCTCATGAATCCGGTGGCGAGGCCGGAAACTCCGCTGAGCAAAGAGAACAGAACAATGGCGGGGATGAGAACTTTACGGTGCCCGATCCGGTCGGAGAGGCCGCCCATGACGATCGCGAAGAAGCCCCACGCCAGTCCGAGGATGCCGATCAGGTTGCCGAGTTGCTGGTAGCCGAGGCCGAGGTCTTTCATCATGGATGGAAAGAGCGGCGCGATGATCCAGCGGTCGAGACCGACGAGCCCGAAACCAAGACCCAGCAGGGTTACGGCTTTCCATTCATACGAAGTGTCCCACTTTTGCGATTCAGCCATGTAACGAGACCTTATTCGACGCGTGACCTTCGTGGCTTGCAGGATTCCGCGTTGGTGAGCAGAATCCTGACGTGGCGGATAGGGCCGGATTTCTGCGATAAAGTATTTGGTTGGAGTATAGACAAATGAACATTGTTAGGTGCGCGCTCTTATTGACGATGGCAGGGCTGGTTATGCCGGCTTTGGCTCAAATCGATCCGACGGGCGAGTGGGCGCCGCAGTTCCATGAGGATCAGCCGGAGCGCATTCCGGGTCCGGAGATCGGCGACTATGCGGGACTGCCCATTAATAACGCCGCGCGCCTGCGGGGCGACGCGTGGGATGCCTCGCTGCTGACCGTGCCCGAGCACCAGTGTAAGCCGCACCCTTCCGATTATTCTCCGCGGGGGCCGGCCAACTTGCGCATCACCAAGGAGATCGACCGGGACACGCAGCAATTGATCGCGTATCACACGCATATTTCCTGGGAAGCTCCGGAGCGCACCATCTGGATGGATGGCCGTCCGCATCCTCCGGAATACGCCGCTCACACGTGGCAGGGTTTTTCAACGGGAAAGTGGGAGGGCAATATGCTCACCATTTACACCACGCATCTGAAGATTGGCTGGATCCGCCGCAACGGGATTCCACGCAGCGACAAGGCGACCGTGGTGGAACACTGGATCCGGCATGATAACTATCTGACCTGGGTAGTGATCATTACCGATCCCGTGTATCTCACCGAGCCGTTCATCAGGACGACTGATTTCGTTTCGGCGCCGGACCAGCAGATTGCCCCGTATCCCTGCGAGATCGTCATCGAAATTCAGCGGCCGCGTGGGGCGATCCCACATCATTTGCCGGGAACGAATCCGTTTCTGACGGAGTTTGCAATCAGGCATGGATTGCCAGAGATCGGCGCACGGGGCGGGGCGGAGACCACCTATCCGGAGTTCCGTCTGAAGCTGGCCGGGCTCAAACCGCCTGAGCCGGGTTCCACCAAACCGGACACAAGTTCCACGGTGGCGGGGAAGTAATATGGGAAGCCGATTGATGGGAAAAATTGTGGTTTTGTTTGCTTTCGGCGCGGCGCTGGCCTTCTGTCAGGCGCCCGCGGCTAATGCACCTTTGAACGAGTTGCATGTCATGAAGGTGCAGGGGAACGTCTATATGCTGGTGGGCGCGGGCGGAAATATAACCATTCAGACAGGCCGCAATGGCGTGCTCATCGTGGATACTGGGCTGGCCCCGTACGCGGACAAAATTTTCGCCGAGATCAAGAAGCTATCCCCGGATCAGCCGCTGCGGTACATCATCGATACGCATGTTCATGTGGATCACGTGGGCGGGAATGACGAGCTGGCGAAACGCGGCAGCACAATTGCGGGCGGCAATGTAGTGGGCGACATCGGGGGCAGCGCTGCGCAGGGCGCCACCATCATCGCCCATGAAGAGGTGCTGAATCGCATGAGCGCCACGCCGGCTGGCAATGAGGCTCCGGTTCCGTTCGGGGCTTTGCCGACGGATACCTACGTGGGCGCCGAGAAGGATTTGTTTTTCAATGGCGAAGGCATCGAGATTCTGCATCAACCGGCGGCGCATACGGATGGGGACAGTATTGTTTTCTTCCGCCGCTCCGATGTGGTGAGCACCGGCGATATCTTTACTCCCGAGCGCTATCCGGCGATCGATATGACGCGGGGCGGCAATGTGCAGGGCATGATCGACGGCTTGAATCTGATTATCGATCTGACTATTCCCGCGGAAAAGCAGGAGGGCGGCACCATGGTGATTCCGGGCCATGGTCGTCTGTGCGATGAGGCCGATGTGGTGGAATATCGCGACATGCTGACGATTATCCGCGACCGGTTTCAGGACATGATCAATAAGGGCATGACGCTCGAGCAGGTTAAGGCGGCTAAGCCTACCCAGGATTACGATCCGCTTTATGGCGGCCCCAACGATCATTTCATCGAAGCGGTTTATAAGAGTCTGAAGCCTTCGAAGTAAGATCGGCAGACGAAAGCCTCCGTCGCACATTTATATGAAATGCATTCTTTTGCTGGCCGCCGTTTTGGCGGTTCCGGCGTTTTGTCAGATCGATCCGACGGGTGAGTGGTCCCCGCAGTATCACGAGGATTGGCCGGAGCGGCGTCCGGGTCCGGAGATCGGCGATTACCTTGGGCTCCCGATCAACAACGCGGCGCGTCTGCGCGGGGATGCCTGGGATGCTTCGCTGCTGACTGTTCCCGAGCATCAGTGCAAACCCCATCCGTCCGACTATTCTCCGCGCGGGCCGGCCAATCTGCGCATCACCAGGGAAATCGATCGGGATACGCAGCAGGTGATCGCCTATCACACGCACATTTCGATGATGGGCGTGGAGCGCACCATCTGGATGGATGGCCGCGCGCATCCTTCGGCCAATGCTCCCCATACCTGGCAGGGATTTTCCACCGGCAAGTGGGAGGGCGACATGCTCACCATCTACACCACGCATCTGAAGATCGGCTGGATCCGGCGCAACGGGATTCCACGCAGCGATCGCGCGACAGTGGTGGAGCACTGGATCCGGCATGAGAATCTTCTGACCTGGGTGGTGATCGTTACCGATCCCGTGTATCTGACGGAGCCGTTCATTCGGACCACGGATTTCGTGCTCGATCCGGATCAGGAGATTGCGCCGTATCCGTGCGAGATTGAGGTGGAGATTCAGCGTCCGCGCGGCGCCGTACCGCATCATTTGCCGGGCAGCAATCCTTTCCTGAACGAGTTCCCCGATAAGTATGGATTGCCGCGGGATGCGGCGCGGGGCGGGGCAGAAACCATGTATCCGGAGTTCCGGCTGAAGATGGCCGCGGCGCGCACGTTCAGCCACTGGACTCCGCCGCCGGCCTCCGCTCCGAGTACAGCGCCTGCGGCTGCGATAGAGGTCTTGCCGGTCGCAGGGAATGTCTCCATGCTGGCGGGCGCGGGCGGCAATATCACGATTCAGGCGGGACGCAATGGCGTGTTGATCGTGGATGCGGGCCTCGCGCAGAACGCGGACAAGGTCTTCGCCGAGATTAAGAAGCTATCGCCCGATCAGCCGCTGCGCTACATCATCGATACGCATGTCCATCCCGATCATGTGGGCGGCAACGAAGCGCTGGCGAAGCGTGGTAGCACCATCGCGGGTGGCACCGTGGTGGCGGATATCGGGCCAGGCGCGCAGCAGGGCGCGGCGATCATCGCGCGTGAAGAGGTGCTGAATCGCATGAGCGCGGCTTCAAGTCCATTTGGCGCCCTGCCCACCGATACGTACGCGGTCGCCCAGAAGGACATGTACTTCAACGGCGAAGCAGTGCAGATCTTTCATCAGCCTGCGGCGCATACCGATGGCGACAGCATCGTCTTTTTCCGGCGGTCGGATGTGGTGAGCGCGGGCGATATTTTTACGCCCGTGCGCTATCCGATTATCGATCTGGAGCGTGGGGGCAATGTGCAGGGCGTGATTGACGGGCTGAATATGATCCTGGATATCGCGGTGCCGGCGGATAAGCAGGAAGGCGGCACCATGATTGTCCCCGGGCATGGGCGGCTGTGCGACGAGGCCGATGTGCTCGAGTATCGCGACATGGTGACAATTATCCGCGACCGCATTCAGGACATGATCAACAAGGGGATGACCATCGAGCAGGTGAAGGCGGCGCGGCCTACCGAGGATTACGATCCCCTGTACGGATCGACCACGGGGTGGACTACCGATCTGTTTGTCGAGGCGGTTTACAAGAGCCTCAAGCCTTCGAAATAGCAGGTGGGGCAGATTTCCGATCTGCCCGTGCTTCTATCGACCTTCCGGCGTGCGCACCTGCAGGTCCTTCGTCACTTTCTCGCCGGGTCCGACATCGACTGTTTCCATCAGATTTTCATACCCGATGAGATTGACGGGCTCGGTGTCCGACACGGCGACGATCTGATAACTTCCCGGCGGCAGATGGTCGATGGTGTACGTGCCGTCGGGTCCGGCGGTCGCTTTCCGGTCGTCGAAACCGGTCAGAACCACCACGGTACCCGCCTCGACGGTTCCGGAAATGGAGCCGGAGGCCGCGCTCAGAAGCAGCGTCAAATCCGCGCCACCCGAACCATTGGACAGATCCAGAACCGGCCCGTCGATCGGCGTCGAGCCGAGACGCATGGATTTGGCATATACTCTCTCATCCGAAAAGCCGAGCCGGTATTTCCCCGCACGAACTCCCACGAGGCGAAACGTGCCATCGCCGGCGAGAGGCCGGGAATCGCGATCTTCAGATCCAATCCCGATGTAAGAGAACTCCACCATCTGGGGATGCAGGCTTGAGATCGCCTGCTTCAGCTGGTCGTCCTCGAATTCGATATGCCCGCTTATATTCGAATCGGGGATGGCGCGCAGCTCGATGTTGTCGATATTCGAGCCCGCCACTTCGATCTCAGCCGACGGGGTTTCGACATGCTCGCCCGCAGGGGTTGCCCACTCCGCGGAAAGGCCATATTTGCCGGGATCGAGCCGCCAGGTTTCGAACGTCCCATCCGAATGCAGGCCGATTCTGACGCCAGACATACCCCGCAGCGCGATCACTTCAATTTGCTCGGCGCCGCGGGGCATCCCCACCACTTTGCCGCTGACGCGCACGAACGGAACGGGTACCAGCTGGATGTCGATCCCGGTCGAGTCGACACCCGCCCGTACGAGAACCACCCCCGCCGCCTTCCCGTCGAGCGCGCCCGGATACCAGGTGCGGGCATTGTGCACCTCCTTGGTTCCATCGGTGCGAATCTCCGGCCGGCCCCTCCATGAGGAGTCGGGCGAGGCTGTCACGCGATACCGGCCCGGCGCCAGACCTCCCAGACGGAAGTGGCCCTGCTCGTCGGTGGAGCGGGTTGCCCTGACTCCGCCGTAGCCTTCAGCTTCAACACTCGCCCCTTCCACCGGTTCGCCTCCCGCATCCGTGACCCGTCCAACGATGGCTCCGGTGGGCGTCAGTTTGATTTCAATGCCGGTCTTGCTGTCGCCGGGCTCGAGCGTTAAGCGAGTTGGCTGCGGACTGCCGGCGAATCCGACATGTTTTGCTGCCAACGCCCAGGCGCCTCGCGAGATGCCATCGATGGAGAATTTTCCGTCGATCGAAGTGGTTGCGGCGTAACGATCGTTCAGCAACACTTGGGCGCGCGGCACGGGAGCTCCGGTTACGGAATTTATTACGGTACCTTGCACGCTCGCGAGTTTGGCGCTGTCGGTCTGCGCGGCGAGCGGCAGGGCGAACACGAAAGCCAGATGCAATGCGGCGTTACGGTTTGGCATCTCGATTCTCCGCGGCCATCACCTTCACATCTTTGATCAGGCGATCGCCTTCCCTGATCTCGATTTCCTCGCCTTTGGGAAACAATGCCCGGAAGTTTTCGAGGCTGGAGGAGACGAGGCGCGGATCGACCGCGAAGAGCCGGTACTTCCCGGGACGCAGGCCGTCGAAACTGAATTTCGCCTCCGGGTCAATGGGCTTCCCGCTGAAGTTGTCGATCTCATCCACCGTGGCCGCGAGAAAGACGAAGGCGACTGGGCCGGCAAAAGGTCTTCCATCTTCGCCCAGCACCGTGCCTTCCACCTGACCGCCGTTGAGGCCGACCGTGACCTTGAGTCTGGCGCCTCCTGCTCCTCGCGTCAGGTCGAGCGTTCCGGTGGGCATCTCGGTGTCATCCAGTTTCACCGAATCGACGTATGCGTTCTCCGGCAGAGGGCGGACGGTCACGCGAAACTTAGCGGGAAAGATTTGGGAGAGGTGAAACGCCCCGTCGGAATCGACCGCGCCGCCTTTGGGAGGTGGAGCCGACTCAGGCTCCAGGTGGACCGCGAGCGTTTTGAGAAGTGTAGTTTTGCCGGGGTCGCCGTGAATTTCCAGCGTCCCGGACAGTTCCTCTCCCGGCATCAGCTTGAGGTTCAGATTGGTTTCGTCCACGCTTTCGAGATGCACATCGAGAAGTTGGCTGCGGAGAGGGTTGTCACCCGATCCGGCTGAGGCGAGAATCCGGTAGTGTCCCGGGGCCAGCCCTGAAAATCTGAATATACCGTCGAAGAGTGCGGGCTGGGTATATTGGCGTGCCTCGTCGTGCTCCATCCAGACCAAAGGGGGCGGAGAACCATCGGGCACTCCCGTTACGACTCCGCTGATGTTGAGGCTGAGCGTACGCGCTAGGCGGATGTCGATGCCGTTCAGGTCGTGGCCTGGCGCGACTTCGACCACGTGCGCGCGATCCTTATCGGCGGACGATGGATAAAAAGTTGCGGCGTACGCCGGGGGCGCGGGCAGGCCGTTGAAAGTTTCGGCGGGGACAAAACGCATTGGGGCGTACGTTGCCTTGACGTAATATTTCCCCGGCGCCCCGGTCATGCGGAACTGGCCGCGCTCGTCGGTGCGATCGCTCATGCCGGGTTCATCCAGTTGAGGCTCGGGGACAACAGGTGTCGCCTCTACGTCCACATTCTGCATCGGGTCGCCGAATTCATCGAGAACGCGTCCGGCGATTACCGCGCGCGGTGTCATTTCGACGATGAAGCCGGTAACCTGGTCGCCGGGTTTAAGCGGGACATTTTTGCCCGGCAGATGGATGTAGCCGTTGCCCTCGGCCGTAAGAAAATAGAGCGCGGGCTTCATGCCGGTTATGGAAAAACGGCCATTGGGGCGGGTGATGGCTCCCCAGGCGTCTTCGGCCGAGTCCTGGTGCATATTGATGTGCACTCCCGCGAGGGGCTGGCGAGTGAACGCGTCGATTGCCATGCCTTCGATGCTGGCTTGCTGGGCAGCCAGGCAGCGGGCGAAAAGAATGATGAGGATTGGTTTCCTCATAACAGAGTTTGGAATCCACAAGCAGGCCGATCACCACTCCACGTGGGGCACGTTAGTAACCTGCGGCCGATTGGTAGAGGGACTTGCAAAATTCGCCGGATCGGGGCGATACGCGATGCTGCGGAAAATGCGGTTCCTGTATTTCCTTGCACTTGCACGCGCTTTTTTTGTGCGAATGGTTCGAGGACTTGCAAAATTCCGAATTTTGCAAGTCCCTCTGGTAATCGGCCTTTTCAAGCAGGCTCTTGATCCAGATCATTTGAAATGGTGTACCTTCTTAAAGAGGATTTTATGCGATTTGCGAGGATACCGTTCGCCCTGATGGCGCTGGCTGCGACGTTGTGCGCGGCGGACCCTTTTGTCGGCACATGGAAGATGAACCCGGCCAAATCGGAGTACAAACAAGGCACGCCTCCCAAAGAACAGATCGCCACCATCACGGTCGAAGGCAGCGAGATGCACGTGCACGTCGCCGCGGTTACCGCGGAAGGCAAGAAGACGCTGGTCTTTTACACCATCCCTTATGACGGCGGCAAGGGCAAGATGTTCGAAACATCGCCCGCCTACGACGGCATTTCGGGCACTCACATCGGACCCAACGAACGAGAAATCAGCCGCTGGAAAGACGGCAAGGTGGTTTTCACAGCCCGCTCCGTGGTCTCGCCCGACGGCAATTCCATGTCCACGTTTTCGAAGGGCGTGAGCCCCCTGGGAAAGCCCGTCGACGCCCACGTCATCTACGACAAGCTGAAGTGAAATTCCGGCTCAACGGGACCTGTTCGATATATTGAAAACAACCCCATGAGCCACAACAGCTTTGGCGCCGAGTCCACCCTCAGTGTGGGCGGCGTCGACTACCGCTATTTCCGTTTGTCCACGCTTGAGGAAAAGGGCGTTGCCAATGTTTCGCGCATGCCGATCTCGCACCGGATTCTGCTCGAAAACCTGCTGCGCTGCGAAGACGGTAAAAAAGTCAAAGCCGCGGATATCGATGCCGTGGCGCGCGGTGTCAGCGGCCCCAACGCCAGCGAAATATCCTTCATGCCGGCGCGCGTGCTGTTGCAGGATTTCACCGGCGTTCCCTGTGTGGTGGATCTGGCTGCCATGCGCGATGCCCTGGCCGCGCTGGGCGGAGACCCTTCGAAGGCCAATCCGCTGATGCCCGCCGATCTGGTGATCGACCACTCGGTGCAGGTGGATGAATACGGAACCAAGGATTCGTTCAACGTCAACGCGCTGCTGGAATTTCAACGCAATAAAGAACGCTACATGCTGCTGCGCTGGGCGCAGACCGCGTTTCGCAATTTTCGCGTAGTGCCGCCCGATACCGGCATCGTCCATCAGGTGAATCTGGAATATCTGGCGCCGGTGGTTTTCCGTGCGCAGGGCGCCGGCGGGCGCTGGACCGCTTATCCCGATACGCTGGTCGGGACCGATTCGCACACCACCATGATCAACGGCCTCGGCGTGGTGGGCTGGGGCGTGGGCGGAATTGAGGCGGAAGCTTGTATGCTCGGCCAGCCGGTCTCCATGCTGCTGCCTCCGGTGGTGGGTTTCAAGCTCCACGGCAAATTGCCGGAAGGCTGCACGGCTACGGACCTGGTCCTGACCGTTACGCAGATCCTGCGCAAGAAGGGCGTGGTCGGCAAGTTCGTGGAATTTTACGGTGCGGGACTTTCGGCGCTCAGCGTGGCCGATCGCGCCACCATCGCCAACATGGCTCCCGAGTACGGCGCGACCATCGGCTATTTCCCGGTGGATGCGGGGACGCTCGATTATCTGCGCACGTCGAATCGCGATGCGCACCTGATTGACCTCGTCGAAGCGTATACGAAGGAGCAGACGCTGTTCCGTACCGATGACACGCGCGATCCGCTGTTCTCGGAATCGCTGGAACTCGATCTGGCGAGCGTGGTGCCTTCCATGGCGGGTCCGAAGCGTCCGCAGGATAAGCTGACGCTGCCTGAGGTGAAGAAGAACTTCGGCGATTCGTTTAAGGATGCGACGAAGAAGAGATCCGAGTTCGAGATTCATGGCGAGGCGGCGGAGATCGGCAGTGGCGCGGTAGTGATTGCGGCCATCACCAGTTGCACCAACACTTCGAATCCCTCGGTCATGATGGGTGCGGGGTTGCTCGCGAAGAAGGCCGTCGAGAAAGGGCTGCGCAGTAAGCCCTGGGTGAAGACGAGCCTCGCACCGGGGTCCAAGGTGGTTTTTGAATATCTGACCAAGGCGGGCCTGATGCCCAGCCTGGAGGCGCTGAATTTCAACCTGGTGGGTTACGGCTGCACCACGTGTATCGGCAACAGCGGACCGCTTCCTGAGGCGGTTTCGAATGCCGTCAAGAAAGACGATCTGGTGGTCGCGGCCGTGTTGAGCGGCAATCGTAATTTTGAAGGGCGCATTAATCCGCAGGTCAAGGCGAATTACCTGGCGTCACCTCCGCTGGTGGTGGCGTATGCGATTGCGGGGCGCGTGGATATCGATATGAGCACCGATCCGCTGGGTACGGGTTCGGATGGCGCGCCCGTGTACCTCAGGGATATCTGGCCGAGCCCGCAGGAAGTCGACGCGGCGGTGCGTTTGATCGTGGACGCTGAGATGTTCCGCTCGCAGTATGAGTCGGCGTTTCTGGGCGATGAGAACTGGCAGCATTTGCCGATTCCCACAGGTGAGATTTATGCGTGGGATGAGAAGTCGACGTATATCAAGAAGCCTCCGTATTTCGACAATATGGTGGATCCTCACGCGCCGATCGCCGATCTCGTTGGCCTGCGAACTTTGGCGCTGCTGGGAGATTCGATTACGACGGATCACATTTCGCCCGCCGGTTCCATTGCGGTCAACAGCCCGGCCGGCAAATATTTGATCGAACAGGGAGTAGCGCCGAAGGATTTCAATTCTTATGGGGCGCGGCGCGGCAATCACGAGGTGATGGTTCGCGGGACTCTGGCGAACGTACGGCTGAAAAACCAGTTGGCGCCGGGGACGGAAGGCACATGGACGGTCCACTTGCCGGATGGCGAGCAGATGTTTATCTATGACGCGTCGATGCGTTACCAAGCCGAGGGCACGCCGCTGATAATAATCGCCGGCAAGGAATATGGGTCGGGATCGTCGCGCGATTGGGCGGCGAAGGGCGTTGCTCTGCTGGGTGTGAAGGCGGTGATCGCGGAAAGCTTTGAGCGCATTCATCGGACGAATCTGGTCGGGATGGGCGTTTTGCCCTTGCAGTTTGTGCAGGGCGATAATGCGGCTTCGCTGAAGCTAAGTGGGAAGGAATTATTCCATATCACCGGCGTGCAGAAGGCGGTCGAGACGGGATCGCGCGTCAGCGTGACGGCGGTGAATGCGGATCGGAAGGAAATTTGTTTTGAGGCGATTCCCCGCGTGGATACTCCGCAGGAAGCCGAGTATTTCCGCAATGGAGGTATTCTGCCCTATGTCCTCCGCCAACTCCTGACCGAGTAGAAGTGCGCGCGCCACGGGCCCCGTGCCGTGGTGGAGGCACCTGTGCGGTGCGGGCACATTGAGACAACGAGGGAAGTCGGCTAGAATGAATGATTCGCCCGGTAGCGCGTAATCGTGCAGAGGGGAAACGCGAGGAATAGGGGACGCGTCCCTGAACCTTGCGTCCGGTGGAAAGGAACCAGGTCTTCATGACTTCACTCAGGCCAATGTGCCTGAACAGCGCTTTCGTTTGTCTATATGGTCTGATCGCCATCGTTTCACCGTCGTACTCTCAGACGCCGGCCCAGGCGCAGGCGCCGCAACCTGCCCCGCAGGCCGGTCAACAGCAAGCGCCCCAGCAACCCGCCAATCCTTTCGAAAACGTGGTGCCGTCCGCACCGCCGCCGATTCAGCAGCCGGCGCCCGGCGCTGCACCCACTCAGCAGCCACCGGCCGCGGGCGCCGCTCCCCAGGCTCCCGCTGCGCCCCAACCTCCGACTGCGCCGCAATTTGAAGCGCCCAAACCCGCTGAGCCGGCGGAGCCCAACGCCAATGGCCCCGCCGTAGCGCCAGATGTAATTGAAGCCATTACTTTCACCGGATCGCGGCGCGTGCCGCAGGATACTCTGCGGGCGCTGATCCGCAGCCGGGCCGGAGACGTCTATAACGAAGAAGCGCTGCGGCGGGATTTCATGATCCTGTGGAACACCAACCGTTTCGACGATATTAAGCTGCAGACTGAAAAAGGCGAGCGCGGCGGCATCGTGGTCACGTTCGTGGTCACCGAGCGGCCTGTAGTCCGCGACATCAAATATGAGGGCCTCAAGGCCGCATCAACTTCGGACGTGCTGGATCGCTTCAAGGAGCGCAAGGTCGGCCTGGTGGTGGAATCCCAATACGATCCGAATATCATCAATCACGCGGCGGTAGTCATCAAGGAACTGCTGGCCGAGCGTGGGCACCAGTTTGCCACCGTGACGCCGGAACTGCGCCGCATTCCACCGGCCTCCCTCGAAGTGATCTTCCAGGTGGAAGAAGGGCCGAAGGTGAAGGTCGGCAAGATCACCATTCTGGGGAATGAGGCGTTCAGTCAGCGCCAGGTGATCCGAGCGATGAAGAATTCGAAGCCGCTCGGTATCCCCTATTCCATTTTCTTTGAAGACCTCTGGGCCAAGACCTACGATTCGGAGAAGCTCGAAGAAGATAAGGAGCGCGTAAGGGACGCTTATCAGAAAGAGGGTTACTATACTGCCAAGGCGCTCGAGCAGACCCTGAAGCTGCATGTGACCGGCGGGGCCACCGGAGGATTCCACGTTCCGATCGTGAAGGAAAATCGGCTGGGTGAGGCGGAGGATATTACGCTTCCGGTGGAGGAAGGGCAGCGGTATTACCTGGCTAAGCTCGACTTCACCGGCGTCAAGCTGTTCCGCTCCACGCAGTTCATGACGCGCGTCTTCCAGATGGAGCCGGGCAACGTATTCTCCACCGAAAAACTCCGTAACGGCATCAAGCAGATGACCAAGCTCTACAGCCTCTACGGATACATCGATTATGTGGGCGAACCGCAGATCGATATCGAACCTGGCACCAACAAGGTGGATCTCACTATGAATGTGGACGAGGGCAAGCAGTTCTTTGTCCGCCGCATCGAATTCACAGGCAATACCACGACGCGGGATAAAGTGATCCGGCGCGAGATTCTGATCGACGAAGGCGACGTTTACAATTCGCAGCTATGGGATGCAAGTATTCTGCGCCTGAACCAGTTGGGCTATTTCGAAGCGTTGAAGGAGAACGAATCCTACACGCTGAACCGCAATCCCGGTACCAATACGGTGGATATCAATCTTAAGGTAAAGGAGCGCGGACGGAATTCCATCAGCCTGAATGGCGGCGTGTCGGGAATCTCCGGTACCTTCGTAGGCCTCAATTATTCGACGCACAACTTCCTCGGGCTGGGCGATACTTTGTCGCTGGGCGCGCAGGTAGGTACTCTCACCGACAACGTGTCGCTGGGATTCACCGAGCCGTACCTTTTCGACAGGCCGCTGCAGGCGGGCATCACGGTGTATCTGCGGCGCTTCGATTACAACCAGGGGCGCCAGATTTCCCTCCTCGAGGGTGTGAACGTTACGGGGTTCTACAACGCGCTGGGCAGCGCCAACGTGCTCAACTACATTCAGGATTCCAAGGGCATCTCGCTTTCCATGAGTTATCCCATCAAGCGTAGTTTCGCCCGCTTTGGAATGTCCATCGGCTACGATCTTTCGAGCATCAAGACGTTATCGCAGGGCGCCACAACATATTTCACTTATCTGCAATTCGAGCGCGCCAACGGGCCCAATGCGCTGAATGGTATCAAGACGATCAGTATTACGCCGTCATACAGCTACAACTCCAAGAACAGCTACTACAATCCCACTGCGGGCAAGAGCATTTTCTTCTCGATCCAGGCGGCGGGGTCGGTGCTGGGCGCGAACGTAAACGAGATCCATCCCACTTTTGACGGACAGTATTATCACGCCAGCCCGCGCTGGCGCAAGAACGTTTTCGCCTTCCACCTGACCGCGCAGACCCTGTTCGGTTACGGCGGAAAGGCGACGCCGCCTTTCGCGCGCACCTTTATGGGCGGGGAAAACGATATTCGCGGGTTCCAGTTTTATTCCATCAGCCCGGTGGCTTACCTCCCCAGCCAGGCTTCCGTGAATGTGCTGAACACGGATGGCTCACAGCGCACGCAGCATACGATCGTGAACGGATATCTGTCGCAAACCAACGTCACGCAGCCGGTTCCGATCTATCAGATCACCACGCCGGGCGGTGATACCAGCGGGTACTTCAATGCCGAATACCGCATTCCGGTGGTCGGACCTATCACGATGGCCCCTTTTGTCGACGTGGGGATGAACAGGGTGGCGTGGAAGAACCAATTGAAGGTCAACCCCGGCGAGGTTAGTATGCTGAACGCTGCATTCCCTTCGGCCGCATTTACTGACGAGATACGGATCGACCCGCAGACTGAGAAGTTGCGTATGTCAACGGGTCTTGAGATCCAGGTGATCCTGCCGATCGTACAAGCGCCGTTCCGGATATACTATGCTTATAATCCGTTCGTTGTGCGCGAATATCTGCAGGGACCGATTGTAATGGATCGCACCATGTTTCCGAACTCCGCGACCTTTGCAAATGCGATCTCCACCTATACACCGGCGTACCCTGATTTCGAGCAGCGGGGGACTTTCCGGTTCACGATCGGCCGAACGTTCTGAGCCCGGTATTGATAAGGAGTAAACACGAGTTGAGAGTTAAATTAACGATTCTGCCGGTGGTTGCCCTGGCCCTCGCGGCTGGCGCCGTCCCGCGGAGCCAGGCTCAGACCAGAATTGCCGTAGCGGATATACAGACCGCTTTACTGCGCACCAAAGACGGGGCCAAAGCCGCTGATGAGATCAAGGCGAAGTTCGGTCCCAAAGAAGCCGAGTTCAACAAGCGCGCGCAGGATCTGGCGGCCAAACAGAGCCAGTACCAGAAGGCCGCGGCTACCATGAGCGACGAGGCCAAGGCCAGTACCGAACGCGACATTCAGACGGCGCAGAAAAATCTGCAGCGCGATGCCGACGACACTAAAGCGGATTTTCAGGCGGAAGAGCAGCGTTTGCTCAGCCCGATCATGGAAAAGATGCGCGCGGTGCTGAACAAGTATGCGGCGGAGAAGCAGCTTACCATGGTGGTGGACGTCAGCCAGGGGGGCCAGGGGAATAATGTGCTCTTCGCGGACGCGGCGTCGAATATCACTTTAGCTTTGGTAGCCGAATACGATAAGGCCGAACCGGCTCCGGCAGTGGCCAAACCTGCCCCGATCAAACCAGCTGCCCCACAACCCAGAGCGGCCCCGGCTACGGCTCCGAAATAAGCCGTCCTGAAGGAGCAAGAGAACGCCATGAACAAATTATTGATTGCGCCCGCTTTCGCCGTATTATCCGGTATGCTTTCCGGCCTCTGTGCGCAGACGGCCGCCCCCGCGGCTCCCGGACCGCAGAAGATCGCCGTCATCGATATGACCAGCGCGCTGGTTACTACCAAAGACGGACAGAAGGCAGTGGCGGACCTGCAGGCCAAATTCCGGCCAAAAGAACAGGAGATCCAAAAGCGCGGCCAGGAGCTTCAGGCCAAGCAGGAACAGTACCGGAAAGCCGCCAACACGCTGAGCGACGAGGCCAAGGCCAATTACGAGCGCGACATCGAACTGATGAACCGGAATCTGCAGCGCGATACCGCCGACGCCAAGCAGGAAATGGATGAAGATCAGCAGAAGATTCTGCAGGATCTCGGTCCGAAGATCATGCAGGTGGTGAATAAGTACGCGGTCGACAATCAGATCAGTATTGTTTTCGATGTGGGCGGAGAGCCGAATAACATACGCTTCGCTTCAAGCGCTGTGGATATTACGCGGGACATTATTGCGCTCTACGACAAGGCAGCGCCCGTGACTCCGACCGCGCCGCCTGCTAAGACGAGTACCAGCGCCGCTCCTGCTCCCAAGCCTGCTGCGCAGGCCGCCAAGCCCGCTGCACCCTCCGCCCCCGCGGCGAAATGACCTGAAGTTTAATCCGAAAAGCGTAATCGATGCTACCCTGAAGGCAAGGACGGTGGCGGAATGAAAACTTTCCTGACCTTCGGGCTGTGCGTTCTGTGCGGTGCGGGAGTGGTAACAGGCGTTGCTGACGCGCAGACTCGGTCCCCCGCAGCCGTCTCCTCGGTCGCCGCGCTGGGTGGAAGCTACGCAAGTATACCCAGCGGTCGTCCGCTGGGTGGTGTCGCGCTGCCCACTTTCCCGTCATCCGTGGGACACCGCAAGAGAGCGGCGGCTCCCACTGTGGGCTTCACGCCCATTTTTTACGTCCCGAACTACTACGACACGGCTTACAGCTCTGCGGATAACGCCCAGGGCAATTATCTGCAGACGCCTCCTCCCACTTCGCAGCAGCCCATTATCATCAATCAGTATTTCGGTTCGCGGGGGCCGGATGATCGCGCTGCGGACGACGATCGGCAGCCGGCGCCAGACGACGTTTCGAATCCCGGCGATCCCATCGGCCTTCCGCAGAATTATTACCTGATTGCATATCGCGACCACACCGTTTATCCCGCGCTCGCGTATTGGGTCGAAGGCGATACCCTGCATTACGTCACTACGCAGAATACGCATAATCAGGCTTCGCTCGCGCTCATCGATCTGGATCAGACCACGAAGCTGAACGCGGATCGCGCCATCCCGTTTGCGATCCCCGGAAAGTAAAGAGGGCAGATCGGAAATCTTCCCCACCGAACAACCACACCAATGATCCGGGTCGAGCACCTGAGCAAGAGCTACGGCGAGATTCAGGCGGTTAACGACATCTCATTCGACGTCGATGAGGGCGAGATCTTCGCCTTCCTCGGACCCAACGGGGCGGGGAAGACGACCACTATCAAGATGCTCACCACCTTGCTGCGCCCCACCAGCGGAAAGGTAGAGATCGACGGGCTCGATCCCGCCAGCCATCAGAACGAGGTCCGCAAGCGCTTTGGCATTGTCTTTCAGGACCCCAGCCTCGACGACGAACTGACCGCGGCGGAGAACATGGATTTGCATGGCGCGCTCTATCATGTTCCCCGCAAGGTGCGGCACGAGCGTACGGAAATGCTGCTGCGCCTGTTCGAACTGTGGGATCGCCACAACTCTCCGGTGAAGCAGTTTTCGGGCGGCATGCGGCGGCGTCTGGAAATCGCGCGCGCCCTGCTGCACACGCCCCGCATCATCTTCCTCGACGAGCCCACGCTGGGTCTCGATCCGCAGACGCGCAACCAGCTCTGGACGCAGGTGAAGAAGCTCAACGAAGAGGAACGCGTCACCGTCTTCCTCACCACCCACTACATGGAAGAAGCCGACCGCGTGGCCCACCGCATCGCAGTCATCGATCACGGCAGGATCGTAGCGCAGGGAACCCCTGCCGAACTGAAACAGCAGACCAATGCGGAGACGCTCGAGCAGGCATTTCTCTCGCTCACCGGATCCTCAATCCGGGCGGAAGGCGCGGACTCCGCCGATCAGATGCGCAATATGGCCCGCATGTTCAGGAGAAACCGATGACGATTATCTACGCGCTCTGGCTCCGGCAGCTGAAGCGCTACGTGCGTTCGCGCGCGCGTGTGATTGCATCGCTCGGACAGCCGCTGCTCTTCCTGTTCGGTTTTGGCTTTGGTTTTGCGCCCGTGTTTCAAAAAGCGGGACAGGGCAATTACATCCAGTTTCTGGCGCCCGGCGTCATCGCCATGACGATTCTCTTCACGTCGATTTTTTCCGGTATCGAACTGATCTTCGACCGCCAGTTCGGCTTCCTCAAGGAGATGCTGGTGGCGCCTGTGTCGCGCGCGACGATCATGGTCGGGCGCACGTTGGGCGGGGCGACGGTTTCTCTGATCCAGGGCTTGGTCGTGGCGGCGATCTGTCTCATCGCCGGCTTCCGCCCCGCGCTTTCGGCGCTGCCCGCCGCACTGCTGTTTATGGTCCTCATCGCCATCATGTTCACGGCGCTCGGCACCGCCATCGCGTCCGTGCTGAGCGATTTCCAGGGCTTCCAGCTGGTGATGAATTTTCTGGTGATGCCCATCTTCTTCCTTTCCGGCGCATTATTTCCGCTGAACAATCTGCCTGTGGCGCTCGACATCATTGCCCGCATCGATCCACTCTCTTACGGCGTGGATGGGCTGCGCAGTTCCCTCATCGGAATCTCGCATTTCGGCGCGGCGCTCGATCTGGGAGTGTTGGCGGCTCTCTGCGTGATCCTGCTGCTTGTGGGAGGACGGCTCTTCCAGCGGATTCAGCTGTAGGAACTGAGCGCCGTCACTCCACCCCCAGAAGCCCCAGGTGTTCCAGGTCGCTTGTTCGCCCGGCAGCCCGTTTGTTGGCAATCAGATCCGCGAGCGAAATAAAATGGACCGGTACGCCATATATCACGCCGGGTACGCGCCGGCCCACGCGTCCTCAAAAAGGCACCCGCTGATAGTGGTCAGAATATCCACGCGAACGGGTGGAACGCCGATCTGATAAACCGTCTGCTCCACGGAAAAAGTCTCTTCTGTGACCCCGTCGTGGCGAAGCGGAGCGCCAAAACGCGCCAGCGCCGTAAAGACGCGGCGGGAGTTATCCGCTGAATGCCCCACCCAAATGTCCAGACCTTTGGTAAAGCGTGGTTCCGCGTAGCGCATCACCGCTTAGCCACCCACGATCAGATAATCAACCTGGCAGTCGTTTAAGAGTTGTAACAGTTCTTTGAAGTTCTGGCTTTCGGCCATGCTTCATTTCCTCAGCCAGCTCAATCATTTCCCAGGCCGCAGAAAAGATCGCTTCATCCCCCTGTTTCTGCCAGAATTCGATGTCGAATTTGCGGTCGGGATGGCGCCCCACCACGAGTCTGGTGGTCCATTCGGATTCAGGTGTCATAGCGAGGATCGCTTCATTCAGCATACCGCGCGTAAACTGAAGTTGTGAGCGTATACGAAGAGCGTCGCGAAGAGCTCGAAAAACACGAGTTCATGATGGGTGTTCCGCGCGGCCGTCTTGCCGTCACGCTCGATCTGCTGACCGATGCCCTGGTGCTCGTCGGCCAGCACGGCGTGTATTGCCAGAGCGCGCGCCAACCCGGTAAGCCCGCCATGGATATCCAGATCATCACCAAACAGATTGTGGATGCCAAAGACCTGATCAGTGGCGTGATGAGCGAGTTGAAGGCTAAAACCCCGGCTTAACCCTTTACGAACGGATTCGATCGCTTCTCCCGCCCGATCGAAGTCTCCTCGCCATGCCCCGGGAACACAATCGCGTCCTCCGGCAGCGTATACAACTTACCGCGAATGGATCGGGCGATCTCCGCCGAATTGCCGCCGGGCAGATCGGTGCGCCCCACGCTGCCGCAGAAGAGCGTATCTCCTGCCAGCAACTTTTTCTCCTCCGGAAGATAGAGCGAGATGCTTCCCTGCGTGTGGCCGGGCGTGTGCAGAACGTGGGCTTCAGTCAGGCCAAAAGTCAGGACGTCCCCTTCTTTGGCGCGCCGGTCGATGCCCGGATTCGGCGGCGTCTCCACTCCCAGCCACGACGCCTGCATCTCAAGGTTGTCGCCCAACACCGCATCCGCCTCATGCATATAAACGGGCGCCCCGGTCAGCGCGCGCAGTTTATGCGCCCCGCCGATGTGATCGATATGGGCATGCGTAATCACGATCATTTTGACCTTCAACAGGTGCCGATCGAGGATCTCGACAATCCCGGAAACATCGTCGCCGGGATCGATCACAATTGCCTCCCGTGTGACCTCATCCCCGATCACCGAACAATTGCACGCCAGCAACCCTACCGGCAGAACTTCGTGGATCATTGCATCCAGCTTACTCAATAGCCGATCATGGTGGTTTGATGCCTGCTCTCAATATCTTCATGCGCTTCCTCCACATTATTTCGGCGATCACGCTTTTAGGCGGTGCTCTCGCGTGGAGATTCGCCGTCATTCCGGCCACCGCTGCGCTGGCCTCCGAGACGCGCGACAAAGTCGGCAATGCCATCGCGGCGGCCTGGCGTCCCTTCGTGATTTTCGCAATCGCCGGGCTGCTGATTTCCGGAACGTACAACTTCCTCAACAAAACGGGCCTCACGCCTGCCTATCATGCCGTCTTCGGGATGAAGATTCTGCTGGCCCTGCATGTCTTCGCGGCGGTCTATCTGGCGGGACGGCCCGACAATGCGAAGCGCGCGCGCCAGTTGACCGGCGTCGCGATCAGCGGAACCGCGATCGTGATTCTCTCGGCAGTGCTGCGCTGGTTACTGACGCGATGACTCTCACTCCTGGGTATGAAGCGCTGATGCACGGCGCGGGCCTCGTGGATCTTTCCAGCCGCGGCAGAATTCGCGTCACCGGGGAAGATCGTGTGCGCCTGCTGCACGCCATGACCACCAATCACGTGCAGCAGTTGAAGCCGGGCGACGGCCTGTATGCGTTCTTCCTCAACGCGCAGGGGCGCATTCTGGCCGACGCGTACGTGCTCTGCTTCGAAGACCATCTGCTGCTCGATACGGAGCCGGAGTCGCGCGCCGCGATCTACCAGCACCTCGATCGCTACATCATCGCCGACGACGTCACGCTTGAGGATGTAACCGACGCCACGTTCTGCCTGGGGATGGAAGGGCCGAAAGCTTTGGAAATCGCTCAGGCGGCCGCGCTGCCCGCGCCGAATCATCGCTATGCGCACGCCTGCTGGGGGGATTTCTGCGTGGCCGCGATCTCCTCGACCGGAGCGCCCGGCGCACGCGCCTTTGGGCCTCGCGGACGCCTCGAAGAATTTGTCCAGTCCCTCGAAGCGGCGGGCGCGATAGCGGCATCGCCCGAGGATGCCGAGGTGGTTCGGCTGCAGCATTTCGTCCCGCGTTACGGCCAGGATATTACGGAGAGCACGCTGCCCCAGGAGACGCAGCAGATGCACGCGCTGCATTTTCAGAAGGGCTGCTATCTGGGGCAGGAGATTGTCGAGCGCATCCGTTCCCGCGGGCACGTCAATAAGCAGTTGATGGGATTCCGCCTCGACGCGCACGCGGTCCCCGCGCCGGGCAGCAAGCTGTATGCGGGCGGTAAAGATGCGGGCGATGTAACTTCGGCCGGGCTGTCGCCCGATGGCAAAGTGTACGGCCTTGCGTATGTGCGTGTGCCCTGGAACAAGCCGGGGACCATGGCTGGAATCGACGGACGTCCGGCCGAGCTAGCGCTGCCCTTCGGGGTATCCTGAAGACGGGTTTTATGCGCCTTCCGCTTGTAGTTTTGCTGTGTGTTGGATTCGCCTGGGCCGATCTGCCTCCCGGCCCGGGAAAGGATAAACTGGTCAAGGTCTGCGGGAACTGCCACTCGGCCGAGCAGGCTGCTTCCCTGCATCAGAGCCAGGCGGCCTGGGAAGAGACCCTTACCAAGATGGTCAACATGGGGGCGCAGGGTTCGGATGAGGATTACACCGTTATCCTCGCTTACCTTACGAAGAACTTCGGTCCTGAAGCGCCTAAGCCGGTGAATGTGAATAAGGCCAGTGAACTGGAGCTCGAATCCTTATCGCTTACCCGCGCGGAAGCGGAGGCGGTGGTTCAGTACAGGACGGATAGGGGCGCTTTCAAAACTCTGGACGACCTGAAGAACGTGCCCGGCCTCGATTATAAAAAGATCGAAGCCAAAAAGTCCCGCATCGTCTTCTGACGTTGGACGCGCTGCGATAGCTGCGCTTCAAGCTTGGCGAAAACTCGGCTACCCGACGTGCTCGTCGATCATCTTCTGCAAATCGCCCTTGCCGGTAGAGCCGACCTTCGAAGCCACCAACTGGCCGCCCTTGAAAAGCAGTATGGTCGGAATGCCCCGCACCTGATAGCGCATCGCGGTCTGGCCCTGCTCGTCCACGTTGAGCTTGCCGATCTTCGCTTTGCCTGTATACTCATCGGCCAGCTGATCGATAATCGGCGTCATCTGACGGCACGGTCCGCACCACGTGGCCCAGAAATCCACCAGCACGGGTTGATCCGACTTGAGGACTTCAGCGTCCCAGCCGGCGTCGGTAAAGTTGAGTGTATTTGCTCCTGCCATTTTCAATCCTCGTTTAAAATCTCGTGTAAGTTATTAGAGTACTCATACCGCCAAAGGATGCAACCCGCGGTACAAGCGCGAGTATTCGGCGGCCGATGCCGCCCATGAAAAATCCTTGCGCATTCCCCGCATCATCATGGCTGTCCACGCCGCTTTGTCCTGCCACGCCGCGCATGCCGTCCGAACCGTGTTGAGGAATGCCCTCTCATTGTAATCGACGAACTTGAAGCCTGTCGATTCGTCGATGGTATCGTCGAGACCGCCGGTGGCGCGCACCACGGGGACGGTGCCGTAGCGCAGGCTGTAGATCTGGTTCAACCCGCAGGGCTCGTAATGGCTGGGCATGAGGAAAATATCCGATCCCGCTTCGATCCGGTGCGCCAGCGGATCGTCATAGCCGATACGCAGCGCCACTTTGTGCGGGAAATCGCGCTGCATGTTGCGGAAGATGTCTTCATACCAGAGTTCGCCATTGCCGAGCACCACCAGCGATACATCGTCATGGCTGAACATCTCCCACGCCGACATGGCGACCAGGTCGAATCCCTTCTGGGATGCGAAACGCGAGACGAT
>Ga0302320_10002590_pt1 | contig 42436 bp, 46 predicted proteins | sample Bog_T0_3_FD_202130 | JGI IMG/M metagenome (GOLD analysis project Ga0302320, IMG submission 202130) | Peat permafrost microbial communities from Stordalen Mire near Abisko, Sweden - Bog_T0_3 | ecosystem: Environmental > Terrestrial > Soil > Wetlands > Peat | place: Sweden: Abisko, Stordalen Mire... | reverse complement strand
TCCTCAGCCGTGAGTGGCATTGTGGGCGGCTCTTCGATCTTGAATTTAGGCCACACGGGTACACGGTCCAACCATTGAGCCTCAAAGCAATACCGGAGGAAACTCTTGTACCGCTCCCGGAGTTTTGCCCGCGTGTACGTGCTTGGGTAACGCTCCGTCCAGTCCGCACAAAAGCCCGTCACAATCTCCCGCGTGATGCCCTGGACGGTGTACACACTCTTGGACTCGCAATACGCCTGGAGACGCCCAAGCCAAAGGGCGTACTTCTTGATGAGGTCGGGTGTCAGCCCTTGGACTTTCTTGTCCGCTATGAAAAGCGCCACGGCCTCCCCGATGGCCTTGGCCGTGTTTGCGGGCGTGGACGGGGCCGTCCTCCCGGCAAGTTGGTCCTCAATCTCCCGCTTGACCGTCTCCGCCTCAGCCCAAGAGCGGGTTCCGGCGGCCTTGCGGTATTGCGTGCCGTTGTGGGTCCAACGGAGGTGCTTCTTGCACTGGCACCGCTTGGTGAATTCGTCACCCTTGTATTTGCAGTCTTCCGAGTGCCGGACAAAGATCGTGATGACCGGGGCCGTGCTCATGTGTAGCCTCCACTGAGGAGGCATCGTAGCACAGAATTAGCACACCGCACAGCCGTAATCTTTAATCTGTTGATTCTATTAGACTTATTTATGGTGGAGGCGGCGGGAGTCGAACCCGCGTCCGAAATCGCTGTCAGCCAGGAGTGTTCATGCTTTGTCCGGTTCCATTTTGGGTTCGCCTGGGACGCTCAGAGCGGACAAGATGCGCCATAGACTAGTCCGATTGATCTCGCATCTGCCGCCCGGACCGAGCCGCTTTTGCCAGCCTTCTGAATGACGTCCGCTCACAGCCCGAAGGCAAAGCCGTGGAAGACGGCTGCTTATTTAATTAAGCAGCAAGTGGCAGACTGTAGTCGGCAACTTTAGTTTTGCAGGCGATTACGGGTGCCCACACCCCGACATGACTCCAAAGCCGCAATCGATCCCGTCGAAACCGTGACGCCCCCAAAACTGCGCGACCTGCTTCCCAAACTTCAAGAAACCTGCCCAGGTGCGAGCCGGGCCAACTGGCTCGTGCTGCTGGTTACATTCTACGCCGATTTCAATATTCTCGTCTTCGCGACTTTGGGGCTATTGCTTGTCGAGGTCGATGGATTCGTATTCGTGGCGGGCGATGGCGGCGCGAATCTCGGCCGGGGTCTTGCCCTCTTTGGTCATTCGATAGGCAAGGAAGCCCTCTTTGGAGCAGATGTCGCACTGGGTGCTGTGCGCGGTCTCATAGCAACTGCGCAGGCTGGTGTGGCCCAGGGAGCGGTCGCATCGGCAGTTGCAGGGAAGCTGGTAGAGGACGCTGCTTATTTTGATTGCCTGCTGGTAGGCGTGCACCTGCCAGGGGTAGCGGAAGTGTTCGCCGGTGAGTTGGCTGCCGGAGAGGATGGGCTTGAGAGGGGTCACTTTGAGGGGGGCGGACGAATGGTAGGCGGGGACGTCGTCGGCCGGGTTGGTCCACTGCGCATAACTGGCCGCGGTGACGGTAAAGACTGCCAACGCGACGACCCAGCGACGCTTCATCCAGTTGTCGATCATAAGACCCTCCTGGGATTATTTTAGGGCATTTCCAGGATTGGTGAAATGGGATCTGCGAAAGCGCCAGAGCCGGGGCACATCAATTGGGCGTCTGTCGAAACTGGCGCCGCAAAGATGGCTTGATTGGGGTGGTGGGGCGAAGAGGGCTCAGGCGGGGAAACAGTGGATTTTGGGTGAAAGCGAAGGTATGACGAATAATAATTGAACGATCTAGATCAATCAAATGAATGACTTAGGCTGTAAAGCGAAGGAAAGAAGAATCTAAACAGGGGCTTTTCGCGCTTTTTCCCTATTCAAACTATTGATAATAAGCATGTTGAATAAATAAAAATCGCCGAAAGGCGAAGATATGAAGAAAATACTTTCCGGTTTTTCCGTCTTTTGCCGGTTTGCCGGTTTTTTGCGCTATTCAACCTGTTGATAATAAGCATGTTGAATAAATCAATTTCGCTGTTTAGCGAAGGTATGACGAACTTATTTTCCGGTTTCTCCGGTTTTTGCCGGCAGCTAAAGCATCGGATGAGACGGAGAGTGCTAAACCACCCCGGCCGAAAGTATCGAAACGCAGATCCTTCGACTACGCTGCGCTCCCTGTAAACAAGGTTCTTATTGAGGTTCGTGCAATCCCACCCATTCCGCAATGAAACTGCGGAATGGATGGGGCACCCAGCATTTGCGGCTGGTTGATTTACGAACGTAACTGGCCTCACGAGTCGGGCTGCTCAGGATGATTGCGGCGAGGATCGGGCAGCCAGTCAGGATCGATAAGCGAATGCGGCAGACGGACCAGCGGTAGAATCTGCCTCATCCCCAAGGTCCATGGCGGCGATAAGACCGGTGTTCACAGTGAATGCGTGAAGAACTTGGCTGTCGGCCAGAACCTCTCCTTGAAGGCTCTTGACGACTTGGCGCACCCTGACGCGCGCCTTGCCTCCGTCTTCCTCGGTAATTGCCAGCGATTCGACATGGGGATCGAACTCGCCCCATTGTCGAGTCCAATAGGCGCGGATCTCTTCCTTTCCGACAACCTTGCCGCCTTCTGAAGCCTTGGGCCAGCTCACGTCTTGCGTCATCAGCGCCAATGCACCTTCGATGTCCCGCTTGTTGAATGCGGAGTACGCCTGCTCAATAAGGGTCTTCGTGTCTGCCACTCATCCTCCTGAAACGCTTGCCATGCACTCGGTACCACGCAACTACCGGAACATGGTATTCCATGGCCGGATTGCGCACGGAATGCGCGGGGATCTTCCGCCAAGTAACCTATTAAAAATGCTGTATTTGCATGGACTAGCGGCATTCGTCCCGCGCTTCCATTTTTGAGTCACAAGAACATCGGCCGCATCAAGCAGTTACGCTAGCCGGTGGGTTGCGACAGAGCGGGTTGGATAACTTAGGTTCTGGTGGCTGCACCAGCTTGGCTTTTTCAGCGACGGCTGGATTTTTGGCCGCTTTTCTTGATTGTGCCTGAATGGTAGTAATTTTCTGCAATGTGTCACGAACAATAGCAAGAGCTCTTGACGCTGGACCGAGGAGGGCGTGAAAAAACAAATTCGCTTTAAGGTGTGTGTCGATTGCGGGGGGAAGACGAACGTTGCCGCCAGGCAAAAAAAAGCGGCACGAACGGTCGAGCTGTTCGTGCCGGGAGGCCAGTGACGCAAACTACTTCCGGATTTGGAGGGGGCAATCTCTGCCATCTCCTCAACTGGAATATATACACCATAGCATAGATTATGTAGATGTCAAATACAAAAATCGAAATTATTTTCAGACTCGATGGAGTGGAAGATTCAGGTTTGCGTGGTGAAGCCTGAGGGGATGGCCTTGAACTGAAGGGCGCTACCGGTGAGGATCAGGGCGGGGCTTATCCTCGTAAACTGTGTTGTTTCTTCTGTTTGAATGGGGTGTCCCTCGGCTTTTCCGGGATGGCGGCAGGAGTTTGATATCACGGGAGTCGCTCTCGGATTGATTTTTTCAGAGCGGTGAGTCAAAGTTCTTATCATTTATAGGGCTAAGGGGCGTAGCAGTTCCATGGCTTCTCTTTCAGCGCCGCTGGCGTGGAACCCCTATCCGAAGAACCCCGGAAAGTGTGCTCCGAAGCTGAAAAACAGCCCATGGCGACAATCCGGGGTGCACAAGTGTCTCGATTCCAACGGATAAACGGGCTCATAAGCACCAAGGGTCGAACGACCACTGATCCAATGGCGTAGAAACAATTTACTACAGGATCGATCCTCGTTTCATCTCCCGTGGGTCGGCAACGCCGGTGGGGAACCGATAAGAAACTTGGCTTCGATCGAGTTTTCCATAACCTGAAAAGCCGCATCCTTATAGGAGCTTTGTATAGCCGGGGATAAATCCCCGGCCTACAAACCCTGACCTGGCAGCTCGGCCTACCGCCTGAACTTCATCGTTCGAGACGAAGTTAGTTGAAATAGGCCTTGTTTTTCCCGGCGAAATGCGCCTTGTCGGCCGGCAGTTCGTCTTCTGCAAAGATTGCGTTGGAGGGGCAGATGGAGGCGCAATTCCCGCAGTCGATGCACTCATCGGGATTGATGAAAAGCTGAGAGACGCCGGCGGCGGCTGAATCACCGGCAGAGGCCGGCGCAATGGCGGCAGTGGCGCACTCGGCCGCGCAGAGAAAGTCTTTGGTACAAGCATCGGTAATTACGTAAGCCATGATGAAGCTCCTGGGTCGCTTTTGCGCTCTGGGCGCCTGCGCCGTCTTAATCAGGCTACCTATTTTGTGCCGGTAAACACGGTGACTGGGATCACACTTCGGACAAGCGATTCCCGAGGCGGGGCTGTGGGTGAGCGATAGACGGCTTGGCTTCATTGTGAAAAAGGCGGGAAATTGCGACCTGGAAGCGGTTTTATTTGCTGGAAGATGCATTTTGAGAGGCGTCTTGTGACAGAAGTCACAGGACGGGGTGAATGGTGTCACTGCCATTGGTCTTGCGGCAGGCGCAGACTCGGAATCCTATAGACGGGAATCCATGGGGGCGTTACGCGGCGCCAGGAGGCACCATGAGCTTTGCAAACGGATTGAAAACGATAGTCGTTGCCACGGACCTGAACGGTCACTCAGAAGCGGCGCTGGAGTATGCGCGCAAACTAGCGGCGGCCTATGGGGCGCGGATTGTGCTGGCGCACGGCATCGATCCGCTGGAATATGCGGCTGTTGGCGCGCTGCCTGGCAAGGTTCTGAAGACACTGCCCGAGGAGGCGCGTACGGTGCTGGACAGGCTCTCGGCCGACTTGCTTCGCGAGGGCATACCGAGCCACTCGGAGCTTCGCCAGGGCGCGGTGGCGAGGATGCTGGTGGATGTGGCGCATCAGTACGAGGCTGGGCTGATTGTGGTTGGCACCAAGGGTTTGGAGGGCGCTGGACCGGTGATTGTGGGAGCCATTGCCGAAGAACTGGTGCGTCTGGCTGAATGCCCGGTGCTGGCGGTTGCGGCCGATTGGAATGCCGGCGCGTTTCGCCCGACTCCGGGCGGGCCGGTGCTGCTGGCCATCGAGCGCAATGAGGCAGCAGGCTCTGCGACGGCAACGGCTTGCTCACTGGCTCAGATCTTTGAGCGCCCGCTGCTGGTACTTCATGTACGCACGGCCGAGGAGGCGGCGGCCAATCCGGACCCGTGCGCCAATACTTTGGCGGAGTTCGGCCTGCAGACAAGCGGGAAGGTCGAGGTTCATTGCATTGCCAAGGACGGCAATCCGGTGGAGGCCATTGTGGAGGGGATTGCGGAAAACCAGCCGTGCATCCTCGTGGCCGGGGTCAAGCGCGCCAGCTCTACGCCAGGGCCGCATGGAACGGCCTTTGCGCTGCTGGCCCGCTCACGCGTGCCGGTGCTTTGCGTACCGCCGGAGCCTGTGCCCGCCGTGCGCGGGGCGGAGGCTTGCTGCCGTTGTAGCGGTCAGGTAGCGGTCAGATAAGGGTCCGATAGCCAGCGTCAAGGCAGATCGCGGGCTAAAACTCTATGCATCGACCTCTACGAAGCAAGGGTTGGCTGGGGCAAATTGCTAAACCGTCCGGCTACGGTTCTCCGGCTTTTCCGGAATCATTGCATTTGGAGCGATTTGCCGCCCGTGAGCTTTGGATTGCCGCAAACTCGAAGCGCCAAGAGCCACGACCCGAAGGATTTTGGCTGGAAGGCAGGCACCTTGATCCGGCGCGGAACGGGATTGAGGTTGAAGGCAAAGGAAGAAGGAACGATGCAAGGTGAGGCTAGTTTCAGGCGATTGGAAGGTGTACAGGCACGTCCCGTGGCAGAGCTGCTGGAGTGCCCGCCGGAGATTGCGCTGCTGCTGAATGGCGCGGCCCAGGCAATCAGCTTCAAAGCCGGAGAGCTTGTCTTTCGCCAGTCGGGGAGCTGCCGCGGGCTCTACCTGCTGGTTTCAGGCCAGTTTATGCGCCGAACCGAGCGCGTCGAATCGCGTCTGGTACTGCCACCGGCCCGGGTCGGCGATCTGGTGGAACTAGCAGCGGTGCTGGGCGATGGCCAGCACGGCTACTCGCTTACAGCGCAGAGCGCCGGGTCGGTGCTGATGCTGCCCATGGAAGCACTGAACCAGGCGTTTCAAGGCTTTCCGCCGCTGAAGATGCGGTTTCTGGAGGAGTTGGCCCGTGAGGTTTCACGGGCTTATTGCAACCTGTGCCTGAGCCAGGCGGTTCGGCATCGGCGGCAAAGATCCGCGGCGTAGCAGGGCCGCGGCGAGCGATTTTCGTGTCGTGCCGGAATCTTTTCAAGGGCTTTTTCAAGCCTTCCAGAAGATTCAAGGAAAATCCCTGCCTTGCGTTCCCTCAAAATGCGGTATACTTCAACTTGCACAGCAGTGAACCCATGGCATCTTTTCATCCCCATCACCCCCCGGAAGATTGTATTAATTGTGAGCATCGCCATTTGCGAATGTTCTGCAATCTCACACCGGAGGCGCTGACCGACTACGACGGCATCGGAATCATGATGAGTCATGCCCGCGGGGCGAAGCTTTTTTCAGAAGGCGATCCGGCGCGCAACGTCTTTGTTATCTGCTTTGGACAGGTGAAAATCTCCTCCACGTCTCGGGACGGAAAGACGATGATTCTCAAGATTGCCGGCCCCGGCGACGTGATGGGATTGAGCGCGGTGCTGGCCAATGTTCCGCACGAAGTGACCGCCGAGGCGATCGAGCCCTGCCAGGTGAAGACGGTGCGGAAGCAGGAGTTTGTGGACTTTTTGGGTCGCCATGGAATCGCGTCCATGCACGCCGCTAAATCCTTATCCGGCGAGTATCTTACGGTCTTTCATGACGCCAAGCGGCTGGCGCTTTCCGGCTCGGCTGCCGGAAGGCTGGCGCGCCTGCTTCTGGATTGGGGCCGCTCATCTGCCAACGGCAAGGGTGAAATTCGTTTCACGATGGCGCTGACGCACGAGGAGATCGCCAACATGGCGGGCACCTCGCGCGAGACCGTGACGCGGCTGCTCAATCAATTTCGCCGCGATCAGTGGATCACCATCAAAGGTTCGAGCATGACCATCTCCAAGCCCGACCAGTTGGAACGGCTTACCGCGTAGAGCCATCCTGTTCCGAATCAATGTTTGCACAGCGTGAAGCTAGAGTTGCATTCGCGCTAGCAAAACTATGATCAGTTTTGCTCAATTGAGAAAGATTTTACGCGGAGGGTTTGCCGGCGTTGTCATTCTGAATGGATCATGAGGATTTTCCAATGACCCAAGGAACCGCTATGGCGCCTCCAGAAATTTAACGAATTCTTAGAATTGCCCGATAAGATGAGCAGCAACTTAGAATTGTTGCCGCTACAGTCTGGGGAGTACGCCGCGTGAAAGCCCAAGTGGACGAACAATGCGTGATCAAGGCCAACTCCCAATTCTGGGAACAGATGCTGTCCATGTCCCTGGATACGCTGGCTCGGCCGGAGGATTTTTACGCCGGCTTGGGGCACGTGCTTGGCAGCGTCAATCTGGGCGGCGTATGGAAGGGGCGCATCGAGGTGCGGATGGCCGGCTCACTGGCTTACCAGGCGACGGCCGCAATGATGATGCAGCCGCTGGAGACGGTGGGCGAGGCCGATGCGCTGGACGCCACCAAAGAGATCGCCAACATGATCGCCGGAACAATTAAATCTTCACTGCCACGGCCCTGCACCATGACGGTGCCGGAGTCTGCCGTCGAGGCGGATGATTTCTGCAACCCGGAACCGGCGGATGATTCGCTGGTGGTGGCCTTTCGTCACGCCACTGGCGATCTGATGGTGCGAATTTGGGAGCAGGAGTGCGCCTGAGGAGGGGATCGGGATTTGGAGCATTTTCACAGATTTTTAGAGTTGATTTCGTGGTATTCCATCCATTTCACGAAGAAGATGAAAAGGATTGGGCATGGAGCTTCCTTACATTATCGGTGAAAATGCTCTAGTGCCTCAAGAACAAGAGCGCGGCGAAGTTGGGGCGCCCGGATCTTGTGGCAAATTCATTTTCGAACGTCAATCGCAGCAGCGAGCCGGGCTGCTCAGAACGACAGAGCATAGAACGGTGGTACAGATTCGGCAAAGGCGGAAGTGCGGTACACTAGCGACTGGCAGGAGGACCGGGCGGTCGCTGCCGGAGGTTCTCGCACACGCGAGAGTCCGCCGGGGGAGGAAAGTCCGAACTCCGCAGGGCAGTGTGCCGGATAACGTCCGGGACGCGGGCGTGAAGGCCCGTGGACGGCCAGTGCCACAGAAAAGATACCGCCTCGGCTACCCCTGGGCTTGTCTCCATTGGAGCCGAGCCGAGGGCCGCCCTGGAGACGCAAGACCCGAGTTGGTCCGGCTTGCCGGATGCGCTTGCCGTTGCGAATCTCCAGCGCCGGGGTAAGGGTGAAATGGTGCGGTAAGAGCGCACCGCCCGTCCTGTAAAGGCCGGGGCAGGGTAAACCCCACACGGAGCAAGACCAAATAGGGAGGGAAGCGACGGCCAAGAGCCAGGCTGCCGCTGCGCATCGGCCCGACGCGCCCAGACGGCTTGAGCACTTGTCGAAACCTCCGGGTAGGTCGCTGATGAGCGTTCGCGGCAACGCGGCGCCTAGAGGAATGACCGCACACGACAGAATTCGGCTTACAGGATCTTCCTGCCGAATTGTTTTGCACAACAACAGCCCTGGCCGGGAGAGTTTTCTGGCCAGGGCTGGCCATTTTCAGGGAGGGGGAAGCCAAGGGAGTTTAGACTGGAAGCTGTTCAGAGAGCATGACGACGCATCGGTTTGGAGTTCTTCGCCGCTTCCGCTTCAATCGCCCGCAGCAGATTGCGGCAGGGCTGCTGGCCGCTTTTCTTCTTCAGGGACTATGGCTCACCACCCGCCAGTCGATGACCGACCGCGACTACCAGTACGCCCGATGCGGCCGCGAAATGTGGGAGGGCGCCCCACCGCTGGCCGGCTACTTTACCAGTTGCGGCAACATTCGCGACGGCATTCTGGCCTACCGCCTGGCTGGCCTGCCACTGACGCTTAATCTGCTGGCCGAGCGCGGGCTGGACCACTTTCGCAAGCCGGAAGACCGCGTGGTGCAGGCTCAGGGCGAGTTATCGGCATGGGAACTGCGCCACCAGCTACCGCACATTCTGCTGCTGCTGCGCCTGCCGTTTCTGGCGGCCGGCTGCCTGTTGGGCGGCGGCCTATGGTGGGTCACGCGGCGGCTCTACGGCAATCTTGGCGGCTATACGGCGCTGGCGCTCTACTGTTTCTCGCCGCCTATTTTGCGGGCCTGCGTTGCGCCCAACTCGGAGCTGCTGGCGGCGCTCGGCGTCTATGGCGGCGTCTACACCTGCATCGGCGTGGCTCATGCCATGCAGGGGCCCAGGCGCAAGTGGCGGCCGCGCATTCTGCTGCTGATGGCGGCATTTGCGCTGGCTGCCACAGCGCACATCGCCGCGCTGCCGGTGGTGGCGCTGCTGGGCCTGGCGCTGATGTTCTGGGTGGCCGAGGGGCACAGGAGCCAGGTGCTGCCTGTTGTGCTGATTGCAGTGGCTGGGGCTTTCTTTGCACTCTTTGCCTGCTACGGCTTTTCGCTGGACGCCTTCAGCTACGTCTTCCAATCCGCCGCTGGCCTTCTCTGGATTTCGATTGACCCTGCCCGGCGCTTCTTCTCCGCACTGCCCAACGCCGGCATTACGGTTGCCTCAGCCGCTGCCGCACTGCTTTATTTTGGCCTTCCGCGCTCACGCTACTTTGGGAATACAACGCCGCTGCTCTGCGCTTTGGCCCTGTTTCTGCTGGTGACGACCGGCGCTCCCGGCACTCCATGGCTCTGGGCGCTGCCCTTCCTGCTCACCTTTATCGGCGGCGTCTTTGCCGACGCCTACGACAGCCAGCGAGGCCGTCTGGTGCTGGCCGCCGCCGGAGCTATTGTGGTGCTACAGGCTGTCTTTTGTATGCTCAGTTTGCCGGGGCTGTTGTAGAAGCGGATCGGAGCATAATAATGCACTTGAAAACATTAGGTTCTCTGGAGCATAATATGGAAAAGCAGTGGAAAGTTGAGTTCCACGATGAGTTTGCGCCAGAGTTCCGCAAATTCTCGAATGAAATTCAGGACACCATATTCAAACTTCTGATCAAGTTGGGGAAGTTTGGACATCAACTTGGCCGACCAGATGTTGACACGTTGAATGGGTCACGGTACCCGAACATGAAAGAACTTCGCTTCAATGTTGCCGATGAAGAGTGGAGAGTTGCCTTCGCTTTTGATCTGAAGCGCGAGGCAATCTTGCTGGTGGGTGCCAGTAAATCCGGTATTTCACAAAAACGGTTTTATTCGGGACTGATTCGAATAGCTGATGAACGATTTGCACGGCATCTCGTAACCATTGCCAAAGATCGGAAAATGAAATGACAATTTCACTCGAAGAAATGTTGGCAGAGTTACCGGTCGACCGGCGAGAACGCATTGAAAAGTGTGCTGCAGAATTGATCGAAGAGGAGTTGCGTCTACGCGACTTGCGCCGACTACGTCGATTGACCCAGGCGCGCCTCTCGAAGAAGCTCAAAATTGGCCAAGAGGGTGTCTCGCGCATAGAGAAGCGTTCGGACCTTTACCTCTCGACGCTGCGCAGCTATGTCGAGGGCGTGGGCGGCGAGCTGACGCTGATGGTCAAGTTTCCCGACAGGCCGCCGGTAATTCTGACTGGATTCGGCGAAAACGCCGACAGCAAAAAGACGAAAAAGAAGGCCAAAATAACAGCCAAATCAAAGTCTGCAATGCGCCGCGCGGCGTGAAGGGAAAGTTGCCCTCGCAAGACCGCTCAAGAATCCCCATAAATTCAAGCAAAATAAGGACTTGTTTCTTTCAATCCAGTTTGCTAAAACCCGCTTCAACCGGGTAAAATAGAAGTACGCTCGCAAGGTCCGGCCCTGCTGACTCTGGAGTTCGTTCGCCGCCTCTCTTCGAGCCAAGAAAAAAACTATGCCAGACGATCAGAATCCACTTCTCCCACTCGAAGGCGGCACACCGCCGCCCAGCGGCACCAACTATATTTCGATGAATATCGAAGAGGAGATGCGCCGCTCCTATCTCGCCTACTCCATGTCGGTCATCGTGGGGCGCGCGCTGCCCGATGCCCGTGACGGCCTTAAGCCCGTGCATCGCCGCATCCTCACCGCGATGGACCGCGAAGGCCTCCAGCATAACAAGCGCTACTCCAAGTGCGCCGGCGTGGTGGGCGAGTGCCTGAAGAAATACCATCCCCACGGCGATTCCTCCGTCTACGATGCCCTCGTCCGCATGGCGCAGCCCTGGTCGCTGCGTTATCCGCTCGTCGATGGCCAGGGTAACTTTGGCTCCGTCGATGGCGATCCGCCCGCCGCCTACCGTTACACCGAGTGCCGCATGGAGCGCATCGCCGAATCCATGATGGCCGATATCGACATGGAAACCGTCGATATGATGCCCAACTTCGACGAGACCACCGACGAACCCACGGTGCTGCCCACGCGCATTCCCACGCTCATCGTCAACGGATCGAGCGGCATTGCTGTCGGCATGGCCACCAACATTCCGCCGCACAATTTGACGGAAGTGATCAATGCCACTATTGAACTTGTTGAAAATCCCAACGCCGGCCTTGCCGAAGTCTTGAAGCATGTGCAGGGGCCGGACTTTCCCACCGGCGGTTTTCTCTACGGAAAATCCGGCATTCCCGCGGCTTACAAATCCGGCCGCGGCCGCTTCCTGATGCGCGCCCGCACCGCTCTTGAAAGCCTCACCAAGGAACGCCAGGCAATCATCGTCAGCGAGATTCCTTATCAGGTCAACAAGTCCAAACTCATCGAACGCATCGCCGATCTGGTCAACGACAAAATCATCGATGATATTGGCGACGTGCGCGATGAGAGCGATCGCGACGGTATGCGCATCGTCATTGAATTAAAACGCGGCGCGCAGCCGGAGATCGTGCTCAATCAGCTCTACAAAAACACGCAGATGCAGGAAAGCTTTTCGATGATCTTCCTCGCCGTGCTCAATGGGCAGCCGCGTGAGCTGGGTCTCGATCAGGCCATTCGCTGCTTCATCGATCACCGCATCGATGTGGTGCAGCGCCGCACCGTCTTCCTGCTCAACAAGGACCGCGCTCGCGAACACATACTCGAAGGCCTGAAGATTGCGCTCGACAATCTCGACACGGTCATCAAACTCATTCGCGGCTCCGGCTCGCGCGTTGAGGCACGCGAGAATTTGTACGCATGGGGCAAGGGCAAAGACATTATCCTCAACCTCGACCGTGAGCGCCTGCCGCACGAGGAAAAAGGCCTGACACTCCGCCAGATCGACGCCATCCTCGAATTGCAACTCTATCGCCTCACGCAGCTCTCCATCGATGAACTGCTGAACGAACTCAAGCTGGTCCGCGAGCGCATTGCCGAGTACGAATCGATCCTGGCCAGCGAGAAGAAACTGCGCTCCGTGATCGTCAAGGAACTGGAAGAAGTTCGCGACAAGTACGGTGACGCGCGCCGTACGCAGATTGTCGATGAGAGCGCCGAGTTGCAACTCGAAGACCTCATCGCCGACGCGCAGGTCGCCGTCACGGTAAGCCATCAAGGCTATCTCAAGCGGACGCCCATCAGCATCTATCGCCAGCAGCGCCGCGGCGGCACGGGGCGCATGGGCATGAAGACGCGCGAGGAGGATTTTGTCGCGCAGTTGATCGTCGATTCGACGCACGCCTTCCTGCTCTGCTTCACCAACACCGGCCGCGTCTACTGGCTCAAGGTTTATGAGATTCCCGACGTGGGCGCGGCGGGCAAAGGCAAATCGATGCAGAGCCTGCTCGACCTTCAGCCCGGCGAAAATGTCCGCGCCATCCTGCCCGTGCGCGACCTCGAAGAAGAGGGCAAATTCATTTTCTTCACTACGCAAAAAGGCACGGTGAAAAAGACGCCGCTCAAGGACTTCAGCAACGTCATGTCGCGTGGCATCATCGCCATCGGTATTGACAAGGACGATGAGCTGGTCAAGGCCTGCATCACCGATGGCAGCCAGATTGTTTTTCTGGCCACGCATCTCGGCATGGCCATTCGCTTCGACGAGAACGATGTCCGATCGATGGGCCGTCCAGCCTATGGCGTGCGCGGCATCGATCTTGCCAAGAACGATTACGTCGTCGGCGTGGCCATCACTCCCAAGGAGCATGAACCGGGCGAGTACCGCATTCTCGCCATTACGGAAAACGGTTTTGGCAAGCGCACCGATGTCGAGATGTACCGCCTGCAAACTCGCGGCGGCAAGGGCGTCAAGAACATGGCTGTGACGCCGCGCATTGGCCGCGTCAGCAGCATTCAATTGGTCGAGGATACCAGCGAGTTGATGGTCATCAGCCAATTCGGCAAGATCATCCGCATCGACACTAAAACCATCCGCGCCGCCGGTCGCGCCACCCAGGGCGTCCGCTTGCTCAACCTCGAAACCGACGACAAGGTAGCCGCCGCCGTCATCATCCCGCCCGAGGAGCTGAAAGACGACGACGCCCAGGCAACGCTGTTGCAATGATATGGCGTACAATGTGTGTACGGGGTGGAGTATGCCTGTCGCGAGCAAAAAAGAACACCGCTTTCATCTGCGCGCTTCTGAGCGCGATGTGTCCACGATCAGTAGGGCTGCGGCCACTGCCGGAATCAGCGTCAGCACATTTATTTTGGAAAGCGCCTCGGAGCGCGCCGAGCGAACGCTAGCCGACCAAAGGCATTTTGTGCTGACCGGCGAGCGATGGCGGGCTTTCACCGAAGCTTTGGACCGGCCTGCGCGGCGCATCCCGGAGTTGGAAAAGCTGCTGTGGGAGCCTTCCATCCTTGAGCAAGCCTGAAATCGAAATCGTGCCGCCTTTCGAGCCTCTTTCGCCGATCGAAGCCCTTGTGCGCACTCATGATCTCAGTCATTTCGACTGCGGAACCCATGCCTCGCTCAACGATTGGCTGAAGCGTTTTGCCTGGGTCAGCCAGCATAGTGAAACTTCGCGTACCTATGTGGTTCATCGCGCTGGCCGTGTCGTGGCGTATTACTCGATTGCGACCGGCAGCGCGTGCCGGGACGATGCGCCGGCACGGATAGCCAAAGGGCTGGCGAATCACCCCGTCCCCATCATTCTGCTGGCCCGGCTGGCGGTGGACAGCAGAGAACAAGGCATTGGACTGGGAAAGGCGCTGCTCAAGGATGCGCTGCTGCGCATTGCCGGTGCCGCCGATATTGTGGGAGCGCGCGCCGCCCTGGTTCATGCCATAGACGCTGAGGCTGCCGCCTTCTATCGACGCTTCGGTTTTGAGACCTCCCCGGCAAACGACCTGCACTTGATGCTTCTCATGAAAGACTTGCGGTTGGGCTTGCGGCTGTAATCGAACGGCAGTCATCTTCCCGCCCGAAGAGCTGAAAGACGACGACGCCCAGGCAACGCTGTTGCAATAAAGTAGGTTAGGTTTTACAGGAGAACGCAGTGAAACCTCTATGGCAGGATCCGACGAAGTTGAAGTTGCTTAAAAGTACCGCGCATGGTACAGTAAGCAAGGATCAACTCAAGCGGGTTCCTGCCATTTTCTATCGCACAGAGGCGGGAAGCGAACCAGTTCGGAGTTGGCTCAGAGCGATGGATGCACAGGATAGCCGCCTGGTTGGGGAAGACATCAAGACCGTCGAATTCGGATGGCCGCTTGGAATGCCCACCTGCCGTCAGCTGGGAGACGGCTTGTATGAGGTAAGGACTTTTTTGCAGGGAAACCGCATCGTGCGGGTCTTCTTCTATATTGACCGGAAGCAGAGAATGGTTTTGCTTCATGGCATTGTGAAGAAGACCAGAGCAACTCCTGATGCCGATCTGGATCTGGCGCGCAAAAATATGCGCAAGCACGAAAAGGGGATGAAATGAGTACACAACCGGCATTTGACCACAGCGGCTCCAGCTTCGACAGCTTTCTTGAAGAAGAGGGCATTCTGGACGAAGTCGAGGCGGCGGCCATCAAGCGCGTCATCGCTTGGCAACTGGCGGAAGCCATGAAGGCGGGCAAGATCAGCAAAAAATCCATGGCCGAGCGCATGGGCACCAGCCGCTCGCAGTTAGACCGCCTGCTCGATCCGGAAAACAGCGCGGTCCACCTGCAAACCATCGCCCGCGCCGCCCGCGCCGTAGGCAAGCGCCTGCGCATGGAGATGATCGATGCGGTCTAGCGAGAATTGCTGTGTTGGGAAAGCCGACGACAAAGTAGCCGCCGCCGTCATCCTGCAGAAGAACTGAAAGAAGACGAGCCGCCGCTGTTGCAGTAAACATTGATTGCCGCCCAGGCCTCGGAATAGAGACCTGGGGCACACGGCGCACCCGAGGCAAAAATGATATCTGCAAAAATCACACTTGTTGAAGCTTTAAAAATGTTCAACCGTAAAGAACGATATTGGTTGATCAGAAATGCGCTTGGAGTAAATAGCGAAAAACTTGATTCTGAATTTCGTAAATTGCTTAAAGAGAAACATTTCATTGAAGTGCCAGAGAACGCTTGGTGGGCGATGGACTACCAAATTGACTGGCTTATTGGTGCACTCCACTTATTCAAGTGTCAAGGCGAAGAAGCCGTTTGTGAGAAACCAGAAATCAATAAACCACAATTGTTTACTGGCACCATACAGGATATCGACTTTCTTGTCGCTTTCAAAAACACACTGATCTTTATCGAAGCTAAGGGCGATGCCCCTTGGAATTGCGAGCAACTCAACTCCAAAATTGGGCGTCTTCAGAATATTGTAAAAGAATTTAATAGCGTGGAAACTCATTTTCTTTTAATCTCCCCGAAGCCCCCGCAAAAAAAACGAATAGAGAAAAGTATCGAATCACTCAGATTAAGTTGGATATTTGCTGGAGACAAACCTCGGTGGCTGCCTTTGCAAATAATAACGGATGAACACAACCCGAATATAACTCGCTTTGAAGACTTCTATCACGTGAGGCGCTGCGATAAAAATATTGGTCCCGCAAACCAAGATAGTGTGTTCATGTTACGAAATGGCAAATCTGATCTTCGAACTAAAACAGTGCGCCAGTGATGGGCGCTCGCGGGTGGAGGGTGGCCCAGGTCTCTATTTTGAGAACTGGAATCAACAACAGAGTAAAGTGGATGTGAACCATGAGCATCGATAAGACAATTCGCAGGGTGACGGACTTCAAGGCGCAGCGGATGGAGACCTACCGCTATTGGCGGAGCCGGCCCTGCGCCGAACGTATGGCTGCGGTAGAAGAGATCGTCCGCTCTGCGTACCTCTCCAAAGGAATCGATCTCGATCAACTGCCATCGGACAAGACACTGGTCCGCGTCGAGCGACCAAACTGGAAGGCATTGTAAAAGGCCTGGTGAAGCCATGCTGAAAGATCAAAGAGAGATCATCGCAGTCTTCAACGCCCATGGTGTGAAGTATCTCGTGATCGGCGGCCAAGCCGTCAGCATTCACGCCGAACCGCGAGGAACCAAAGACCTTGATCTATTCATCAAGGCCGACGAGGAGAACAGCAAGGCTGTCTTCGCCGCTCTCGTGGAGTTCGGCGCTCCTATCAGTGGAATGACTCCAGCCGATTTCAACGATAAGGCTACTACCGTTTTTCAGATGGGAGTCGAGCCTGGCCGGGTGGACATCTTGCAAGGAATTGCCGGAGTCTCTTTCGATGAAGCGTGGGAAGGCCGCGTGGAGGAACTCCTCGACGGCCAGACCCCGGCGCATGTCATCTCGCGAGAACATCTGATTCAGAACAAGCTCGCAGTGGGCCGCTATCAGGATCTTGCGGATGTTGAGAAACTACGTGAATCCGCTCTTGAGGGATAGTCTGGAGAATAAACTGTTCGAGTGCTTGGGATCAGTTGAATGGAATGGATGTGAACTATGAGCATGGACAAGACAATCCGTAAGGTGACCGATGTCGAAGAGCAGCAGGCCGAAACCTATCGCTACTGGCAGAACCGACCGGTGGCGGAGCGGCTTGCCGCTGTCTGCGAACTCAGCGAGGCGGCATATGCTTTCAAAGAGAGCTTCAAAGGAGTAGCCATCGATGCTGACCGAGGACTTCAAAGACCTTCTTCGCTTGCTCAACGCTAACGCGGCCAGCTACCTCATCATTGGCGGTCACGCCTTTGGTGTTCATGCGGAGCCGCGTACGACCAAGGATCTCGACCTCTTCATCAAATCCGATCCAGAGAACGCGAAGGCGGTTTATCTAGCTTTGGCGCAGTTCGGCGCACCCCTTGTGGGCATGACCGAAGCGGACTTCACCGATGGCACCACGCTTCAGATTGGAATTCCTCCCAACCGCATCGATGTCCTTCAACGCATCGATGGAGTTACCTTCGACGATGCCTGGCAAAACCGTATCGAAGGCACCGTCGACGGCATCCCCGCCTGCATCATCTCTCGCGAAGACCTGATTCGAAACAAGCTTGCTGCCGGGCGGTTGCAGGACCTCGCCGACGTTGAAAAACTGCGTGCCGCTGAGAAGGCCACGCAGAAGCCGCCGCCGTCGTCATCCCGCCCGAAGAACTAAAGGACGACGAGCCAACACTGTTGCAATTAACTATCAAGGCGTCCCACGATAGCCGCAAGATTTCAATTCCGCATCCACTCCGGCAAACCGGAAGCGATGGCCGCGTGAACCGCCTGCATCAGTTCCTCGCGCGTTGCAAAGCCGGCAGGATCGATGGCCGGATGAAAGACAATATGCGCGTCGCCAGGTGTTATGCGCAGGCCGCCCTTGCCGAGAATCTTTTCCGTGCCGTAAATCGATACCGGAATGCACGGGGCTCCCGCGCCCATGGCCAGGAAAAACGGGCCTTTCTTGAAGGGCAGCATACGGCCGTCGGGTGAGCGTGTGCCCTCAACAAATGTGGTGATGTGGATGCCCTTGGCCAGCACACGCTGCGCCGCGGCCACGCTCTCTTTGGCGGCGGCCGAGTTGCCGCTGCGGTCTACAGGGATGAACTCGCCCTGGCGGAAGCCGGTACCGAGAATGGGCAACTGCATCAGCGAGCGCTTCATGAAGGCCGAGGTGCGGCCGGGAATCAGCGAGATCAGCGCCGGCGGGTCGAGGTTTGAAACGTGGTTGGCCATGAAGATGCACGCCCGGTCGCGCGGTACGCTCTCAAGTCCCACGACGCGGAAACGCACCCCGGCCAGGCGGCAACTGCTGGCGAGCATGAAGCGTGTGCCTTTGTAGAGTGGCAGCACGTTGCCCGTGATCCAGCACCAGGGAATGAAGAGCGTCGCCGTGGGAATCCCGGTGACGATCATGGTGGCGATGAAGATGAATGAGGAGATCATGCCTGCCTTCCGCCGTCTGGAAACTGCTGCCTGAGGCGCGCGGGCAGTTTCTCATAAATCCCGTCGAAGCCGCCGTTGGAAAGAATTGCGACCACATCGCCGGAGGCGAGTTGCGGCGCAATGCTGTTCACGATTGCCTCCACATCCGAGCAGAGTTCGGCCTTGGATCCGGCGGCATTCAGCGCGCATACAACGTCTTCCGGATGCAGGCGTTCGTCCTCGGGAATGCGCTGCTGCTGGAAGACACCGGCCAGCACGACGCGGTCGGCCAGGCGCAGGCTGGCGACTAGATCGTCTTCAAGCACCTTGCGGCGCAGCGTGTTGGAGCGCGGCTCTAAAACCGCCCACAAGCGCGATTGCGGATAAACGGAACGCAGCGCGCGCAGCGTCTCGCGAATGGCCGTGGGATGATGCGCAAAGTCATCGATGATGGTGATGCCGTTGAGCACGGCGCGCACTTCAAGGCGGCGTTTGACGCTCTTGAAGCTGGCCAGCGCCGCAATGATAGAGTCTTTGTCTATGCCCTGCCCCGAGGCCAGCGCGGCTGCGGCGGTTGCGTTCAGCGCGTTGTGTTCGCCTGCCATCGCCATTGCCAACTCAGCCCAAAGTTTGCCGGCGTACCAGACCTCCCAGCGCGTCAGGCCGGCATCGTGCCGCAGCGCCCGAATGCGCCAGTCGGAAGATTCGCTGAAGCCGTAGCGCTGGACGCGGCAGAAGGCGCCGGCCACGCATTCACTTACATTGCCGCTGTTGTCATAGGCGACGATGAGTCCACGGCGCGGAACCAGATTCACAAGCCGCTTGAAGGCCGTCTTCACAGCGGCCAGGTCAACATAAATGTCGGCGTGGTCGAACTCGACGTGGGTCAGAATCAGCCCGTCCGGGAAGTAGTGCAGAAACTTCGGACCCTTGTCGAAGAAGGCCGTGTCGTACTCATCGCCCTCGACAATGAAGGTGCGCGTAGGACGCAGTTGAAAGCTCGACCCAAAGTTCTCCGCCACGCCGCCGATGAGAAACGACGGCTCCAGCGCAGGGTTTTCACGCGCCGCGACCTGATAAATCCATGCCAGCATGGAAGTCGTCGTCGTTTTGCCGTGTGTGCCGGCAACGACCAGCGACTCGCGGCCAACCAGAAATTCTTCGCGCAGCAGCGCCGCCATTGAGGTGAAGGGAATGCGTTTGTCGAGCACACGCTCAATCTCAGGATTGCCGCGCGAAAGCGCATTGCCGATGACGACAAGATCCGGTGCGGGATCAAGATTCGTCTCGGCGTAGGGCTCAAGGATGGCAATGCCCAGAGCAGCGAGCAGGTCGCTCATCGGCGGATAGGCGGCTTTGTCGGAACCTGTGATGCGGTGGCCTTGCAATTGCAATAGCCCGGCCAGCGATGCCATCGCCGTGCCGCAGATGCCGCTGAGGTGAATGTGGCGGGATGTACCCTGTTCTCTGGTCCCAATTCCCTGGTCCCTCATGCCCTCACCGCCGCTTCCATCAGGTGCAACTGCGCCTCTTTTTGAACAATCAACTCGGCCTCGACTCCCAAGGTCAACGTCACATTCTGACGTGAAACATGACCGCTTCGCAGTCCGATGGCGATGGGACCTTTGAAATCTTTGAAGGCGCTCAGGATTACTTGATTGAGCAACTCGGGCGGCGCGCCAGGCGAGACGCAATCCAGCATCTCGCCAAAGACGATGCCGCGCACACCTTCCAGCTTGCCCGCCTCGCGCAGTTGCCACAACATGCGATCGATCTGATAAGGCTTGGCGTTGACGTCTTCAAGAAAGAGCAGCTTGCCCTCCGTTTGCGGCTCGTATGGTGTGCCCAGCAGAGCCACCAGAATGCTGAGGCAGCCGCCGTAAAGCGTACCGTGGGCGCGGCCGGGATGCAGGGGCCGCAGGCCTTCAGACGCGCCCACGGTGTAAGGCTTGCCGTTGAAGGCCGCCTGCAGACTGGATAGATGCACACCGTCTTCTCGCGCAAAATCCGCTGAAAGCATGGGCCCATGAAAGGCCGGCAGATGAATCTGATCGAGCAGCCAGAGATGCACCGCTGTCAAGTCGCTATAACCGACGAACGGCTTGGCGCTTTCGGCAATCAAGTCGAGATCCAAATCATCCAGCAAGTAATTCGAGCCGTAGCCGCCGCGTGTGCAAAAGATGGCGCGCAGGTTGTCGTCGGCAAAGGCATGATGCAGATCGGCCAAGCGCATTGCGGGCGTACCGGCAAAGTAAAGCGGTCCGCGCGTGAGCACGTGATCGGAGGACTGTGGATCGAAGCCTAGCTCGCGCAGCGCACTGAGGCCACGTTCGATGCGCTCCGGTTGCGGCGTGGAGGCCGGTGAGACGACCGCTACCGCGGCATCGCCGGAAACTGCATGAGGTTTGAGCAGCGCGGTCACTGGGTCCAAGCCTCTCCGCGAGCAACCAGCGATGCGGGGCCTGTCAGAAACAGTTCGGTCCCAGGCCCGCTCCATGCAACGGTCTGCGCGCCGCCCAGCGCGACGACGCGCGACGGAGTGTGCGCCAGCCCCAGCGCAATCACCGTGGTGGCCGCGGCTGATGAGCCGGTGCCGGAGGAGGTTGTCGGCCCCACACCGCGCTCAAAGATGCGTATCGCAATCTCGTCTTCGCTGACGACATGCGCAAATTCCACGTTCGTCTGCAAAGGAAAATCCGAGTGCAAACAAATCTCCGCGCCCACCTGCTGCCACGGCCTTCCCGCAACGGCAAAGAGCGGATTTTCGGCGACAATGACAAAGTGCGGATTGCCGGTGGAAACCTCGACGCCTTCGACCGGATAACCGTCGAGCAGCGTGACGGTCTTCAGCGCGAAGGTCGGCACACCCATTCCAGCGGTCACTTCCACGGTGTATTCCGTGCCGGTTTTGAGCGCATTCACGCGGCAGACGCGCGGGCCGGCATCAGTCTGTATAAACAGATCGTCGCCCGGCTGAAGGCCGCGTTCCTGAGCCATCCACGCGGCCACGCAGCGTGTGCCGTTGCCGCTGATCTCGGCCTTCGAACCGTCGGAATTGTGGAGTCGAATTCGGCCGGCGTTGGGGCCGGTCCACGCGAAGAACTCGATGCCGTCGGCACCGATACCGGTGTTGCGCGCACACAAATGGCGCGTCAACTCGGCCCAGTCGTGCCCAGCGGCCGAATCTTCAGTGACAATTAAAAAATCGTTGCCACAGGCATGTGCTTTCACAAAGGGAATCAATCTTCCTCCAAATCGCGGAAGGTAAAAAGAGCGGCAATAGCCGGCTCAGAGAGCAGCCGTACGCGCAGCCGGTCATGATTTTTCTTGGTTGCCGAGAGGGCAAAGCTCACCCGCTGTAAATCGCCAATGGCATCGTTGCGCACATCGGCCAGGCGCTCACCCGCTTTGTCCATCGCGTCCAGAATCGACTTCAGCATTCCCGTCTGATCCTGGCCGCGCACCTCATAGACCAGCGAATAAATCTTCAGATTGGCGCGCCGCTCCAGAAAGCCCACCGCCTCCAGCGCGACGATTACGATAATTGCCGCCACAATCGCCGCCGCATACAAACCCGCTCCGCAGGCCATGCCGATCGAGGCCACCACAAAGACGCTGGCCGCGCTGGTTAGCCCGCTCACGCGGCTGCGATTGTGCAGGATGAGCCCCGCGCCCAGAAAGCCCACCCCTTGCACAATATTCGACGCCACGCGTCCTTTGTCGGGATTGGCGTCTCCGGCCAGTACCGCGGAGAGAAGCGTAAAAAACGCGGCGCCCATGCAGATCAGCAGATTGGTGCGCACACCGGCCGCCTTGCGGCTGAACTCGCGCTCCAGCCCCACCAAGGCACCCAGAAAACAAGCCATCAGCAGGCGGCCGATGGCGCCGTTTGCCACCACCATCTGTTGCAGTTGGTCGAAGGCGAAGGGTTGCACGAATTGTGCCAGCGTGAGACTCATTGAGGTTCCTTGCCCGATGCTATCACTGCTCCCGCTGCCTTGTGGAGACCGGCTGTCTCGGATGTAAGAGAGAAGCGCTAGATAGATAAATCGTCGCCGTGGGCTGGCCCGCGGTTGAAAAACTACGCAACGCCGTCAGGCCCTCGGGATGCGCCTTCACTGCGCGGTCGATCTCATCGCCATCGAAGGCGACGACAATGGCGGCATAAGCGGCCGGAGCTGCCAACGCTTCATGATAGATCCACAGGTCGCCCTCGTTGATTGTCTGGCGGAGCGGTATTCCGGTGAAGGCAACAAGATTCGGATAGGTCGATGTGTCCATCAAGACCACGGCCCCTGGCTGCGCGGTGAGCAATGCTCGCAGCACCGGCGGAATTTCAATCTCCAGATTGCGGCGCGCATGAATGTTTTTCGTTCCTTCGATATAAACCAGCGGACATTCGCGCACCATCTCGGCAGCGTTCAAAACCACAATTGCAAAAAGCCCGCCCGCCGCATAGCGCACCCAGCGCGGATCGACTGTGCGCGGCTTGAATTGATTCACGGCGGCCAGCAGAAACTGCCCCGCAAAGCCCATCCCCAGCGCAAAGGCGGGCAGCATTTCCATGCCGTAGCGCGTGTTGTACCAGGAGTGCGGCCACCACGGCGGCAAGAAGATCGGCACCGATCCATAGGCCACCGAGTAGGCATAAAATGGAATCGGAAACCAGAGCAGCAGCGCCCATTTGAAGGCCTGCCGGCGCGCCGTCAGCCAGGCCCACGCCGTGCCTAGCAGACTCACGATCAGCAGCACATTGCCCCATGCAGCGGCGGCCGCGTCCATCTCAGAGACCTTCACAAAAAAGAGCAGGGAAACCCACGGATTGTGCCAGCCCGGATGCGGCGGACCCGCGCCGTGGCTCATGGTGCGCAGCTCGATAGCCTTGGCGGAATAAGGACCGCGCGCAAAGTAGAGCCAATCGCTGAAGCCCACCGAGTTATACACAAACCACGCCACGGGCGCGGCCGCCAGTACGATGCTTGCCAGCCAGAAATTCCACGAGCTCAGTTTGCCGCGTCGCAGAAGTGCGAGGCCCATGCAGGTCCACGCAACCAGCGCCATGATCCAGCCGTCGTAGCGTGTAAAGATCGAGGCCACCAGCACGGCAGCAATCAACCAGAGAAGACGGCTCTGTCGTCCAATGTCTCCACCAAGGCTTGCCCGCCACTCCACCAGTGCCACGGCAACCCAGACCATCTCGCAAACAAAAAGCGGCTCGGTCATTGCCGTTGTTTGCAGATAAAGCAGGTTGGGATTCAGCGCAAAGAAGGCCAGCGTGAGCGCCGATGGCAGCGGCTGCAACCAATGCCGCGCCAGCCGATAGACGCCCGCGCAAGCAACCAGATAAGCCAGCGCCGAAGGAATCGCACCCGCAATGCCGTTGGCCCACCAACTATAAACCTGCACAAAAGGCAGCATCAATATATGCGGCAACGGCAGCCAAACTGAGCCCAGTTCAGTGAGCCGCGGCAGGCGTGAGTCAAAGACCCGCCGTGCAATGTGCAGGTGTGCCACCGCGTCGCCGTAATTGAGCAGCGCGCCATTCTGCCAGCTCCACGCTAACGCAGCCAGAGAGGCCGCCGCGCAGCAGGCTATCACTACTAGCCACTCGGTACCTGCAACGCGGCGATTGGAAAGCTCAGTCAAGGTGCGTCAGCTCGCGGAAGTGATTGAAGCGCTCGTCGATCTCTGCGCGCGTCAGTGCTTGCAGCCGTTCTGTGCCAAAGCGTTCGCAGGCGAATGAACCCATCACACTGCCATAGAACATCGCAATACGATAAGCGGCCGGAGTCTGCTCTTTTTGCGAGGCCAGATAGCCGAAGAAGCCGCCGGCAAAGCTGTCGCCCGCACCTGTCGGGTCTACCACTTCTTCCAGCGGCAGGGCCGGTGCCCTGAATGTCTTCACTCCAAAATCTTCCCGCTGACTCGCTGACTCGCTAACTTGCTGACTCGCTGACTTGCTAACTTGCTGACTCGCTGACTTGCTAACTTGCTGACTCGCTGACTTGCTAACTCCAGCAGTGCCGCTGAAGAGCGTTGCTCCGTACTCGCCGTGTTTGACCACCAGAGCCTTGGGACCAAGCGCCCGCACTGCGCGCGCGGCCTGGACTAGATTGTTGTTGCCCGCAAGCATCTTCGCCTCTGTGTCATTGATAAGTAGAATGTCGAGGCCTTTGAGCACTTCAAGCAAGGCCGGCCGATGATCCTTGATCCAGTAATTCATGGTGTCACCGGCGACTAACTTTACATCCGGCATCGCCTCGCGCACACGCCGCTGCAAGACCGGATCGATGTTCGCCAGAAACAAAAACTCCGAGTCGCGATAGGCCTCGGGAATCTTCGGCTCGAAGGCCGCAAAAACATTCAATTCTGTGTTATGAGTTTTGGCTTCGTTGAGGTTTTCCAGATAGGAACCCTCCCAGAAGAAGCACTTACCTTTTATGTGCTCGATTCCTGTTGTATCGATCGATCTCGCCTGAAAGACGGCCTCTTGCCGCTTGCCAAAATCCTCGCCAACAACGGCGATGACGCGCACATCGGTAAAGAAACTCGCGGCCAGCGAGAAGTAAGTCGCCGCGCCCCCCAGGCAGCGCTCGCGCTTGCCCGCCGGTGTTTCAATTGTGTCGTACGCTACGCTGCCTACTACGGTGATTGCCATTTGCTGTTCTTCTCCTACGCCTTTTCCAGTGGTTATGAAATTCAGGAAGGCTATTGATCTATGTTCTCAACGAAATTCTCAAATTCGGTTTCAAAGCGCAATAGAGCGCCATGAACATTTGCACGATAGTTCTGCATTTCTTTGGAGTTCGCCACTTTCCTGAATTTATACATGGCGGAATGCTCAACCTTCCAGAAAAGGCCGATCAACATTGGCACAACCTGATATTCGGCATTTATTTTGCAACTAACATCTTGGCATCTCCCGACATATTTATGGGACAGCAACCCTCCTTTGTCGTCTGGAACTGGGTTCGGTATCCAGCCAGTGAAGAGCGCAGCCAACAAATCGTTGACCTCATTCAGCTTGGCGCGCGGGAATACGAGCACACGCACACCAGCCAAATCTGGGAGGTCAAGCAATGAATAGCTCCCCAGCTTTTCGGGGTCGAAGGTTCCGCCCTCCTGTTGCCTGCGCCGGAGAGATTCCACTGCACTCTCGCACTCTTTCACGCGAGACTCGATAACCAACTGCTCATGAGGCTTCATCCGCTGAAGAATTTCGCGGGTACGATAGCGAATCTCAGCATCAAGATACGATACAACCTTATGTATATCGGGGAGGAGTCTGAAATACTGTTCCCGAAGCAAATCCTCGTTCGTGCGTTCCGGCATTATCCCAGCACTCTTTCCAGTTCGCGCTTCACGCCCTCGGTTGGATCGGAATTGAAATAAAACGTCCATCCGACGCCACTGGTATTCTCTCCGATGCGCCGACGTATTTCCACTTCGGGTTTATCGTCGACAAATTCAATACTGAAAGCCTTCTTCATCGTACGATTGACGAAAAGGTCCCGATCGAAGTTGTAGCGATAATCAGCCTCAAAAAGAATGTCCTTCTTCTTCATCTTCCCTCCGGGTTGCAAACCAGCTTCCACACCCTAGATTATACTGCAATTCCACTTTAAAACCTCTTCATTTACCACCCAAAGTACTTCCCGAACAGTAGCTTCAGCCGTTCCTTCGCCGCCGCTGGAATCGCATCTGGCGCGGTCAGCACAGCGTACTTCGCCGCCGAAACACAAGCGCAATTTCGCTCACTTGGCATCGCCGCTACAGCAGCCTTCACCACCCGCGCCGCGTTCTCCGCGTTCTTATGCAGCACGGCTACTATCTCCTCGATTGTTACCGCGTCGTGCCCCTCGCGCCAGCAATCGTAGTCGGTGACCATGGCAACCGTCGCATAGCAGATCTCCGCTTCGCGAGCCAGCTTGGCCTCTTGCAAATTCGTCATGCCGATCACGTCGGCACCCCAACTGCGATAGAGATTGCTCTCGGCGCGCGTCGAGAATTGCGGTCCCTCCATGCAGACATACGTCCCGCCCAGTTTGCCGACGACACCCACCGTGGCGCAGGCGGCAGATGCGGCTTGGGCCACGGTCGCACAGACCGGATCGCCAAAGGCCACATGGCCCACGATGCCGTCGCCAAAGAAGGTGGAAGCGCGATGGAATGTACGATCGATGAACTGATCCGGCATTACGAAGTCGGTAGGCTTGTGCTCCTCTTTAAGTGAGCCGACGGCCGAGACAGAAAGGATGCGCTCGACGCCGAGCTTCTTGAAGGCATAAATGTTGGCGCGGAAATTCAGTTCAGAGGGCAGAATCCGATGCCCGCGCCCATGCCGCGCCAAAAACGCCACGGGCCGCCCTTCCAACTCACCCAGTACGAATGGGTCAGAAGGCGCTCCAAAGGGCGTCTCCACGGTCTCCTCATGCACGTTTGTGAATCCGGGCATCGAATAGAGCCCACTGCCGCCGATAATGCCAATCTCCGCCTGTGCCAATGCCCGCTCCTTTAGATCCGCCACTCTCAATTCCACAAACATCTCAGTATAAAGGTTGGCGATCCTCCTCATCGCGGCCACGGCTTTGATCTTTCTGAAACCGCCAGATTCTGAGCGCTTTTCAATGCGCAGGTTCACGTCTAAGCCTTTGCCGAGGAATCCTCATATACTCCGGCAGGCCGGGTGCAAGGAATGTGCGGAGATGGCATTCGATTTCCGACCCTTTTGGATGGTTTACCGTTTTTCGTGTTACGATAAGCGTTACGCATGATTCGTTCGTTTGCCGATACAGATACCGAGAAAGTCTTCCACCATCGTCACAGTCGGCGGTATGCGGCGTTTGAGCGGGTGGCGCTCCGCAAGTTGCGGCAGATTCACCGGGTTTCCAGGCTGGAGGAGCTTTTTGAGCCGCCCGCCAATCGGCTGGAATCGCTGCGGGGCGACCGGAAGAAGCAATGGAGCTTGCGGATCAACGATCAATGGCGGATTTGCTTTGAGTGGAGGGATGGGGATGCTTACGAGGTCCAAATTGTCGACTATCACTAATCCGGTGCTTGAGGTCGCGGAGCCTGAGGATGGCGCGCGCATGCCGGCGCTGCATCCGGGCGAGATGCTGCGGGAGGAGTTCATGAAGCCGCTTGGCCTTTCCTCGAATGCGCTGGCCATGGAGTTGCGCGTGCCGGTGACGCGAATTTCAGAGATCGTGCGGGAGCGGCGCGGGATAACGGCAGACACGGCGCTGCGGCTGGCGCGATACTTCAATATGTCGGCGGAGTTCTGGATGCGCTTGCAGATGGATTTCGATCTGGAGTCTGCCGCGGATGCCGAAGAGAGTGCGATTCACGAGGGGATTCGGCCGCGCCCATCGCATGGCGTTTTTGAGAATGCGGAGCGGCAGGTAGTCGCTTGATTGGTTTGTGATTGAAACTTATGGATTCCCAGGTCTCAGAATCGAGATCTGGGGTACCCAGATGATGGAACAGAAGTAGAACTTGTAATCAGGAAACGAGTCCAAAGAGACCATGCCCACAACAACGAACAAGGATTATTACGGCACGCTCGGGGTGAAGAAGACGGCCACCCCGGAGGAGATTCGCAAGGCCTTCCGCAAGGCGGCGCGGCGCTATCACCCGGACGTGAACCCCGGCGACAAGCGAGCCGAGGAAAAGTTTAAGGAAATCTCCGAGGCCAACGATGTGCTGAGCGACGAGAAGAAGCGCAAGGTCTATGACCAGGTGGGCTTCTACTCCGACCAGATTGACCCGGCGCAGGCCGAGGCGTATGCGCGGAATCAGGGCGGCGGCGCGGGCATGCCAGTGGACTTTGGGGGCTTCGATTTCTCCGGCTTCCAGACCGGACCGGGCCGGCATCCGGGGCAGGCGGGCGCGGCGACGGATGCGGCTTCCTGGGGCAGCTTCAAAGACATTTTCTCCGGCATGTTCTCCGGGGCGCAGTCTCCGCAGCGGGCGCGCGGTCCGCAGCCGGGCAGCGACCTCGAATACCAGGCCACGGTGGACTTCTGGACGGCCATTCGCGGCGGCCAGGCGCGGCTTGAGGTGCATCGCCAGGAGACTTGCCCCACCTGCCACGGCCAGGCCTCAACCGGCGGGCCCACGCAGTGCGGTGAGTGCCAGGGTACCGGCCAGGTGACGCAGATGGGCGGGCGCATGAAGTTCAACATTCCCTGCCCGCGCTGCAATGGCACCGGGAGGACTACAAATCTCTGCTCCACCTGCCACGGCGAGGGCGTGGTCAGCCGCGTTGAGCCGGTCGAGTTCCGCATCAAGGCAGGTACGCGCGACGGGCAGCGCATTCGCCTTCAAGGCAAGGGCAACAGCGGCACCAACGGCGGCGCGGCCGGCGATCTTTTCTTGATCGTCCGCACCGGCGCGCATCCGGTTTTTGCGCGCGTGGGCGACGACATTCATCTGACGGTTCCGGTGACGGTGCCGGAGGCCTCTCTGGGCGCCAAGGTGGACGTACCGACAATCGACGGCCGCGCGCAGTTGAAGATTCCGCCCGGTACGCAGAGCGGGCAGAAGCTGCGCATGAGGGAGCGCGGCGTGGAGAGCGCGCAGAATCCCGGCCAGCGCGGCGATGAGATTGTTACCGTCGAAGTGCTGGTGCCGACGCTTGCCGACGAGCGCAGCCGCGAGATCATGCGCGAGTTGGCCAAGCTGAACAACCAGGATCCGCGCGTCGCGCTCTTTGATAAGCTGTGATTCTGTTAAGCTCGAAGCAACGATTTCTCAATTTGTAGGTGTCCACGAATGTCTGGGCGTCAAGATGAGGAACGGCGACATTTCAAGCCTGTTGACGAAATGTCAGGGTTTGAGTGGCATCCTGTCAAAGCCGCTTCAAATCTTAAGAAGCACAAGGTCTCCTTTGAGGAAGCCAGTACAGTCTTCAAGGATACGCGGCGTATTGAGGTGCCTGATCAGTGGCACAGCGACGACGAGCAGCGTTATCTCGGTATTGGAAGGTCGATTCAAGGACGCATCCTGCGCATCTATTACACGTTTCGGGCCATGAAGATAAGGATCATAAGCGCGCGGCTCGCGGAGCGATGGGAAAGGAATGAATATGAAACCGGCAATGAGCAGTTCTGAAGTTGAAATGAGGAGCCGATTCGACTTCTCTCGCGCCACACGCGGCAGGTTCTCCGACCAATATCAGAATGGCCATAGTATTACTCTTTTGGACGGCGATCCAGATAGGGACGATCCTCTTGATTTGAGTAAAGGTGACTCACAATTGACAGAAATTGCAGGCAAGCATCTTCTCATTTCCCGCCTTATGGCTGCTGGTTTTGAAGTTGCGCAACCATTGCGTGATAAAGGCATTGATCTGGTTGCATATCAAGATGGAGAAGACGGGAAGGAGTTTGCGGCCTATCCAATTCAGTTAAAGGCATCCTCGCATGAATCGTTTTCACTCGACAGGAAATATGAGCGATTCGGACCTCGCCTCCTGATCGCGTATGTCTGGAATGTTCAAAATCCAGAACATAGTGATGTGTATGCATTGACTTTTAGCGATGCTTTGCAAGTGATGAAAATGAAAGGGTACGCCAATACCGATTCATGGACAAAGAAAGGATATTATTTCGTTCGATCCGCAGGGGCTGAACTGAAAGAAATCCTTGAACCATACAAGATGACCACGAAACGGTGGCAAGAGAAATTACAAGCTATCGGATAAGCGGGAAAGACAGATGGCCACCAAGAAAAAATCGAAGGGCGCGTACATGATCTCGGCGGTCGCCGAGATGTACGAAATCCATCCCCAGACCCTGCGCCTCTATGAGCGCGAGGGCCTGCTGCTGCCGTCGCGCACCGAAGGCAACACCCGTCTCTACACCGACGAGGATCTCGAGCGCCTCGAATTCATCCTCAATCTCGCCCGCGACCTCGGCGTCAACATCGCCGGCATCGCCATCATCCTGCAGATGCGCGAACGCATGGAAGAGATGAACCGCCAGATGCAGAGCTTTGTCGAATACGTCCGCACCGAAATGCTGGCGCGCTTCTCGCAAGCAACGCCCGGATCGGGGGCGATTGTGCCCATGCGCAGGCCGGGGGCAATCAAGCCGGCGGTAGTGGCCAAGGCCGGCTCCAAGCGGGTGCTTTAGAATCTTTGTGAAAGACCTTCACTATGAGCAAGATCGATAAAATCGGCCTGGCCATTCTCTTCCTTGCCTTGGTCGCCGGTATCGGTTTCGTGGCCAAAGACGGAAATCTCGCAGCTCTTGGCTCCGCGACAACGGGTCCGGGCGGCCTGAGCGGCAAGATCATTCTGGGCGAGGACAGTGACAAGGAAATCAAGGCGAATATCGACCGCCTCGACCAGATGCGCGAGATGTATGAAACCACGCAGGACGAAGATCTGAAGGCCGAACTGAAGCCATTGATCCTGAACGCAGCCAGCAGTGTTCCCGACGCAAAACTCTCCGCCGGCATGAAGAGATTCCTTGCGAACCTGAAGAAGGAAAAATAGTTTGTCGCACCTCCTGGGGCACGTACCGAATTATTCCGCCAGTTTGCGCAGCCTTCCCTCCGGCAGCAGTTCGTATGGGTCGCCGCGATACTTCAGTTTGCGGGAGCCAAAGTAGCTTCTCACCCAGAAGCAGAATCCCATCAAGTCGCGCAGTGGATAGAGCCAGGCCTTGCGCCGTGCATTTCCATCCATCACCACGCCGCCACCCACCAGCAGGCAGAGCAGCACCCGGTTGAGTACGGTGTAGATTGCGAAGGCCAGGCCCATGGCAATATGCCCGGCGGCGCCAAACGCGGCCAGCCCCAGCAGACCCCAGGGAACGGCATACGTCAGCACCTCGCCAAAGTGCCCCTTGGGTCGCGAAAAGCGCGTACTAGTGGCCCATCCCTGCTGATGCGCAATACTCTTTTTGAAGTCGGCATTCAGCACATGGTGTTCGACGACGTATGTGGACAGCACCACCTTCTCTTGAGCTTTGGTCGCGGTCCAGTTGCCCAGCACAAAATCATCCGCGTAGTACTGCGCCACCTCTTCATAGCCGCCGATCTTTTCCATCGTGCTCTGCCGCATCACCATCGAAGGCCCCAGCGCAAACTGCATGCCTTCCAGCATCTCGGCTACCAGCACTCCCGAGGTCATCTCGACGCTCATGCCCATGGCCTCCAATTGCGCCCACAGCCCGTGGCGCGTCACTCCGCGATAGAGGCAGGTGACCATGCCAACCTGCGGATCGACGAGCGGCGCAACCACAGAGGCCAGATAATCCGGGCCGACGCTCACATCGCTGTCGCTGGTGACCAGGATAGGATATTGAGCTTCGCGGCGCATGACCTCCAGTGAGTAGGTGCGCGCGTTGGGCCAGGGCGGCTCACCGCAGGTCAGTATGCGCGTCTTCACCTGCGGGAAGCGCGCCGCCACCCGGCGCGCCGCGGCCAGACCCAGGTCGGAGCTCTGCCGCGCGCAAAACAGAATCTCATACTCCGGATAATCCTGCACAAAAAAGCTGGCCAGATTCTCTTCCAGATCCGGTTCGTCGCCATGCACGGCCTTCAAGACGCTCACTGGCGGATGGAAGATGCGCGAGTTGCCCTCAGACGCGCGGCGGCGAAAGCGCAGCGCGCCCAGTGCGACCATCATGCTGTAGACGGTCGAGGTCATCGCTCCAAAGGCGGCAAGCGCGCCCAGAGCGAATAGAAGAATCGTTCCAAATCTCATAGAGTCGTTGTCTGTCTCAAAGCCCGCGCAGCACTCGATCCACTATCCCCGGACTTTGGACAGGTATAGAAGAAATCCAAAAAGCGATGCATCAATGGGGGATTTTACTATAAAAGCCGTGGGCCCGGCCTGATCGGAATACGGAAGAGATTTGTTGAATCGTTGCAAGCAAAAGAATGGACGATTGATGGAGAAGCAAAGAACGCGATAATCGAGCGTCTTGGCGATTTCGATGCCCTTCTTGTCTGCCCAGAGAAGCCGATCGCGGTCGCATTGAATAAACTCTATCAATGAGACACTACACCAGGGTGAAAAACTGCATTTTCATCCAGCGCTTCTGTCTTTAAATGCGATCCGCCGGGAAGCTGCCCACCAGTTCGCCGGCTCCTACGTGCTGCCCTGCCAGCACGATGGCGTGGCTGGCAATGCGTGCCGCCGGGCCGATCACGGTCGCGGCCAGGTTGACCTCGGCAAAGTCCTTCGCGGCGTGACTGTGCGAGTAGACGCGGGCAAACGAGCCGATCACGGCGCCCTTGCCGATGGTGATGCCGCCACGGTCGTTTAACAAAGCCCGCTGGCGGATGGTGACGCCCTCTTCGATCGAGAGGTTGTAGCCGAAGGTCAGGTCAACGCCGTGGTAGATCTTGACGCCCGCGCCCAGGCGGGCAAAGATGTGGCGGCCCAACATGCAGCGGAAGCGCAGGCCCAGCCAGTGATTGGTGCCGATCGGCGAGCGGTCGAACATCTGCCAGAACCAAAGCAGCGGCTTGCGAGGCGCAAAAAGCTCGGGGTTGGCGTCGGGAAAGTGCTCGGCCTCCAGCGTCACATTCTCCGGGTCCAGTGAGAGCGAGAGCACGTTGGCAGGCAACTCCGAGGTGAGCGTCAGGTTGAGCTTGCCGCCGTGCGGATGGCCCAGGTAGAGCTGATAAAGCTGGTCGCGCACAATCTCCGCGCGCCGCTCCGGAGCCTGGTGGCGGGTGAACTCCTCATCGAGAAACTGAATCCAGCGCCGGTAGACCTCTTCAGCCTCGGGCGCCGGACGCGGAGCGTGATTCGCGGAATTTGCCATACGGATTGGACGATACACCATCAGACCGGGACGCCGCGAGTGGGGCGAATCTAATTCAGCAATCGCCATGAGCGGAAGACCTATTTGTTTACCAATTGACTTGTAAGATTCATTCGAGGATCAAAGCGCAATTCCGTTTTTCATTGCGGCCAGTCCGGCATGAATATAGTCCGTGTACAGATCGACGAACAATTTTGCGATCGTATCGTTTTGCACACCGTTCTTATCGAGGAGCAGCGTGAGATCGTCGATGGTTTTCCTGTAGAGTCTCTGAATTCCTGCCGGACTCCAATCACGGCTGAGTATAGCGGTGGATCGAACCGCGCGGTCCTCGTCCTGATCGATCCAGTCATCGATCATCTGCATGAGAAGAGAGGTATCGGCCATCCAGTTTTGCTCGGCATTCCAGTTCTGCCGCTGATTGGATTTGCAGCGGTCGTCAAGGCCAATGTACGAGCCAATCACATACCACATACCGCTGATTACGGCTTCAATTCCGGCCCAGCGATATCCCATTCCGCTCGGGTCTTTTTTTCCGGTCGCAGCCAGCGCTTCTTCCTGACAATACTTCTGCGTCGCGGGGAGGAGTTCGGTGGTCCAGTAGCAAGCTTGCCAACTGCTTTCGTTCGCTCTCAGGCTGCGAACGAGAGTCTGCAGCGTGGTCTGTAGAGGAGAGTGCGGCGCAGGCTCGGCAGTGAGAAGCAACGCAATCCGCAAAGCCTCATCCGGGCCATTTGCAGTCGCTTCGTCAAGCAACTGATCGATCAGACCGATCATCGTAGCCATCAGCGCCAGTTGCCGATGAACTCGCGATGGAAGCAGCCAACCCAAAGATGAGAAAATTCGTGTGCCCGCCAATAATACAACCGCGCGTGGCAAGGGCAACTGACGCGGGCAGCGGATCTGTATACGCAAGAGCAGCGGGCAGCGATCACTTACGGCAATCATCGAGTAGCAGGCTCGCAAATACATCTCTGCCAGAAATCGAATCTTGACTGCTTTGGCTGTGCTGCCTTCCAAGGGGCTTGCGCTCAACGCCGGCGGCACGTACCGCTGCCACTGTGCTGCAACCACCTTTTGAATCGTATAACGAAGGCGGATTACGTCGTAAGGAGGGCTGGCAATCAACTCTTCGATAGAGCGCACACGAGCGGCGGCCAAACTCTCCGTCGCTGATTTTTCGCCAATTGCCGCGCTGTCCTTCTGACTCATCTTTGCGTCGACGCACTCAACGAGACGAGCGGCAAAATATTTGCCGAGATCGTCTCACTCATAGACAGAAATATACACAGAGCGCGTCGGTTGTGTCACAGACTATCTCGGCCCCAATTTTTTCTTTTTTTCACGTCAACTTATTCATCTAGCGCTTAGACCGTGTGAGTTGGTAATTACCAATGAACAGGCGCTGACGAGGACGTCCGCGCTACAGCCGGCCGGGAGGCCGGAGCCACGTTTATGCAATTACCAAATCATGCGGTCACGGTACTAGATCATCTTAGTCGTTTATTTTATCCGCACCATGCCTTCGCTTCAGGAAAAATGTCCGCATTGCTGCCCTTTCGCATCCAATCAAGCCTCAAGTGCTATCGTCCGATTTCTGCTCAGATGCGTGGGTAACTGCTTTCACCCCAGCAGCCGGGCGGCCTCCTTGGCAAAGTAAGTCACGATGAAGTCTGCCCCGGCGCGGCGGATGCTTATTAACGATTCAAGGATGGCGCGGTCGCGGTCCAGCCAGCCCTTCTCAAACGCGGCCTGAAGCATCGAGTATTCGCCGCTGACTTGATAAGCCCCGATGGGGACGCCGGTCTGCTCGCGGGCGGCGCGGATCACGTCGAGGTAAGGCATGGCCGGCTTCATCAGAATCATGTCCGCGCCTTCTTCCAGGTCGAGGGCGATCTCGCGCAGAGCCTCTCTCAGGTTTGCGCCATCCATCTGATAGCTCTTGCGGTCGCCAAATTGAGGCGCGGAGTCGGCGGCCTCGCGGAAGGGTCCGTAGAAGGCCGAGGCGAATTTGGAGGCGTAACTGAGAATAGGAGTCTCGGGGCAGTCCTCGTCGTCCAGAACGCGGCGAATGGCGGCGACGCGGCCGTCCATCATGTCGCTGGGGGCAACAACGTCGGCTCCGGCGCGGGCCAGACTGGCGGCGGTTTGCGCCAGCAGTTCAAGCGAGGAATCGTTGTCCACAGTCCAGCCGTCGCGGGTCTCGAAGACCATGCCGCAGTGGCCGTGGCTGGTGTATTCGCAGAGACAGACGTCGGCGATAAGGACCAACGACTTCGACGCGGCGGATTCTTTGAGGGCGCGCAGACCCTGTTGCACGATGCCGTTATCGTCCCAAGCGCCGGAGCCTTGCTCGTCTTTGGACTCAGGCAGGCCGAAGAGCAGCAGGCCGCCAAGGCCAAGGCATACGGCCTCTTCGGCCTCGCGGACGGCTTCATCAATAGAGAGATTGAAGACGCCGGGCATGGAGCCGATGGGGCGGCGGATGCCTTCACCAGGACAGAGAAAGAGGGGGTAGATCAGGTCGCCGGGGGTTACGGCGGTCTCGCGGACCAGGGCCCGCAGGGATTCGGTGCGGCGGAGGCGGCGCATGCGCGTGGCTGGAAAGCTCATGGTGCGATTGTAAGGCAGGGGATAGGGGTTAGGGACTAGGAGTTAGGGACTAGAGACCAGGGATTAGAGTTTAGAGGCTCCCACCCTAACCCCAAAAACTAGACTGTTGCGAGGGTGGGGCACCCGGCAGCTTACATCTTTCAGCCAAAGGCTAAAAGCCAAAAGCCGCCTTTCAAAGCTGATCGTAAAGCGTGGCGTTGCGGTAGCCTAGCAGCGTGACCAGGGTCCAGATTCCCATGGCGGTTCCGAAGAGCACGTGCGAAAAGCTGAATATTGTCACGAATGCGGCAACGATGGCGACGACGCGGCCCCAGGGGGCGTGCTGCAAGAGTCCCCATCCGGCCACCAGCGCCAGGCATGTACGCAGAATCAGGAAGACCCAGACAAATTGCAGTAGAGCGGAGCCGAACCAAAACGGCGGTGTGCCATTGCCCCATGGGCCATGCATCCACGGACCGAAGGGGCCGAAGAGAAACATTTTGGCGAAGGTCAGCCCCGCGATGCCGATAAGGAGAGAGAAGGCTGAGTAGATGAGCCAGACGACGCCGAGCGCCTTGATCTTGCCGGCATAGTTCTCGACTTGGAAGGCCAAATCGGGCACGGGAGGAATGGCTGAGGCGACCGGACGGCCGCACCGCGGGCAGAAGCCCTGCCCCGGCGCTAAAGCTTGACCACATCCGCTGCAAAACATGGCTGCCTCCTGAATCTTCGTTCTGAGTTTACTACGCGAATCAGGCTGGGGTAGTTCCTTTGAGAACAGCAACAAGCTATCAGCTTCACGCTAGTGCCATTCGGAGCCGATTCTAACCGAAAGTTGGCGGGTTGTGCGGAAATGCTCTCACGTTTCAAGTCAAGGGAACGATAAATAGGGTGGGGGACTCTGTAAATGGCGACGTATGTGAGAACGGCAGCGGTAGCCAACTCGATAGAGAAGCGGTCGAATGAGCTGCGTTATGTGGCGCGCCAGCCGATTCTTGACATGCGCGGCAAGGCGCACGGCTACGAGTTGTTGTTCTGGAACGGGCGTGAGCCAAACTTCAATGCGGACAAGAACCTGGCCACGCGGACGATGCTGGACAACACAGTCATCTTCGGGGTGGAAGAGCTGGCGCGGGGGCTGCGGGCGTTTGTCAATTGCACATCGGATTCGCTGACCGAGGAGTGGGTGAAGATTCTGCCTCCAAAGCTGACCGTGCTGGAGCTTCCCTCAGGGACCGAGGCGACGCCGGGTTTGCTGGCGGCCTGCCGCAAGTTGAAGGCATTGGGCTTCCGGCTGGCGCTGGCCGACTACGAAGGAAGATCGCAGAGTAAACCGCTGGCCGATCTGGCCGACTACATCAAGGTAGATATCGTCAAGGTGGATGCGACGCAGCGGCGCAACCTGCTACGCCAACTGGACGGCTTCAGGGCTCGGGCGGTGGCGCAGAATGTAGAGACACAGGAGCAGTACGGCCAGGCCTGCCAGGAGGGCTTCGAGCTTTTTCAGGGCTATTACTTCTGCCGTCCGGAGGCGCTCGAGAGCCATCGGATTCCCGGCAACCGGCTGGTGCATCTGGAGATTCTGGAAGATCTGCAAAACGATCCGGTGGATCTGCAACGGCTGAGTCAATTGGTGATGTGCGATGCCTCGCTGACCTATCGGCTGCTGCGACTGGTCAACTCGCCGGTCTGCGCCATGCGGCAGGAAATTACTTCAATCCAATCGGCGCTGATGCTGGTGGGCGAGGCGACCTTCCGGCGGATTGCAATGCTGGCCATCGCCAGCGACTTCAATGCCGAACAGCCTGCGGAGATTCTGCGCATGGCCTTTGAGCGCGCACGCTTCTGCGAATTGGCGGCCAGCCTCTGCGGAATGTCTCCCAGTGAGCAATACCTCATCGGGATGGTCAGCCTTTTTCCGGCGATGCTGCGAATTCTGATGGAAGATATGGTCCGGCTGCTGCCTTTGCGCGATGTGGCGCGCGATGCGCTGCTGGGCAAGGATAACCCGGAAGGCGTCCTGCTGCATTGGGTTGTCTGCGAAGAGCACGGAGATTGGACCGCCTGTGACAGGATTGTCCGCGCCTCCGGCCTGCGCCATGAGCAAATGATGCGCTGCCATGCCGAAGCCGTAGTTTGGGCGGAGGCGGCGCTACAGACCAATGCTTGAGAGGCTTTTCATCCGCTCAGGGGGGAGAGTTTCTAGCGGCTCGAGGTGGAGAGGCTGCGATCAAGCCGCTCCTCATGGCGGTCATCGCGGAGGAGCAAAGCCACAATGCGGCCCTGCGCATCGCGTTCTACCGTGAGCCGCGTGGTGCTGGAGCCGCTGGGATAAAAAAGTGAATTGGGCGACTCGGCCGCCAGCTCGGCAACCTCACCGAATTGATTTCTGGCAAAGAGCAGTTCCCCTTGGCGAAAGAGCATGATTTCACTGTGTCCGGCAGGGTCGCGGTAGTCGCCAACTAAACTCTCCAGCAGCTCCGCGGTCAGCTTGATGGCGGGCGGGTGCAGTGGAATTGTCAGGCGCTCGGCCAGGGCTGGCAACCCCGGCTGCCCATGTTTTTCCAGGCGTTGCGCCAGTAGCCAGCGCGGCAGTTCAGGCTCGTTGTAGGCGCGGGTCCAGCAGTCGTGCTTGAGCCCCTGATAAACCCACAAGCGCAGATGCCCGCCAGTGGCCTTGAAGGATTCAAACATCAACTCTGCCTGGCGGGGGCTGACGATGTTGTCGTCGCTGCCGTGAAAGAGCCAGACCGGCGTTCGTCCCAGTGCGCGCGCGTACTCGGCGGGCAGCGTGGCCTCTTCGTGCCAGCGCTCCGGCGCATAACTCCAGAAGACGCCGCCGGCCGCAATGGCCACTGCCGCCCAGCGCCGCGGATAGAGCCGCGCCAACTCCCAGGCGCCGTATCCGCCCATCGAGAGACCAGATAGATAGGTTCGATCCGGATCAAGATGGAACTCCTCAGTCTCCTGGTCGAGCGCCGCAAGGGCCATGGCGAGCATCTCGGGATCGGTCCAGAAGCCGGGCAGCGGACACTGTGGCATCACAATCACAAAGGGCCAGCGCTCGGGGTGGTCGCGCACCGCCTCCGGCAGGCCAACCTGCGTCTGCCACATGCCTTCAGCGCCGCGCTCTCCGCGCCCGTGCAGAAAGAGAATCACGGGCCACTTCTTGTGGTCGTCGCGGCGGAAGTTCTCCGGCAAATATATTTGGAATCGGTAGGAGAGGCCATGCATCTCTATGATGCGATTGAGAAAGCCGGTCTCCTGAGATGGCTTGGGCGGCGCGGGCCGGTTAGCGCCGCGAAAGGCCTGTGGGTGGGCAGGAGCAATCATACAGATGAGGCAAAGGCCAATGGCCAAAAACCGAAGAAATCGAAGCATAAGAGTCTTCATCCACTATAGCTGTGCGGAACGCAAGGATTTGGCTGTTGCCCTCTTTAAAAAATGAACCTTTATTGGACTGGCGTAGTCCATTATATGTGGCAGTTTGTTTGTGATAAGGTCTCTGGTGCGTACGCCGCCGCGGAGCGTCCAGGTTCGCCTTTTGGTAGCCCATATCACAAGTGGTATTATTTTCAGTGGATTACATCGTGAGACAAAACGGACATTTTTTAGATTTTTTACGGGTTTCTCCTTCTGCGCCGGCCTCTCCGGCTGCTATATTGAATTTTTGGGGTTCTCCACCTCTCGGGTGATTTGTACCCAAGAACGGCTTTTCTACCCAGCATGTGTGACTGCCGTCACAGCGCATACATGCAATAATCGCCAACCCGGCAAGGACAGCACGTATGGCGCAGATATTCGACCGCAGCTCCAACGCCTTGGCTCGCGCGAGCCTGGTCTTGACGGGGCTGATCGTGATCGCTCTGGGGGTTACGCTGGATCAGTTGCAGCGCTCGCCCTGGGTGACGCGGCAAGGCCAGCGGCCGGAGCAGCCAGTGCCCTTCAGCCATAAGCACCATGTGCAGGGGCTCGGACTTCAGTGTCAATACTGTCATGTGACGGTGGAAAAATCGAGCTACGCCGGAATCCCGCCAACCAAGACTTGCATGAACTGTCACGCACAGATCTGGACCAACGCGCAATTGCTGGAGCCGGTGCGGCAGAGCTGGCTGACCGGCGAATCGCTGCCGTGGATCAAGGTGCACGACCTTCCCGATTATGTTTACTTCAGCCATGAGATTCACGTGAACAAGGGCGTGGGATGCGCCACCTGTCATGGCCGCGTGGATCAGATGCCGCTGATGTATGCGCAGAACACGCTGCAAATGGAGTGGTGTTTGGACTGCCATCGCAACCCGGCCAAGAATCTGCGGCCGGCCAGCGAGATTTACAACAACGCCTGGGAGAAGCCGTCGAGCGATCGGCCGGTGTGGTGTACGGTAGGCGATGAGAAGACGGGTGTACCGACGGCGCAGAGCGTGAATTGCGTGACGAAGGAGCCAGGCGTGGATGTTGCGTCTCTTGAAGTGCCGGGTTCGGCTGTGAGTGGCGCAATTCCGTTGAAGTACGAAAAGTTCACCAGCCAGGATGAGATGGGCCGTTTTCTGGTGGATCACTACAAGATCCGCCCTCCGAAGGATCTAGCCAGTTGCGAGGTCTGCCACCGATGAGCGGACAAAAGAAAATGAACGAAAACGCGAAAACGACCGGTGCTGAGCTTGCGGAGAAGCCGAGCTTTGTATCAGGGCATGACTTCAGTCATGCCGCAAGTGATGCCCAATCGACGCGGGCTTTAGCCCCTGAGGAAGGCTCTACGGCCGCAGTGGCCGCCTCTGCCCCGGCGACTCTCGTCCAGATTCGCCAGGAGCTCAAGGGCGCCAAGGGTAAGCGTTACTGGCGCTCCGTGGACGAACTGGCCGGTACGCCGGAGTTCGAGGCCGCGGTTGAAAAGGAGTTTCCAGGCGCGGCGCAGGAGTGGGTCGATCCGGTCTCGCGGCGCGGGTTTATGAAGCTGATGGGCGCGTCGATGGCGCTGGCCGGCTTGGCTGGATGCACCAAGCAGCCCGACGAACCAATCTATCCATATGTCAAAGCGCCGGAAGATTTGATTCTCGGCAAGCCAATGTACTTTGCCACGGCGCATCCATTTGTAACTGGCGCGGTGCCCCTGTTAGTCAAAAGCGATCAGTTTCGCCCCATCAAGATCGATGGTAATCCCGAGCATCCTTATAACCAAGGCTCGTCTGATCCATTTACGCAAGCCACGCTGCTCGACTTATACGATCCCGACCGCTCGCAGCATGTCACCTATCGCGGCGAGAATCGCGAGTGGGCCGAATTTGCGGTTGAGTTCCGCAACAAAGTGCTCTCCACCAAGGACGGATCCGGAATTTATTTCCTCAGCGAGACGATTACTTCGCCTACGCTGGCGCGGCAGTGGAGCGAGGTGCAGGCGAAGTACCCAAATGCAAAATTAGTCCAGTACGACCCGGCAATTGCGGGTACAGCGCTCGCCAGTGGGCTGAATCTTCAATACGATCTATCTCAAGCGGATGTGATCGTTTCCCTCGATGCGGATTTTCTTTCCGGCGCCGGCTTCCCCGGTTTCCACAAGCTGGTCCGCGATTACTCGGACCGGCGCAAATCGCCGGAGAAGCTGAATCGGCTTTACGTAATCGAGTCCACGCCGACCACGACGGGGTTGAAGGCCGAACATCGCTTGGGTCTTCGCGCAAGCGAGATTCCAGCTTTTGCCGCTGAGTTGGCGAAGGCGGTTGGAGTAAGCGGAGTTGAAGCTCCTGCCTATAACTGGACCGATGAGCAGAAGAAGTTTTTGGCTGCGCTGGCCAAGGATTTGAAGGCTCACGCGAGTAAGTGCGTGGTGATTCCGGGACTGTATCACGGTGCATCGGTAGCGGCGCTGGCTGCTGCCATCAACAGCAAGCTTGTGAATTTCGGTGTCACAGCCTTTGCGCATTCGACTCCACTGAATTCAGATCCTTCAGATCAGATTGCCGATCTAAAGGCGCTTGTTGTCGACCTCAATACTGGCAAGGCTGATTGGCTGGTAATCTTGAATGCCAATCCGATTTACAGTGCGCCTGCCGATCTGGAGTTTGCGGCAGCTTTCGAAAAAGCCAAGACGGTTGCGCATCTCGGTTCGCACGTCGATGAGACAGGCCAGATTTCACATTGGCACATTCCTGCGGCCCATTTTCTAGAGTCGTGGTCCGATGCTCGCGCCTACGACGAATCGGTCTCGATTGTTCAGCCAATGATCGATCCGCTTTACGGTGGCAAGACTGCTCACCATTTCTTCCAGGCGCTACTCGATGAGCCGGGATTGAGTCCGTATGAGGCTGTGCGCGAAACTTGGAAGCCGGCGATCAAAGGTGAATTCGAGACGGGCTGGCGCAAGGCGCTGCACTCTGGTTGGATTGATGATACGCGCAGTGCAGTTGCGACGGAGCCATGGGATTCGCGCGCTCCTGGCGCAGTACCCACGCCCTCATCCAGGAATTCGCTGGAAATCATCTTCCGCCCCGATCCGAATGTATATGATGGCCGCTGGTCGAATGTTGGCTGGCTGCAGGAGCTGCCTAAGCCGGTAACTAACTTGAGTTGGGATAATGCGGCAATTGTTTCCGGCGCGACGCTGACCAAGTACGGCCTCGAAGAAGACGACATTGTCGAGTTATCTGTGAATGGTCGAAAAGTGAATGCTC
>Ga0302320_10002589_pt1 | contig 42463 bp, 21 predicted proteins | sample Bog_T0_3_FD_202130 | JGI IMG/M metagenome (GOLD analysis project Ga0302320, IMG submission 202130) | Peat permafrost microbial communities from Stordalen Mire near Abisko, Sweden - Bog_T0_3 | ecosystem: Environmental > Terrestrial > Soil > Wetlands > Peat | place: Sweden: Abisko, Stordalen Mire... | reverse complement strand
ATCGCGGTAGAACTTCGTGCCATGCCGACTCCAACCATCTGCGTGTTGGCCAGGACAGTCCCGGCTGCGACAGGTCTTTCCTGCCTCTTCAGGCTTCGTCTTTCCCTAGCAGACTCGCCCACTCACGCCGACCAAATCGAGTTCACGGCGGCCCACCACTCGGTGGACCTTTGTTTCGGACTGGCCATTCTCGTCCCGTTGCTCTCCACCCCGTGTTTCCACGACGCAGTTACGGTTCGATACCGCACGGCTCTTTACCGCACAGAAACGGACTTCCACCGTTCTGTTATCCCGCCTTCTCAGGCGCACGAGGGACAGCGCGCCGCGCTGTCTGTACGCCGCAACAGCAGCGTAGCGTCCCTACCATTTTAGGTCTTCGCGAAAATAGTTGGACTATTGGCTCAGCCTCAGTCCTTTCCTCTGTATCAATCATAACGCCCCGCTCATCCAAAAATACTCCACGCATTGAACTGGCTCGGTGGTTGAGTTAGCTTCAGCGCATGGCAAATAAAATGGCGCCGGCAGAGGGTAGCGCGGCGGTGCCGTCGGCGATTTCCATCGAAGCGGTGAAACGCCTGTTGCCGTGGCTGGTGGCCGTGGCGTTCTTCATGCAGGCGCTGGACACGACCATCCTTAACACGGCGGTTCCGGCCATTGCGAAAGCGCTGGACGTCGCGCCTTTGAGCATGAAGGCGGTCCTATCGAGTTACACGTTGAGCCTGGCGGTCTTCATCCCTATCAGCGGTTGGATGGCGGATCGTTTCGGCACGCGCCGGGTTTTTGCGTGGGCCATCGGTACGTTCACCCTCGGTTCGCTGCTTTGCGGCATTTCCAACAATATTCATCTGCTCGTCGTTTACCGTGTTCTGCAAGGTTTTGGCGGGGCGATGATGGTGCCGGTCGGGCGGCTGACCTTGGTGCGGACGTTCCCCAAATCCGAACTCATCCGGGCGATGAGCTTCGTGGCGATCCCCGGGCTGGTCGGCCCGATGCTTGGTCCCGTCGCCGGCGGGTTCATTGTCGGCTACTTTCACTGGCGACTGATTTTTTTCATCAATCTGCCGATCGGCCTATTGGGACTATACATGGTCTTTCGCCATCTGCCGGATTACCGCCAGGAAAACTCGCCGCCGCTCGACCTGGTTGGTTTGATTTTGTTTGGCCTGGGTATCGGATTGCTGGCGTATGTGCTGGAAGTTTTTGGCGAACACACCCTCAGCGATAGCACGCTGCTGTTATTGCTGGTCGTCGCAGCGCTTTGTCTGGTCGCTTATGGAATGCGGGCGGGGCGCATCAAATTTCCCCTGCTGCGGCTGACGCTGTTTAAGATCCGATCTTTTCGCGCCTCGGTCAGCGGCAGCTTTTTCACCCGACTGGGTATTGGCGGCATTCCATTTCTGTTTCCACTGTTGTATCAGGTCGGTCTTGGCTTCACGCCCATTCAATCCGGTCTGCTGATCATGCCGCAGTCCGTGGCCGCGTTGAGTTTGAAATTCTTGCTGCCGGACATTTTAAAGCGGTTCGGTTATCGTCGCGTCTTGATCTTCAACACCGTGATGCTCGGCGTGATGACCCTCTCGTTCGCGACCATTGGCGCGGGCACACCGATCTGGCTCATCGTGATGCAGGTGTTCATCTTTGGAATGTTCACCTCGCTGCAATATTCCAGCATGAACACACTGGTCTATGCGGACGTGACCGACCAGCAGACAAGCGGCGCCAGCGCCATCACGAGCACGGTGCAACAGATGTCCATCAGCTTTGGCATCGCAATCGGGTCGCTGCTCACGGGATTATTCGTGCCGGACCGCTTTCATACGAGCCCGCCGCAGATGATCCACGGGATTCATCTGACCTTCTTGATTCTCGGCGGATGGACAATTTTTTCCGCCAGCATTTTCCGCGAGTTGAAAAAGAATGACGGCAACAAATTGAGTCTACACAAGGCGCTGCCACATGCCGGATAGCCCCGTAACAATTTCAGCACCTTTTCAGTAGGGTCGCTGCGCTACTGCGGCGACCACCGGACATCGCAGCGCGATGTCCCTGACTTATTTCCTCGGTTCAGTCCTTCCCCTTGTACCAATCCGCCCGCCGCCAGGCATGCTCTCGAAGCTTGATAGCCAGCGCGTCAGACATCGGCGCTTGATCGCTCACGCCGCAATTCAATTCCGCCTGCCTCGCGTTGCGCATCCCGGGGATGACGGTTGAGACAGCCGCCGGTTTCAGGGCGAATTTCAACGCCGCCGTGGCAACGTCCGGCTCGGCTGAGGCGATGACCGTCTTGATTCTTTCCACCCGCCGCACCGTGCGCGCCAAACGGTCGCCAGCGAAGTAATGATTGCGGAATTCGCCTTGCGCAAATTTTGTCTGCTCGGTGAATTTGCCCGTCAATGCCCCCTCATCGAAAACAACCCGTACAATGACGCCAACCTTGTGGTCCTGGGCTACCGGCAGAAATTCCGCCGCCGGTTCCTGCTCGAAAATATTGTAGATGACCTGGACGGCGTCGAGCAAACCGGTGCGCATCAAGTCCACCAGCGAATTTTGATCCTGTTCCGGCGTGCTGATCCCGATGCCGGACAGTTTGCCCTCCTTTTTCAGGGCACGCAAAACTTCGAGGGCGGTGGGATTGCGGTTCCATGCCCGGGTCCAGGAATGAAGCTGCAAAAGGTCAAGGCAATCGGTCTGAAGGGCGCGCAGGCTGGATTCAACTCGTTCGCGGAGATAAGACTCGGCATAGCGCTCTTCGATTTTGTCGTACGGCGACGGCGGCCAATGGCCCGGTTTAGGCGGAATTTTGGTGGCGACGTAAATCCGCTCTCCTTTCCGGTCCTTTAACACCTGCCCGATGATTTTTTCACTGTGGCCGTCGCCGTAGCCTTGGGCGGTATCGATGAAATTACAGCCGAGATCCAGTGCCGCATGCAGCGCCTGGATGGAATCTGCATCATACTGTTTCCCCCAGCCCGTGCCGCCAATGGCCCAGGCCCCGAAGCCAATTTCGGAAACCTGCCAGTTCAACCTGCCAAAAGCGCGGTATTTCATAGTTCGTGGAGGAATCTCAGTTTGCCAGCAAAGAGGATGCAATCAAGAAGAACGAGGCCTCGGAAAATACTTTTTTTCACGCTTCAGCACTTTCCGCCCATGAAAATCATGTTTCAGGACCATTTAGGCAGGGGCGCTGCGCCGTGGCGACTAGACATCGCAGCGCGATATCCATGAACCCTTGCTCCGTCCGCCGCTTGATTTTTAATGCTCGCGCCGCAAGGCCACCTTGACACGACAGACTTGATTCCCCCAAAGTCAGGCTCCAATATTGACTCTTAACAGCATGAGCATTGAATTTACAGACGATCAAGGAGTCATTGACTGGGGGAAATTATCGGAGGTTTTCAAGCGCGCACCGCTGGGTAATCGAGCCCCCGATAAACTACAGGAAGTTTTCCAAAACTGTCCCATCCGCTGCTTTGTTTGGGATGCAGGAGAATTGATTGGTGCCGGTCGCGCGATCACCGATGGAGTGCGATATAGTGTGATCTTTGATGTTGTGCTTTTGCCGGAATACCAGGGACGGGGTATCGGCAAGCAGATTATGGGTTTTCTTGCGAACAGGTTGAAAGCACCTCCCATTCTGCTCTATGCCGTGCCCGAAAAAGAAGGATTCTACGCAAAGCTTGGCCATCGGAAGTTGAAGACCGCAATGGCGAAGTTTCCCAACCCGGAGATGCAACAGCAAAGTGGATACATTGAATAATAAGCCGGGCTCACGACATGCCGAAGCCAACCGCTGTCGGCACGCTTTCCACCGCCATTTTGCGTTAACACTACTTTGGACATCAGGCGTACTGAATTCGGGCCGCTTTTTCATTCTGATACTAACCCTCGCGTCCAGCGGTTGTGTTTGGCGCAGCGACGTAACATGTGAAACCGGCGGCAGGGTTTTGGACGAAGCGACGAAGCAGCCGGTGCCAGCAGCCAAACTTTATGACATTCGGTATCCAAAACAGGCAGTCACCACCTCGGCTGATGGGATCTTTGATTTCCAGAGGGTCATTGCCTGGCATCATGTACCCTTGGTTTTTCCGGGACCAGACTTAACCACGAACCGTTTTTTGATCATCGAGGCAAAAGGCTACCGCACGGCGGAGGTTAATATGCCACTGCAATTTGATTGGCCAGATAGAATTATTTATCTGACACCCACCAACGCACCGTGAGATTTGCGAATTAGCCGCCGCATTCCGCTCCTGAGAGTCTCGTGTCAGGCTCGCTTTGGTAGGGACGCCGCGCAGCTGTTGAGTTGTCAACACATCGGTAACAGGAGTTTCAGGACATGGGCAACAGGTGGCTGGGTATGGTTATCAGGTATAAACCTACCGTGTTGGCTCGAATGCAAATGAACTTGTGGAATGCACGGACGACTGCCTTAATCAGACACCCGACGACGTGCTGCCATCGTCCCTTATCACCTCAAATTCTCGTGCGGAAACCGCCGGCAAAATAGATGATGAGGCAAACCAATAATACCAAGCCAAGTCCACCGCCACCGATGTAGGGACCGCCAAAGTAAAACCCGCCACCGCCGAACAAGAGACAAATAACTAGTAATGCCAATATTAGATTCATGTCTGCATGTTACCCTACCAAAATCAGGATTCCTATGGGGTCTTCTCCCCAGTTGTTGGCCCTATCCCTGCTCCTCGAAAAAAGCAGCTCGAAGGTTAAAATGTGGACTCGGCCGGAAGCGCGCTACTGGTGCCGATCATCGGCCGCGACACCGCTTTCCGGACACGCTTTGACTAGCGAAAATCGCGGAGGATCCGAAAGCGCGGTCGCCGCTGCGCTTTGCCAGCGCACTCAATCACAACAAATCCTTTTCCAATCAAATGGCTACAGTTTCGCTTAAATCGCTTTATGACGCCGGGGTCTAAAGATCCTCGAGTTTTGCACCTTCACGCCTCATGACGATGGCTTCGACGCGGGGGACATACATTTGCGTTTCCGCGGGCAAATGTTCGGCGATGGCGTCATAACTGTCCGATTGATAACGCTCCAGAACTTTTTGCACCGTGCCTTCGCCGGCATTGTAGGCGGCCAGCGCGAGCCGCCAGTCCTTGAAACGATCGTGAAGATTTCTCAGATAACGCGCGGAAGCGGTCGCGCACGGTTCCGGCTGATAACGCTGATCCCGCGGCCACAAAGACAGACCAAACCGCCGGGCCGTATCCGGCATCAATTGAAACAAGCCCGCGGCCCCCGCCGGACTCTCCGCGCCGGGGTCAAAGGAAGATTCCACCTCCGCCACCCAGACCAGTTGCGGCGGAACCTGTTGCGCGATAAAAATGGGTTTCAACTCCGGCACATATTCCTTTGCGGAGGCTGGCCAGGCAGCGACGGACACTTTTTCCGTCCATAATGCGCGTTCCCTTTTCGCGGAAGGATTGGGCATCGGCCGGGGCGGTTGGTTGGTTTCCAACACTGGCGGGAGAATCGCAACGCGGATCTCGTCCGCCACCTCCAGATAATCCATCCTGGCCGCCAGCCAAGCGGCGTAAGGGCGGGTTTCCTCGTGGCTTTGCAGCAACGGAAGAACGGTTTGGGCCGTCTGCCGCAACTCCGCCAGATCCACCACATAGTCGCCCTGAAATCGCTGTTGCAATTCGTCAAAAAACTGCTGCGCCGCTTGCTGATCCACATTGGAAAGTGCATTGAGCACGTTCGTGTCGAGATTCGCCTGCGCCCACTGTTGCCCGCCCTGGATCAGGTCCGGCAAACTGATCGTGACGTCATCTGCGCGCACAACCACCGAACCCGCCAAAATTAACGCCAGCATCACCAAGGATTTCATGTCCCTTAAGCTATACGTCCGCCAAAGGGAAAAAGTAACCAAATACTTTTCAATGCTGCAAATAATCCCGATTGGTTAATCATCAAGCCCGCAACCCCCCCGGCTCATGGATCTCCAGGCGATTGCCGAATGGATCGCGCACGAAGAAACGCTTCCAGGGCGCTGGCCGTCCATCTTCAGTCTCCACGCTGGCTGCCTTCAACCGCGCTCTCAACCCATCCAGATCGTCACATTCAAGACCGAAGTGCCGCTGCACGTCCGCTCCAAAATGATGCCCCTCTCCTGACAAATGAATATCGAGTCCGCCAGCATCAAACCACACACCGCCTCGAGCTCGAAACATCCCGGGCTTGGAAATCTCCTGCAATCCGAGCAGCCCACAATAAAACGAGCGCGCAATATCCTCGCTGCCTTTGGGCATGGTGACATTGACGTGTGAAAGTCGCATATAATTCACCATGCCCGAGAATCAAATAAACTCAACCGCTTAGCGTGGCCAGATCAATCATCACCATGAGGCTAGACCCATCGGGATAGCCATCGGAAAATTGTCAGACATCTTCTTCGAAATCACTTCAAATTTGATTCCGTTACCTGGGTAACAGCCGGGCTTGAAACCTCTTGTACAGAGACCATTGCAGAGCCAAAGTGGTAGATTCCCGAACCCACTTCAAAAACCGCTTTGCCGTTCTCCACACGCAGACATTTCACATCCTCGGCATTTGCCACCGGTTCGCCATCCTCGGTGATATCCGCAAGGCTACGCGCCGGAACATAGACGGTGGCGGTGGTGTTGGCCGGCACGACGACTCTAAGTGACAGGCGGCCGCCTCGTAGTTTCCAAGCCGTCGCAATTTCACCGTGGATGGAATTATAGCTGGTTTTGGCCCAAGTCAGGCCATCGCGGATGACGGGATCAATCAGGATGCTTCTGTAGCCCGGGCTGGCGGGCCGAATCCCACCAATGTAACCAAAGAGATATTCCCCACAGGATCCCAGAGAATAGTGGTTGAACGAATTCATGCCGGGATCCTGGAATCCCTTCTCGGGAGTCCAGCCATCCCACCGTTCCCAGATCGTGGTGGCGCCATGTTTCACGGAAAAAAGCCAGGACGGAAATGTATCCTGTCGCAACAAACCGTAGGCGGTATCTGCCTTGCCTTGCTGGGTAAGGACCGGCAACAGGTAACTGACGCCGACGAAGCCGGTGGATAGGTGGTCCCCCTTGGCCTTGATGTCGTCTTGCAGATATTGCGCTGCTTTGGGACGCAGGTCCTCGGGCAGCAGTTCAAACTTTAGCGCCATTGCGTAGGAGCATTGCGTATTGCCAGTGATCCGTCCGTCATCCGACACGTAATGTTTATTGAAGGCGGCCTTGATGTCTTCAAACAGCTTTGTGTATTTGTCAGCTTCCCCAGTCCGTCCTAGGACCCGGCAGGATTCTGCCACGAGGTGAGTGGAGTAGGCAAAAAAGGCGGTGCCAATCAAATCCTTCGGAGTATCTGCGCCGATTGACAACCAGTCGCCGAAGTCGTAGCCGCGGTCCCGGTCGCGAATCAGGTTGTCGCTGTGCTGGTGAAGATACTCCACCCACTTGATCATGGCCGGCAGATGCTGCTCCAAAATCCGCTGGTCACCGTAAACCTGGTAAATGGTCCAAGGACATATAACTCCCGCATCACCCCAAGCGGGAACACCCCCGCCTGCTTCATTATCTGGGCTCACATTGCTGAATGAACCAGTCGGGGTTTGGGCATCATCCACATCCACCAGCCATTTGGTGAAAAATGCCGCCACGTCCGCATTATAAGTGGCTGTCCGGATGAAAACCTCCGCATCTCCCATCCACCCCAGTCGCTCATCCCGTTGCGGACAGTCGGTTGGGATGCTCAAATAATTGCCGCGCTGGCCCCATTGGATATTGGATTGCAGTTGATTGATCCGAGGGTCCGAACAGCTAAACTCTCCCGTTTGGGAGTTGTCCGAACCAATTACGATGCCGGTAACCGCCTTCCTGCCGGGACGCCCGGCCAATCCCTCGATGGCGATGTAGCGAAAACCGTGGAAAGTGAACCGCGGCTGCCAAATCTCCGTCCCGCCACCCTTGCAAATATAGCTGTCAATCGCCGGCGCACCGCGCAAATTATCGGTGTATATTGTGCCATCAGGATTGAGCATCTCGGCGTGGCGCAAAGTGATTCTGGTGCCTGCCGGGGCGGATACTTTTAGCCGAACCACGCCCACCATGTTTTGACCCAGGTCATAAACCCAGCATCCGGGTTTTGGCTCGGTTACTTTTTTGGCCTTCAGTTCGCACAATTCGCGCACGGGCTCCATGACTTGTGACTGTAGTTTAAATGAAGGTAATTTTCGCACTTGCACCGGACTCCACTCGCTATCGTCCAATCCAGGTTTGTCCCAATTTTTGATTTCGAACCGGGCGTCATAATCTTCTCCCAGCATGAAATCGGAAGCCAAAATGGGGCTGTCGTGGGCTTTCCAAGAGTCATCAGTCACCACCCGTTCCGTGTGCCCATCTGCACAGGTAACCTCCAACTGCGCCAGAAAAGCCGGTTGCTTGCCAAAATATTCATAACCACCATTGCCAATGTGGCCGCTAAACCAGCCGTTAGCCAGCAGGGCAGCCATCGCATTGGTACCGGTCTTCAGCAGCGAGGTGACGTCATAAGCCTGATACCTCACCCGTTTGTGATAATCCGTCCAGTCGGGGGCGAGGATATGGTCCCCCACCCGCTCGCCGTTGAGGCGTACCTCGTATAGGCCCATGGCCGTGACGTAGAGCACCGCCCGTTGGACCGGAGCAGTTAACGCGAAGGTTTTACGCAGATAGGGTACGGCAGAGGCTTCCGGTAGGATCAAAGTTTGATTCTCCTTTATTTCCCGGACGAATGAATGGCCGTTCTCCTCAAATTCCACTCTCAACTGTTTCATGTACTTGGAGGCTGGATCCACCCCCATATTTTCATTTTTGACGATAATTTTCAGGTGGCCGTTCTCAACATGCCGTAGCAAGGTGGCGGTGACATCCACCCCGTTGCTACCGGTCACCGTCTCATAGATTGCCCGGTGAATGATGAAGGACGCGTTCGTGCTGGCGACCTGGGAGGGCCGCGTAATCCATTGGGCGCTCCAATCCGTGGGTTCAAGCAAGCCCATGCTCCATTGGGCGTCCGAGCTCCAGTCCCCTTCCCCACCAACCCGATCCCAGGTCCGGACCTTCCAGAAACAGAGTTCACGTGAAACCAGCGGTGCGCCAGCATAGGCAACTTGTGAACTTTCGTCCGATAATACCTTGCCGCTATCCCACAAGTCGCCCTTGTCCTCACTCAACAATTGCGGCGAGGAGGCTACCAGGATTTGGTAGGCAGTCTGCGTTTCCCCTCTGCGGCTCGAGGTGATAATCCAGCTCAATCGCGGGCTGGTCACACCGATTCCAGACGGGTCATTGAGGTATTCGCAGCGGAGATATTTTGTAGTCGTCGTCGCCTGGCAAAGATGCTGGATAAGCACCACTCCCAGAACGAGCATATATTTCAGTCGGCTGATCTTCATTTTGTTCAAGTTTGGTAAGTTCATTGTCATCAATTTCATCCGCTTCAGCCAACTTTTAACGCCGGCAGTTTTTTATAATGGAAGGGTCCGCTAGCCATCGAATTCGATGGCGGCAAAATGTGGAGGGTCGTGTTACTCCTGTTTTGTGTCATGGTGTGTGCGCCAAAAACTTCCGGCCGGCTTTTCAGGTGGAAACACCAGCCCAAGCTTCAATCACATCAGGATTAAACCTTGATAAATGTCGATCAAGCAGCCCGTGAATTTCTACGTGTATGCACCAAAGTTAACCTCCTGCTCTCCCATGCGTAACCCCCCGAACCCAGTGAGAGCGTTATCACCGAAACAGGTGATGACGCAGTAAACACAAATTCAAATGCGTCGCAACTGCAGGCAACTTTGGACCGGCCTTTCAGAAGGATCGGAAATCAACCGGCCGGTTTTTATTTGTGGGTTTTGGACGCCATATAACGAACCACCGCTTCGGTGCGCGAATTGACATGCAGTTTATTAAAAACGTGCTTCAAATGCGTGCATACGGTGTCGATGCTCAAGGTCAGCTTGTCGGCAATCATTTTGTTGGAGTACCCCTGCGAAAGCAGCATCAAAATCTGTTCCTCCCGCATGGAAAGGCGGGTGGATTCATCCCGGATTTTGGCCTTCTGCCGGAACGACTCGATCACGCGCCGGGCAATCTGGCTGGTCATCGGTGCTCCCCCGCCCAGCACATCCAGCAAGGCAATGCGCAAATCGGACGGCTTGGTCCGCTTCAACAAATAGCCGTCGGCGCCCGCTTCCAGTGCCAGGAAAACCAGTTCCTGATCAGCCATGGCCGTGAGGATGACGATCTGCGTTTCCGGCAGCAACGTTTTGAGCCGCACGGTGCACTCAATGCCGGACATTCGTGGCAGAAAAATATCCATGAGCACCACATCCGGGGCTACCGGCGGGATGACACGCACAGCCTCTTCGCCGGTGGTGCATGCGCAAATGCACTTAAAGTCCGGAAAAGAATTGATCAGCTTGATCCAACTATCGCGCACTTTCGGCTGGTCTTCCACCAACGCTACTTTGATCGGCGATTTAGAGGCGGTTTCAGCCGGACGACTCCCCTTCGCCGGCTTGGTATTTTTAACACTTGGTTGGGTCATGGCTTTGTGCAGTTTCGTCCTTCCGGTCATTTCTTGTTTCAGTACTGAAAGCGGGGAGACTTCTCCCCTTCCAAATCCAATTCCATGAATTCCTCCGCATATGCTGCAAGGGAACACTAAATTCAACCCGGCAGCCCTTTTCAGGCTGACTGGTAATGATGCAACGCCCGCCAAGTTCGCGCATCCGCTGGGTCATGTTCGGCAGTCCGTTTCGCTCCGCTGCCACCGCCGCTGGATCGAACCCGTTGCCATTGTCCTGTACCACCACCACCAGCTGGTCGTCCCCCCAATGGATTTTGAGGTGCAGTTCGGTGGCACCGGAATGCTTGACGGCATTATTGAGCGACTCCTTGACCGCCATCAGGAGGCTCCGCCGGAGCGGAAGTTCAAACCCCACCGTGGAGATTTCCGATCCAACCTCGAACAAACAATGGATACCGGCAGGCCCCAAATAGTCCTCGGCATACTTGCAGACGTAGTCGGTAAAGTCGCGCAAGGTGTCGCGCCGGGGATTGACCGCCCAAAGAATCTCATCCATGGTGGATAACAGACCGCGGGCTTCCTCACAAATCCAGTTCAGGTGCTGGCGCATTTCTGCGTCCGCGGGCAGTTCGTTTTGCGCCACCTCTCCTTGCAGCACCAATTGGGTCATTCTCGCTCCGATGTCATCGTGGATATCTCTGGCAATGCGGGCGCGTTCGCGCTGCAGCAAAAACCGTTCTTTTTTATGCAGAGCCAGTTGCGCCATCAGCCGCAGACTTACCAGAATGACCAAGCCGCAAACCACCAGGAGCAAAACTTGGAACCAGCTTGTCCCCCAGAAGTGGATTTTTAGCGGCTGCACCGACGGCATCATATTTACCGCATCGGGAGCAGTCGTCCACCACGGACTGCCGCCCAAGGGAGCCTTGACGCTGGCCGCCGGCCATGCCGGGTCCGCTTCGGTCAGCGTTTCCCAATGGCGCACCCCTTCAGGAACAATACTCCAGGTTTTGTCCGATTTGAGTTCAATCTTTTGTCCACCCGCCAAATCAACCTGCAAACCGAAAAGCATTCCCGCGAAGAAAGATCCATTGTAGCAATTCACCGCCACCACATGCCGGCCCGGTGTCAACAACTGGGTCAAGTCGAAGACAAACAACTCACGCCATTCGGCGCCCCGCCCCAGCTCGCGACCGTCAAGGTAAAGCGTAAACTCATTGTCGACCGTCATGACCAGCCGCGCCTTGGTGACTTTGGCCCCTTTTGGAATTTCAATGGTATTCCAAAGCTGACAGGTCTGATTATCGAGCGTTTTATACTCCCAGATCCAGGAACCCAGTCCGTTGGTCGGGCTGATGTAGGGCTCCGCGGGTTCCATCTGGATTTTCTGACTGCCCGGCTGATTGTCTGCTGCCCGCGCCAGCATGGGCGGCGCAAAAAAACAGGCCAATAGAAGCAATCCGTTCAACCCGGTTCGGCCACGCCACAGAAATGAATTCAACAATCTGATATGACACATCAATTGGTGCAAGTGTTGTTAGTTTATCAGCTTTTCGCCCCTTCACCAAGCGGGATATGGATTCATTGAATTGTCCATGTTCAAACCGGAATGCCCTGACCCGGGCTTCAAGGGCCTTCATCCATCACGCCATAGCCGGCCGGATTTTGCGGCACAGATTCAATGCAACCTCATAATTTCCGCCGTTTGAAGTTTCACAGGCCCGAGCAAGCCGGATTTCAGCAGCGGCGAATCCTTGGTGAATGGTTCATAGGAACTCCAGGTAAAGCGTTCCGCCACCGGCAACGCCGCATCGCCAATCATGCGGTTGGGCCAGAGGTCTGCCACCCGGATTTCCAGCGCGTTGGTGCCGGCTTGCAAGGCGCCGGTGACATTTACGCGGAAAGGTGGTTTCCATAAGATACCCAGGTCATGGCCATTGAGCTCGACCTGCGCCATCACCTGCACCTCGCCAAGATCAAGCCACGTTTCACTCCGCTGCCTTCTGCTTTTGGCGGCCGGCACCCAATCGAAATTTTTGGTGTAAGTCGCCGTGCCGGAAAAATATCTCACCCCGGCATTGGTGGAATCACTCAAGGAACTGAGGCAATCCAGATTGATTTGTCCCGGGGCACCCCAATTGGGTGGAAAGCGCACGTCCCACGGGCCGATAATTTCCAGGGGTGCGGGCACTTTTTTGACTTTTACCTGCCGCCGTTCGCCGCTCGCAGTGGTTATTTCATAATGACCCGGTTGTGACGCGACGATCTCCAGTCGGCCCGCAGTGTCGCAGCGGACCTCAGCCGGGCGGTTGGCCGCGGGAACCAGCCAGCTCAAATGAATATCATCGTTGCCGCCAGCCTGAAAGTATTCCACCCGAAACTGATGGTGTTCACCCGCTATAAGATTGATTTTTCCAGTATGGGCATTATTGCCCGTGTCCAGGATCCAATGATCGATCACATTCTTGTCATCAATAAACAACCGGCATCCGTCGTCGGCATAAAGGCAAAAAGTATACTCACCTGATTTCAAGGCGGTCAGGGTGCTGGTCCAACGCGCCGACCAGTTGTTCGCCGGCATCTCCTTTGCCGGGGGACCGCTGTTCCACTCAAAGTTTAACCCGCCATCAGTGCGAACCAGGGCGGGCTCACCGCTCAAGTCCATGTTCGTGAAGTATTCCCCGGTCAATCCCCTGACCCCGCCAACACCGGTTGTGAAAGTAATTTCCGGATTCAGGTTGATACTATCGGGGTCCTGCGCGCTGACGGTGAATGGCTGCCCGTCGGAAGTATATTCCAAATCCAAAGTTTTCACCGTCCCATTGGCCGGATCATCGTCCTGTGCCAATTGAGCGACCTGAAATCCAAATTCGCCACGCGCCAACATCGTCTGCAAGTTGGCGATGACATCGCGCGTGCGCGCCGCATCGCCGGGCACGCCATAGGTGGCTTTTTGAAATTCGATTGCCGGCGGCTTCGTCAACGGCACCACGGGCTGGCCGTTCAGCGTAAAATTCACCACGGAATCAAATGGCTTTGCTTGCGGACGAAAGACGACGAAAACCGAGCCGCTTGCTTCGAACCGCAACGCAACCGAAATATCTGCACCGTTTACCTGGTAAGCAGTCATTGGTGTTGTTTCGCCGGTCTCTGGATTCCACAACTCAGGGCGCAAACCCTTCACCCGAAACTGGCATAAGGCTTCCACTGCGGCGGCCGTTCCGTTGGCCACAAAATAAACTTCCGTGTCGCCAACCTGGCGGTGAATCCAGTTCAACTTCACACTCGAAACAAAGTCTGCCGAAGTTTGCAGCTGTGCCAGAACGCTGCTGAGCGGCGGTCCCCAAACCACCCTGCCCTTGCCAAACGCATGTTCCGTGACCGTTGTGCCATCACAATCCCCCCAGACCTCCGCCGCCTGTCGGGAGACCTCCTCGTCACATTTGGGAAAATCCGTGAGACTCGGCGAAGCGGTTGGCTGCGGGCCATATACCGTGGCTCCGGCTTCCACCAGCTGCTTGATTTTTCCGACCAGCGCTGGCGTCATCAAAGTGCTGTTTTCCGGTAGCACTAATAACCGGTAACTCATCCCGTCCGGCAATACCAGGCGGCCATCCTTGACGCTCATTCGGGCGATCAATGCTTCGGTGCTGCATTCGTCAAATTTATAGCCGACGGGAACTTCGGGCACTGGTGTAAAATAAGTTTGATACGGCAACTCGGGACGCAAATAACACAGGTCGGCGACAAACATTCCTTGCCGCAGCATAAACTGGCAGCGGGTAAGATATTCGTGCCATGCCCCGGACATTTCCCACCAGGTCTGCGTGCGTTCATAGTGCAAGCCCCACGGCCCCATTGTCGAACCGGGAAACCGGTTCAGATAGGGCTGATGCGCATAGCGATGGATGACGAACCGGTTGACACCCTGGGAAAATTCGTAATCGCCAAGCGCCTTGATGGTTGCCGGATGAAATTTCCATTGCTCGCTGTCACCAGAGGTGAACGCTTCGGCGCCGACAATGTTCCGGCCCATGATATGTGCGACCGACGCCATTTGCCGGCCCTTGGTCAGGTTTTGGCTGGCGCCGGTCGCCCAGAATTCGGTCATCGGTTCATCAGCGCGCTGGGTATAAGTTGCTTCGTCTCCAAAAGGCAGATCATAACCTTCCAGCGTCAGGCGCAGCCCGTGTTCGTGCGCGAGTTGCTCCAGTCGTCCGACATAATTTTCCGCGAGCAGTTCGGAGATTGTCTGTCGAAAATCCCACCGGAAGCGCTCGGCCACCGCCGCGTCACCAATAGTGCAGCGGACGCCCTGGTCACCAAGAACGTTTGGCAAAAATGGAGTGGGATCGTAGCCGCGTCGCTTTTGAAACTCTTCGCGAAATTCCGGCGTCCAATTTTGAGAACCCGATTCCCAGCTGTCAATGTGCGTGGCCGTGAGGGTCGAACCAGCCAGGGGGCCAACGCTCTCGATGAGTTTTCTCATCATATTCGTGAAATGAACATCCATCGCTTCGCGGCTTAGCTTGTCACATTCCAAGCCGTTGCCGCCTTTGACCGGCGGACGTGTGGAAGAACCGGTTGTGGTGTGGCCAATTCGCTCGATGATCCATTTGCCGTCGGGAACTTGCCAATTCAAGGTTCCATTGGCGTCGACATTCGAAGTCAGGTTGAGCACCGTCTCAGGAGCAACAACCCCGTTGGTCATCTCCGGAAAAGCCAAAACGGCGATATCCTTGTAGAAATCAACAAATTTCACGGTGCTGCTAAAACCATCATGCGCCCGATGGCTGTCCGTATCCGGCTGCGGCAGGATGCCCGAGAAAAGACGCGGCCCGTCAACTCCCAGGTTCGTGGAGACAAGCATCTGCATCGATAGCTCCGGCGTGATCCATGGTCCGCTGCTGCCGCACCACCCGGGACCGTTGGTCATGTTGATTTCAAGACCCAGCCGGTGCGCCTCGGAGACGGCAAAGCGAAACAGCTCCTGCCACTCGGCATTCATGAAATCCGCCGTGCCGGGCGGCGGGGCAAAACGTTCCACCACATCCATGATGATCACGCCGCCAATGCCTGCGCGTTTCATCGCTTCAAGGTCGGCGGTGATTCCCGCCTTGGTGACGTTGCCATTGTTCCAAAACCAATACACCCAGGGGCGCGCCGAGGCGGGCGGGCTGGCAAATTGCGACGAAAGGTCGTCAGCCATCAATCGCGCCGCAAAAAACGCCAGCACCAGGGCAATCAGTAATTTTGAATTCATTTATTTTGTATAACAGTTGCGTCGGATCATCGCATGTTGGGACTGAACTGGTTCCAGCCGGAAACGAACGATGAACTCACCACGCGCCAAAAAGCGAGCCAAAACCCCAAAAGGAAGCTTAAAAATGACCGGCTCCATTTTGCTTTTGTGAGGTTAAGCAATTATCGACCGTCATTTTTTGCCATTACGGTATTCGCAGCCGGAAGAAGCTGGACGGTTGTGAGGGATTGATCGGAATGGAGTTTGAAAATGCTCCCGTGGCATCAAGCATGCCTGTGCTATTCGTGGTCCAGCTGATCGGCGGCGTCAAATTCGTCGTCGTTAGCCAGGTGTAACCACTGTTTGGCGTACCGCCGCTGCCCGTCAGAATCAAAGCACCTCCCGATATCCTGGACTCCCCAAACGCCGGAACTATGAACATCAACGGCGCTTTGGTCAGGCGCACATTGTCAAAATCCGCCTGGATGAGCGAGCCATTGCCAACGACCGACAACTCGACGGTCAGATCTCCGCTGACCGAAGGGCCGGTAATATATGTCACGCTATAATCCTGCCAGGTGTTCTGCGTGGCGGGCAACCCGCCGGCGCTGGCCAATACCACCCCCGTATTATTGAGGCCGTTGATGAGAGAAATCATTCCCGGCGAGTTAATCCGGTCGTGGCGAGAGCCAATTGCCACGGTCAGGGTATAAACTTCGTTGGGCTGCAAGAGGCCTACATCCTGATAGATGCCACCCGTGACACTCGGATTGAACATGTTGATGAAACAATACTGGTTGCCCGCAGCCGGGGCCGGCATGGGAGAATAAACAGTGTAATCGGTACCTCCTGCCCACTGTGAACCGATATCGGTATTCCCCACCTTGTTGAAGGAGGTCCAGCCGGTGGGAACGTTACCCGAGAGTTGGCCGGCTCCACCGGCAACATTTTGCTCAAAGCTGAAATTCGTCACCGTGACCGGGGTTGGTGGCGGCGTCACGGGAACCGACACCGCCGTCACGCGCACGTTGTCAAAGTCGGCCTGGATGGATGTTGCGTTGCCAATGACCGACAGCTCCAGCGTCAGATCCCCACTGACCGAAGTTCCGGTGGTAAATGTTACGGTATAGTTCTGCCAGGTATTCTGCTTGGCTGGCACTCCTCCGGTAGTAGCCAATATAGTGCCAAAATTATTGATGCCGTTAATCAGTGAAATGATTCCCGGCGAGTTGATCCGGTCCGCCCGCGATCCAATGGCAACGGTCAAGGTGTATATGGTATTAGACTGCAGTGGCCCCACATCCTGATAAATACCCCCCGTCACGCTCGGATTATACATGTTGATATAACAATACTGGTCGCCGGCGGCTGGCGCTGCGAGAGGGTTGTTGATGGTATAATCCACCCCACCGGCATTTTGGGAGCCAATACCTGCCACTTCACCTTCGTTGAATCCAATCCAACCGGAGGGAAAGGCGCCAACCGTTGTGCCTGGCGGGGTCGCATCATTCTCAAAGCTGCCGTTGTCGATCATGCCGGCACGCGGCGTGGCGCTGGCTTCCACTGAATCCGGGCTTTCACCGTTGGTGTTGACCGCTGAAACCTCATAATAATACTTCCTCCCAGGGGCAAGGCCGGCATCAGTGTATTCGTTGGAAGCAGGCCAGTTGTTCGCGGCGACGGAAACATTGGCGATGTTGGTTTCCGCGCCACTGCTCGTCGAGCGCTTAATATTGTAGGAAGTTGCGCCTGGTACCGTATTCCAGGAAAGTACGACCTCTGTGCCGCCCTGGGAAAACGAAACGCCCGCCGGCATCACCGGCACGTCCGTACAAGCTTCGAGGATGGCAGCGCTCCAATAGGTACTGCTAAAAACAACGTCCGGATAATAAAAGCCGCCCTGAACCCCGGTCTCGAGATACCAGCTGTGAAAGGTCGCCGGATTGGCAGTATTGCTTTCCTGGCCGGGTATCACCACCATGCCATTGCCGAAAGCCGCATTCCACTGCCCCGGATCGTTACCCGCGCCACCCTCATAACATTGGAGATAAACGTAGTCGCAATTTGTAATACTGTTTTTGAGGCTCACCCAAAAGCTCTGAGCCGTGTAGGGAACCATGGTGAACTTGTAACCCAAGGTGCCGAGCATATTGGCGAACGCGGTGGAGGAATTGAGATCGTAGGTTTGCTCGTCATCATCGTTAATCGCGTCAATTCCCGGCACGGCATTTTTAAGGGCTTGGAAATTCTTGTAGAGGATGCTGCTGGAACCCGCCCCCTGCGAAGCCACCAAACTCAGGATGTTGTCATAACTGGTATCCTGCCATCCGCCGATGCAGACTTCATAACGGTTGACGGTCGTGGGCGCCGTTTTCAAGGTGGTAATCAGCGAATTCCAATTCGTGGGGCCGGTATAAATGCCGTTGGTACAGGACACATTACCACCAATCAACAGGGTGCCATCCGGGTTGACATGCATCGTAAACGTGATCAAGGTCGAAAAACCCGAGGCTTTGTCAAAGGCCATTGAAGGCGTGGTGAACTGGTAATAATCGTTGCCATCGGCACCATAGTTCATCAGATTGGCACCAGAGGTGCACCGCAGGCTGGCTGCCATCATCAACAAAATGACCCACAGTTTCAGCCGGGGCGGCAATTTGTGTAGCATAAATCTTAATTCGTGTCTCCTGGACAACCTGAAGCCATAATTTGTTTAAGGCACCCTCAACCGATAAAAGCTGGCAGGTTGTGCGGGATCGATCGGAATGAAGCTTGAGAAGGCACCCGCGCCATCCAGTGTGCCGGTGCTGTTCGTCTTCCAGGCAATTGGAGCGGACAGATTGGTTGCCACCAGCCAGGTGTAGCCACTCCCCGGCGTGCCGCTGTTGCCCGTTAGAATCAGGTTGCCTCCCGACACCTTGGGCGATCCGAACGACGGCACCACCAACTGCGCTTCAGCCAGCCGCACATTATCAAAATCCGCCTGGATGGTCGTGCCATTGCCAAGAACGGACAATTCAACCAGAAGATCACCACTGACCGAAGCCCCCGTGGTAAACGATGTGGAATAATCCTGCCAGGTGTTCTGCGCGGCTGGCAGCCCTCCGCCACTGGCCAAAACTGTGCCCGTGTCATCCATACCGTTGATGAGCGAAATAATTCCCGGTGAATTAATCCGATCCGCTCGGGAACCAATGGCCGTTGTCAGAGTGTAGACGGTGTTGGCCTGCAGCGCGCCCACATCCTGATAAATCCCTCCCGTCACGCTCAGGTTGAACATATTGATATAGCAGTATTGGTTGCCCGCGGCCGGTGCGGCCAAGGGACTGTAGGTGGCATAATCTACGCCTCCCGCCCACTGGGAACCGATATCGCCGGGTGCCCCCTGATTGAAAGTGGTCCAAGCGGTCGGAACATATGCAACCACCGCCCCGGGACCACTTGCCACATTCTGTTCAAAACTGTAATTGTTCACCGGCAGTGGCGTTGCTGTTAGTCGGATGTTGTCGAAGTCTGCCTGGATGGTTGTACCATTACCGACCGTTGACAGTTCAACGGTGAGGTCACCACTAACCGAAGCCCCGGTGGTAAAAGTTACGGAATAATCCTGCCAGGTATTCTGTTCCACCGGCAGCCCTCCGGTGGCGGCCAATAGCATGCCAGTGTTATCCGTGCCATTGAGGAGCGAAATAATTCCCGGTGAGTTAATTCGGTCAGCCCGGGAACCAATCGCCACCGTCAACGTATAGGTGGTGTTGGGCTGCAGAGCACCCGCATCCTGATAGATACCGCCCGTCACATTTGGGTCGAACATGTTAATGTAACAAAACTGATTGCCGGCGGCAGGTGGTGCCAAAGGAGTGTTGGTAACGTAATCAATACCGCCCGCCCACTCGGAGCCGATGTCAGTGGGCCCGCTCTCATTGAAGGCGGTCCATCCTGAGGGAACACTGGTCGCCACCGCGCCCGGCCCGCTGGCAACATTTGATTCAAAACTGAAATTGGCCACCGAAACCGGTGGCGGAGGTGGCGTCACAGCGACTGCAAAAGGTGAGGAGAAGGTATAATTGCCCGAGCCTACATTATAAATGGCAGCGCGGTTCGAAACCCCGACGAAGGTGACGTCCGGCGAATTGGTCGCCAACACTCCGCTTTCAGTGATCGCGCCGGCATTCGTGGTGGGCACCCAGATTTGCGCGGTCGTGTTTGGCGGAATCGCCACCGCCAAATTAAACGTGTTGCCGGTGTAAGTCCAGGCATTCGAGATGGGGCCCTGAATACAATCATAATACCCTTGCGCCGAAGTCAGATTCCCTCCGGGCTGCGGGTCGATGATTATTTTTCTAAAACCAGGCTGCAAGTGATCAATGCCAAGAATGTCGCGATAAAACCACTCCGCAACCGCCCCAAAATTCGCGTGATTAAGGGAATTCATTGCGTCCTCACTGATGTTGACGGTGCCGTCGGCGTTGACACTGTTCCACAACTCAAAAATGGTGGTGGCTCCAACCCCGATCTCAAAACCCCAGGATGGGTAATTGGTTTTCGCGAGCATTTGGTAGGCAAGATCAGTGCGGCCAATGCTGGTCAAGGCGGGCAGCAGCAGGTGCGTTGTCACCATGCCCGAAGAAGGGTTGCCGCCTTGAGCGCCAACCGACGATGCCAGTTTGCTCTTCACCAGGTTGACCTGTGCCGGCGTAAGCAAGTTGAACCCAAGCGCCAGCGCATAACCGCCTTCCGAATCTGATCCTACCGTGCCGTCGAAGGCAACGAAATTGGTCTGAAAAGCGGCGCAGATGTTCGTGAACAGCAGCCCATAGGTTGCCGCATCCGAAGTTTTGCCCAAGGCCTGTGCCATTTCGGACATCATGGCCGCACACCGGGCGTAAAATGCCGTTGAGATCAGCGTCAAGGGAGTCGAATTGTCGATCGACACCCAGTCACCGTAACCATTGTTCGGGCCGATGTAACCACTCGAATTGGCCGAATAATAAGCCAGGTGAGTTACCATGTTCGTGTAAAAACGCTGCGCCGGGCGGAGGTCACCATAGGTTTGATAAAGATAATACGGAACAAAGACAACGGAATCCTGCCAGCCAGCAGAAAATCCATCGTCACTTACTAGTGGAGCTTGATGGCCAAAATCAGACTGGGTCGCACGGGCTTTGGTATCGACAATGTCCTGGCTCCATTTGTCGAAGTAACTTTCCGCCTGCATCTCAAACATTCCCGTCCCCATGATTTCGATCCCGTCGCACCAACCCGCCCGCTCAGAGCGTTGTGGGCAGTCGGTCGGAACGTCAAAATAGTTGTCGCGCACCGACCAGAGCATGTTTGAGCAAATCTGGTTGATTAGATGATCAGAACACTGGAATGAGCCGGCGTCCGGCAGGCTGGCGCGGATTGAAACGGCAGTAAACGTGTAGGTGGTTGGCGGTTGAGCCAACCCCTGCACTTCCACGTATTGAAAACCGTGGTAAGTAAAGTGCGGCTGCCACGTTTCAACTCCGCCTCCTTTGCAGATGTAAGTGTCCATCTGTAGTGCCATGCGCAAGTTATCCCGAAAAACGGTTCCATCCGGATTCAGCCTTTCGCCAAAACGCATGACAATGCGCCGGCCCGCCGGCTGATTGCTCACCTGCAAGCTTGCCCAGCCGGAGATGTTTTGGCCAAAGTTGAATACGTAAAGCCCTGGCTGCGGTTGCGTAATGCTGATTGGGGCAAAACTAAGATTTGTCCGAATTGGCTCCGCCGGGTGAGACTGTATTATTGGCGAAATTTCCGCCCCAGTCGTAGCGCTCGTCCACGAGGCGTTGCTGAAGCCAGGACTGTCCCAGCCCGGCAGCTCGAGCCGGGCGTCATAAACCTCCCCGGCCTGATTGTCTCCTTGTCGGATCGGGCCAAAGCCCGCCAGCCACGAGGAATCGCTGGCAATGACCTGGGTGGTACCGTTCGGGTAAAACAAGTGCAATTCCGCAAGCAGTCGCGTCTTCGTGCCGTAATAGTTCTGGCCATCAAAGGCGCAATTTCCCCGATACCAGCCATCTCCCAGGATGGCACCCAGGGTATTTGATCCTTGTCGCAGCAAGGAGGTCACATCATAAGTGCGATAATAAAGGCGCATATGATAGTCCGTCCAACCCTGCGTGAAGTAATCACTGCCCACTTTCGCGCCATTCAAGTGCGGTTCCACGAGTCCCTGCCCCGTCACATAGAGGACTGCCCGCGAAGGCAGTTGCGTCAAAGTGAAATCTTTCCTGACTTGGGTGGCAGCGAGATAGGTTAATCCAAAATTGTTCCACGGCGCGATGCCGTAGGCCCCCAACACCATCGAATTTGACCATCCGGTGTCATTAAAGCTGAGCAGATTCCAATTGTTGAACAACTGATTGGCCGCAAGCCAGGTCCCGTCCGTTTGAAAACTATTCGTTTGACCGTTGCTGTAAGTTAAATCAAGTGAGCCAATCAAGCCGGCCGGGTTCGGAGTAGTACCGCCGTTGACAACGGCAACGGCAAGCACATTGGTGCCAGGGGTCAGAAAGGTGGAGATGTCCGCCTGGCCATAGTGTTGCCAAAAATTCTGGTTTTCCACCGCCAGGGCAATCTGTCCATTGACGTACAAGGTGAACATGTTGTCCCCAACCATGGTGGCCACTGCTTGACTGACACTCACGCCCGCCGGCACGGTGAACACTTTGCGAAACCAACGGGTACCCACCGGTGCGCTCACAGTCGGATTACCCTCAGGGAACCAAATCCAGTTCGCGTTGAAGAAGGTTGAGCCGGTATTCCAAGCCGGGCCGTCGTCGCGCCCGATATACTGGGCAGTCCATTCCGCTGTCGTCAAAATGCCCATGGTCCATGAGGCTGGAGCACTCCAGCCCGATGCCTGGCCATTTTTGTCCCAGACCTGCACGTGCCAATAACAAACCTGATGCGACGTGAGTGAGGATCCGCCATACCCAACCTGCGAAGTTTGGTTCGTCGCCACCTGTCCGCTATTCCATAAATCCCCCTGGTTGTTGGTCAATATTTGCAGCGAACTCGCAACTTGAATCATGTAAGCAGTCTGATACTGACCGCGTTCGCTTGGATCGGTCGCCACGTCCTGCCAGCTCAACCTGGGATTCGTCTCGCTCAGACCAAGCGGGTTAGGCTTCGATTCGCAAAGTAAATTGGCCGGTTGAATGCCGGCAAAGGCGGACCCCGCCGCAAACAAAATCATCCAGATAAAACTCTGAACAATGCAGACTGCTGAGGTGGATTTTTTAAACGACAGAAAGGCTCTCACTGTTTTTGGTGCCTATTGGAGATCCGACGAAAGCGGTATCATCTTGTTTAAGTTTGCGGCGGTGAGGGTGCCCCAATCCTCCTGGTAGGCAAACCATCTTGTATTAAGATTAACATTATCACTATTCATAAAATACATGCTTTGAAACTTCACCCAGTTCGCCGAAGTATCCGTGAACAAAATATTGCCGCCGGCCGGGTGGTTTCCCACATGACCCGGATGCGGAACCCTGACCGGTTCACCCGGCACATATCCATCCGCACCCCAGCCCGTATCGTTGGCTGGAAAGCCCGGTATGCCATTGACTACTCTGCAATTAGACTCCGCCGCCAGACACCAACGCGGATTGGAAGTCGACAGTTTCACCGGACTCGGTGGATGGGCAAACGTGCCAGCGGGATTAACCCAAGAGGTTACGCCACCATAGTATTGATAGCCAATGGCAATTGTCGTAGGGTCGTTTGGATCTTGACGAGGCAGGTAAGCGCGCTCCGGACAGGACCAGACATTATTTTGCTCCGACGAATTGGTTTTGATCACCATGCCGTAGGTTTGCAGGGTCGGGAGCGTGGAGAGAGCCAGGGCAATGGGATTTGAAGGTGATCCAAGTGGAGCGAACAGTTTATCTCCAAAATCTCCGGCATACATGGTGCAGATAACGCCGACTTGACGGATGTTGCTCAAACACGCCGTGCGTTTCCCGCGTTCCTTGGCCGAAGCCAGCGCTGGCAGCAGCAGTGCCGCCAGAATGGCGATGATGGCAATGACCACCAATAATTCGATTAAAGTGAACCCGCCCTCATGGCGCCAATTATTTGATGCGCTCACTTTGTTAGTTCTTATTCTTGTTGGCTTCATTTGAACTTTAATATCACCGCAAGCAATTAGATCTGCCGCTCGCACATTTTTGCTTTGCATACAATCAACCGTTGTATTTACTTCTAAAAAAAGTTGCCGGAGTGCTCACTCCGGCAACTTTGCACTGCATCAAACATTTCCCCCAAGGGATGATTCCCAACCCACCATAAGACTTAGCCGTTCGATATAAAGCGAACTCAAGGGAGCTTTAACCTGAAGAAACTGGCTCGTTGCGAGGTGCTGACCGGAACAGCGTTCGAGAATGAACCCGTGCCATCCAATGTACCGGTGAAGTTCGTGGTCCAGATAATCGGTGCCGACAGATTCGTGGTCGTCAACCAAATGTAAGCGGCGTCCGGCGTGCCACCCGAGCCTGTCAGAATCAAGTTGCCACCGGAGATCGTGGTTCTTTTAAGAATCGGCGCGGTCAGAGGCACGGCGGTCACCTTGGTCAGCCGCACATAGTCAAATGCCGCCTGATAGGTGATTGCCGGGGCGACGGACAACTCAACGGTGAGATCTCCACTGACCGAAGGTCCGGTGCTGTAGGATGTGCTGAAATCCTGCCAGGTGCCCGCTGTGGCCGGATATCCGTTCGTGCTGGCCAATAGTGTGCCGGTGTAATCGGTGCCGTTAATCAGCGAGAGAATCCCGGGTGACCAATTACCAAGTCCGCCGGGACCTGAATCGTCCCGTCGGCCGATTGCAACCGTAAGGGTATAAGTTGTGTTGGGCAATAACGCACCAACATCCTGATAGACTCCACCAGCGGCCGCATCACCCGGGCCGGTATTTCGCGCATAATACAGGCTTCCATCCGGAACAATGGGAGGCGAAAATGCAGAGGTGTCGCCAGAGACGGTGGACCAATCTGAATCATAGTCAGTCCATGAAACCGGGATGGCTCCATTGCCAAAGGCAGGAGTGCTTCCATTCTCAAAGCTGAAGTTGTTCACGGTCACCGTATTCGGAGAACTCACCACGGAGGCAATTGAGCTGGCCACCGAACCGCCGGAATTGGTGACAATCACCTGATAAGTGTTGGTGCCGGCCACCGCATTGAACGAGTAGCTGGTGTTGGTGGCACCGCTGATCGGACTCCCCTGACTATACCATTGATAGTTTAACGGATTGCCATTGACCTTGACTGACAGGGTCCACGGCGCGCCTGTGGTTACTTCCGACCGGAGCGGATTGATGTCCGTGATCAGCGTGGGAGCAATGACCGGAGGCGCGGGCGCTTTGGTCAGCCGCACGTTGTCAAAGGCCGCCTGATACGTGGATGCACCAGCGACGGACAACTCCACGATCACATCACCACTTGCCGACGCGCCGTTGGTGAAGCTTATAGTGTAATCCTGCCAGGTATCGGATGTGGCAGGAAGACCAATGGTGGTGGCCAAAAGTGTGCCGGTGTCATCGCTGCCGTTGATCAGCGAAATAATCCCCGGAGAACCCAGTCCGGGGTTGGCGCTGCCTGGTCCAAAATTTTCGCTCAGTCCAATCGCAACTGTAAGCGTATAGATCGTGTTGGGCAGCAACGGACCCACATCCTGATAGATTCCACCAGTAGGATCACTGGGGCCTTCATTGATTGCGAAGAAATCATTTCCATCTGCCGGAGGAGCGAGTGGATCAACTGCGCTAAACCCGTTGTTGGCAACCGTACTGAAATTATTGTCATTAAAGGCAGTCCACAAAACAGGTACAACAATGTTGCCATTGCCGGTGGTTCCATCTTCAAAGCTGAAGTTGTAGACGCTGACAATATTCGTTGAACTAATTACTTCCGAGGTAGAACTAACCAGACCGCCGACGGAGTTGCTCACGGTGACGCTATAGTAGTTGGTTCCAGCCACGGCATTGAATAAATAGCTTGCGTTGGTTGCGCCGCTGATCGGGCCGATCTGATTGGACCACTGATACTTTAACGGCGGGGAACCGGCGGCGGCGATTGACAAGGTGACCGGTGCTCCCGGGCTCACTTTTGACACGAGCGGATGAACGTCCGTCGTCAAAGTTGGTGCAAAAATAGGAGCCGGGGCAGTGCCTTTTTCCAGCAGAATAGCCACGTATTCGGAATTGCCATCCTGCAGTACGGTCAAGGGCTGGTTGGTCGATTGCGCGGTAAACCTACCCATGATAAAACCGCCAATCGCCGGCGTTCCATTCACAAAAGCAAAAGGTTGAGCAGGGCTGGTGGTTACACCATCCGTGACATTAAAGTTGGGTCCACCGGCACCAGTGGAGCGAGTATCATCCAACAGTACCAACACGGTATAGGCCTGACCCACCGTCAAGTTATTCAAAGTGGCCGTATTGGCCGACGACCCATTAATGCCATTATTCAAAATGGTGTCAAAGTTGAGGTCGCCCGTGGTCGCACTACCTTCATAGCCACCGAAAGTGGAAGTACTGCCGGCGACGCTCACGTTGCCTGAAGCCGCATAGTCATTGAACGTATAACCATTGGCGGTGGTTTCAAGTCCGGAGCCGCCGAAATCCACTCCGTAAACTTCATTGGCAACGGTACCGGCAAAAGTGAGAACCGAGTTGTCAGAAAATGTCCCGTTGCCCGCTCCTGCCGCGTACCAAGTGATCGTTGGAACGACCGTAAGAGTAGCCGCCGTGGCGTAAGCAAAGGCCGCATTGTTGGTTGCATTAATGGCCTCGACCTCGTACGCGGCAGAATCGGCCAGCTTCGCGTTATTGATCGTCAGCGTGGATGTTACCACTCCGTTGTTGGTTACATTTACCACGCCGGCATTGACATTATTGGTCGACGTGCCAGCGACAATTTTCTCCCATTGCAGACTAACCGGTGGTGAATTGCTGAACGCAACCGTGAACACCGCATTGCTACCAAGGCCAACCGCGACGCGGGCGGGCGAGATGGCCTGAACCTCAACTGGCAACCACGGCACCGGCACCGACTGGCCAACTACAATGTCGTCGATACCAACAATTTGACCCGGGGAATCAAATCCAAGGTATCCCTGGCCCGAAGTTAGTTGCGCAATCGATGCGGATCCCAGCTTAATTCCATTCGCATAGTATGTGATCATGCTGCCGTTACCGGCGAAAGCCGAGCCAGTGCCAGAAGTGTCCGAAAGAATAATCTGATAACTTTGCCATACATTGGCTCCCGGTGCAGCACCTGACACTCCAGTAGTGCCGTTGCCACTCTGGAAATATTGAGTGCCACCATTCGCACGGAAAAGAATAGAGAAAGTGGTGTCGAGCAACCAGGGCATTTGCGCCGAATTGCCAACCATAACCGCAAGCCAGTCAGTCACATTACCGGAATCTACCAGACCGTTAAAGGTAAGCGAAAGCGGGGCATTGACATTGAGGGTGGAGAAATCGTAATTGATCCAATCTGAAGCCTGATTGGCCAGCAGCAAATTGTCACCCACCACGTTGTCGTCAAGATTATCCGCCGGCAATGTGTTGGGATTGCCCAATTGCTCGTTTCCATCCGAAAAAAATCCATTGATGTAGGCTGCCCCGGCGGGCAAGGTCAGAGTGCCACCGATGCGCCCGGGGGTGTTGAGCTCGAAATTGGCGCCGGTAGTTGCTGTGGCGGGGTAACCTGACGAGCCGGTAATCCCGTTGAAGTTATCCGAGAAAAGTACCTGGGCGGACACCGTTTGGGCAATCAAAGGCAGCGATGCTGCCATGGCCAGGCGACATAGTGTGTTTTTGATTCTTGTTAGTTTTTGCATACGCGAATGTTGGATTTTTTGGGTGATGGACTAAATTTGCAGATATTATTTGTTGCGCTGTTATGACTGGTGTTCTCCTACAGTAAACCACGGGCCTAAAACCGCATATGCCCAAAACTGGTCAATGTGCCATCACCTAAACAGGTGATGTGCGCTGCCAGACCAAACCGTGGGCTCTTTTATTCGCTAAATATCCGAACGGCTTCACGTGAAGCTGGATTTGAGGTTTTTGCTTTTGGTTCGTGGATCACTGCACATAAAAAAGAAGCGATGTTTCAGTGTCCTTGGCTATGAAGTGGAGAAAATGGCCAAATCGGTGGAAAATCTGACAGCGGGCAACCTGATTTTCTCCGATCGGCAACATTTTGCAGAACGACAACCTCTCAGGGCATTCTTAATCTGAAGAAGCTGGCGGGCTGAGCGGGATTGACAGGGATGGCGTTGGAGAACGCACCCGCCCCATCCAGAATGCCGGTGCCATTGGTCATCCAGTGGAACGGAGCCGAAAGATTGGTTGCCACCAGCCAAGTGTATCCGCTGCCAGTCGTGCCATTGTTCCCCGTTAAAATCAGGCTGCTGCCCATAATTTTAGGGCTTCCAAAAATCGGAGCCACCAAAGGGGATTTCGTCAACCGTACGTTGTCAAAATCTGCCTGAATGGTTGTTGCGTTACCGAGCGCTGACAGCACAATGGTCAAACTACCGGTGGCCGATGCTCCGGTGGTAAATGAAATGGAATTATCCTGCCAGTTATTCCTTGTGGCTGGAAGTCCACCCCCCCTCGCCAGTACCGTGCCTGAGTTGTCGTTGCCGTTGATGAGTGAGATAATCCCCGGCGAGTTTGTCCGGTCCGCCCGCGATCCAATCGCCACGGTCAGCGTATAAACAGTGTTCGGCTGCAATGGGCCCGTATTCTGATAGATACCGCCCTCCACGCCTGGGTTTAACATATTGATGTAACAATACTGGTTACCGTCGGCCGGAGTAGCCAGCGGGGTATTGACGTTATAATCACCGCTTCCTGCATTCTGCGAGCCAATATCGCCGGGCGAACCCTGATTAAACGCAGTCCATCCGGCGGGAACGACCCCGGTATCTGTGCCGGGCGCGGCAGCATCGAATTCAAAACTGAAATTGCTGACCGGTGTCGGGGGCGGGGGCATGGGAACCGGCGTCGCGGTCAGTCGCACATTATCGAAATCCGCCTGGATGGTCGTGCCATTGCCAGTAACTGACAATGCAACAGTCAGATCTCCGCTGACCGAGGCTCCGGTCGTAAAGGTCGCGGTATAGTTCTGCCAGCCATTCTGCGCTCCTGGAAGCCCGCCACCGCTGGCCAGCACGGTGCCGGTGTTGTTGGTGCCATTGACGAGCGAGATAATCCCCGGCGAGTTAACCCGGTCGGCCCGCGATCCGATCGCCACGGTCAATGCATAAATAGTATTGGGCTGCAATGGGCCCGCATCCTGATAGATGCCGCCCGTAACGCTGGAGTTAAACATGTTGATGTAGCAATACTGGTTGCCGGCAACCGGTGCAGCCAAGGGCATGTTGGTGGTGTAATCATACACACCGGGGCTGAGTTGGCCTGCCCACTGCGAACCAATATCGCCTGCGGCCCCTTCGTTAAATGCGGTCCACCCGCTGGGCACGCTGCCGACAAGCTGGCCACTTCCTGTTGCAACATTTAACTCAAAGTTGAAATTGGTGACGGTGACGGGCGTGGCCGGCGCTGAATCAAAGAATATACCGCTCAATACGGCGTTGTCTCCCCTCACTTGGTCAATTCTGAATTTTGCGGATTGGTTGTAAGAGTAGAGCAGATAACACCCCCCGTAACAATTTGACACCACCTGAACCGGTGAAATCAGGTTTAAAGTATTGGCGTCAAACATCTCCACGGCGAGCTGCCTTCCCTTGTTGTCCCAATCCACAAAATACAGCGTCACCTGATAAGTCCGGCTTCCAATGGTACTTACAGTGAAGGTCATGGTATTCCGGCCACCGTTATATCCATCGGTGTATAAACAGGTGGCATTTCTGATGTTCGAGTTGCTTGAATCCGCTGACAGCGCCCGGGTATCGCTGGTGCCCGTTGCCCATTGGGCGGCATTGGGCAGACCGTCTCCGTAAATCATATTGTAAGCCACCGACGCCACATATGACGGCAGGGACTTTTTATCATTGCCGTTTCCGTTGTAATTACAGAGCACATAACCGTCTTTTCCGTAAACGCCACCCCAGTTGCCGCTGGTGGTCGAATCCTTTGCCAAAAACTGGGCGGCATACTGCTCTGCTGGCGGATTATAGACCGGGGTCGAACCGCTGTAAGAAACGGACATCGAATAGGTCCCCGGTTGCACACCGGTAAAATGGACAAATTCAGAATCCTCCGTAGCCCCACCAATGCCAGGGACGGGATGAAAGGCACCGTCCCAAGCGGGCGTCCCATTGATGCTGATGCTGTTAATGCTTTTTTCCACCTTAGGAACCCCGATGGTTCCGACCGTGCCCGCCGGCGCAGATACAAAGCACACCCCGTTGGAAACATTAAAGCTGGCTTGCACATTGCCCAGGGGCGTCGGGGTCGTGCCTGTCACGTAAGTTAGGGTTCGGCCAAGATGCGGAACAATCTGGTACGTCGCAAATCCTGGCGATGTGGGTTGAATGCCCAGGACTTGCTCACTGAGCCATTTTACCACACCCGCACTCCAAGGATGGCAAAGACTGGTAAATCCACACTGGGCGTTGGGCACCGGGTCATTCGTCCCAAGACCGGCGTTCCACGATGGACGAGACAGTTCAAAGAACGTGGTTCCGCCATAGTTGATTTCACTGCCCCATAGGTCGTTTATCGAATCCAGAGCGTCGTCATATTTGTCCAATGCCGCAAAAGCTTGAATCACGAAATATTGGTTGAATGGAGAATAGGAAACGCGGTTAACCTTGTTGGTAAATTCCTGGGCATAGATCGCATTCTTCTCGGTCGCATTCAGTAGCCCGGTGTTGATGGCATCAGCGCAAGCGTGCAGGCCAAAACCTTGATACCAGGCCGCATTCTGGCGCAAGACGGCCATCTTTTCATTGGCATAACCGTTGTATTTGGTTTGAAGATCCGTCCGACCATAGGCGCCCATCGCCGCAGCAAATGATTCCCAGGCCCTGATGGATAACATCTCATAAGCGTTCTGCGATTCAAGACAGCTTGCATTTTGAAATCCAGCGCCCAACCGCTCGTCCCAGCCATAAAACCCAAGACCGGGATACGTTCCGAAGACTGCATAGGCGTTATCAAGGGTTGCTTCAACATTGGTGATGCTTCCGGCCAACGTGGCGGCATCGCCGGTATAGTTGTAATAATCGGTCAAGCTCAGCACCCAATAAAGGGCGTAGCTAGCGATGCCATTGTCGTTGTTTGAGGTATTAATGAGGTTTTCCTTGATAAAGTCATAGTTTCCAAACGCAACGAGCGCCGCGGCCTGTGAACAATGAGCGTCACCAGTCCATGAAATCCGGTCGCCACGATCCACCAGGATCGCGCCAAAGTAATTACTCAGCAGATTTAACTTAACGGTATAGGCTCCGACATACCAAATCCGGGTGAGCATGGGATCGCTGCAAGAAAAACTCCCGTTATAATTCGCCGGCTTGTTCTGGCAGACGAGGCGGAGGCCAGTGATATGCCATTGATTTGTGAATGATAGCACATGGATCCAGCCAAAACGGACGCCTTCATAAAACTGACTGTTCAACTCAAGCCGATACGTATTGCCATACTTGGTCGGCACCAGGGTTTTAACATTATGCGCCCCTCCGATCGAGGTGATTTCCGGCTGGTTATATTCGCTGATGCTCATTTCCACCATGTTGGTGCTGGCAAGGTCAGGACTGTCGAATTCCAGCCAGGCGGCATTCTCCCTCCCAAAATCCATTTGGATCGAACCAGTGCCGCTGACCGTCACAGCCGGATTGGTTCCTGTCAGAGATTGCAGGTTGGCAAAAGAACTGTTGGTATCCGCGGTAACCGTTATTGGTATTTGCAAATAGATTTCCAGCCCATCGCTCGCTTGCGGACTCGGCCAACGATATGAAACCAACGGATCGGGTGAGAGCGGCACCGCCGGGCCGTTAAAGCTGCCGGAACTCACATAAGGATACGGCTCGGCAATCGGCGAAGTGCCCCAAATGGGCTGGGCCGACGATAAGGCTAAACTGATAAGGAAAATCAACCACAGAGCCGGAAACGTCGGTAGCACCAAGCTTTCTATATTGGGCATTGGGGCTGGAATCTTCATTTGTGGTAATTGGTGCTTACAAACCGGCTGTTAAAAACCAACCCGGGCATTGGAATTAGAAACAAAACAACTGAATCCGCCAGGCACATTATGGCACCCGGTTCAAAACTTAACCGGAGGGCGAATTTGAACGGTGCCGCGGTCCGATCTGATTTTGAGATCTTCCCGCACTGGGCTTTAGTGGCAATTAAACCAATTTGCTTTGTTTTTACAAATGGAGAAAGTGTCCATTTAAGTGGATAATCTGCCAGTCCAAATCCCTCGCCGCCGAGCCCCAAGCATTTTGAAGACATGCCCTAAGTTTTGCGCCTGGAGTTCCAGAAGCGGGAGCGCCACTGGCCGGGCGTGGAGCCCGTCTTCATCTTGAAAAACCGGCAAAAATAATGTTCGTCGTCAAATCCCGCCTGCTTGGCCACTTCCTTGACGCTAAGCCCAGTTTGCGCCAGCAGATTTCGGGCGCGCACCAGGCGCAGTTCCAGCAGATACTGGTGGGGACTGGAGCCGGTGTGCTGCTGGAAAGTGTGCCGGAACGAACTGTAACTAACGTTCAACTCCCGCGCCAGCGCCTGCATATTCAAACTGCCCTCAATTTCAGCCTGCATTCTTGAGATTGCCCTCTGGACGATCAGCAGCACCTGGTCATCTCCCGCCCGTTCCGCCTGCTGGCCGGAATAAAGCAAACCCAGCATCTGCGCCGTGAAGCCCGCCATCACTTGCTGCAGCGCCGGGCGATTCAACTTGATGACCGCGATTAGCTCCGTAAAAAGCGTCAGCCATTTTTCTTCCTGTCCCGGCTTGAATACTGGTGTTCGCGCCGAAAAAAACTGATGTTCTACCCAGCGCCGGGCGACATCGCCGTCAAAGCCGAGCCAATGTTCATGCCAGCCGCTATCATTATCCGGACGGTAGCGATGCCAGACACCGGGAAATAGAAACATTACCTGACCTGCCTCAATCCGTTGCCGCGGGCTTTGCCGCGATTCAAATGACCCGCGGCCCCGTGAAATATAGACTAACGCGTGCGCTTCCAATACCCGCCCCTTGGTCCAGTCAAAGTTGAAGCCTTTCGGATGCCCCGAAGGCGGATATGTCTGCCCTGGAAGGATCCGCATCTCACCCGCCGTCGTCACGTACCAGCCCCATTTCCGGTCGCGCACACTGACGGGAAAATAGCGGGAATAACTTTTTTGGCCGGTAACCGTCTCGATTGGCATCTTGTTCCACCTAGGATGTTGCCCGCCCGCGGCTCAAGTCAATGGCGCTCTCGCGCTCTCCAGCTAAACGAGGATGACCTTGCGCAAAATTGCCGTCCGTTACTTTTGGCCGGTAACCCGAAGGTTTTGCGTGGCCAGAAGTTCTGCGTGGAGATGCCATTGAATCACCTGCAGGTGGGCCGAAATCGCCCACCAACCCGCGCCAAACACCACTGTGCGAATTCTGTTCATGAACATGAAGCCTTTTTATTACCTATTTAACGAGGCGCAGAATGGCTAATCTGGTGGAGAAACTGGCAAATGACCGCGTCGCTCGAATCTTGAGAAAAAGCAGGAATCCGATTCCAAAGTTGCAAAGCTTATCAACCAGTTTTTAAGTCGGGCATTCAGCCCCGAATAAAAACAAAAAAGAGCGGCGAAAGATTTCCCCTTCGCCGCTCCCGAAATCAATCAAATCAAATTACTTCTTGGCACCGAGGATCGCATCTTTTGCAGCCTTGGCGACGCGGAACTTGACCACGCGCTTGGCAGCGATTTTGATGGTTTCACCAGTGGCAGGATTACGGCCCATGCGCGCCTTGCGGTTGACCAAAACCAGCTTGCCGAGACCCGGAAGGGTGAAGCTGTTTTTGGCATTCTTGTACGCCAGGTTGACAATCGCTTCCAGAGTGGCCGCGGCTTGCTTTTTGGTGAGGCCGGTGGTTTCTGCCACGGCGCCGATGATTTGTGATTTGGTTAATGATTTTGCCATAGGCGCAAAGAATTGATGGCATTTCACTTTTGCGCAAGTCAAAAACCCTTATTTTTAAGGGAAATTTAAGATCCCAACCTCACGCCCTGCCCTCCCTGCTTGGTCCGGATCACTATCCGTCAGAGAATACCCATCAAATTATTCACAAACTGACTATTGTGGCGGTCCGAATTCCGGCACCGTCCGATAAAAGCGGGATGGCAATAAGGAAGCGTCCGGGTCAATGAAATCAATGCCGCCATTGATAACCTGATTCGTGCAGACCGGCATCCAGTGAACCAGGTCGGTCGAGTACTCCACATGAAACCAGGCCCCGTCAGGTCCATTGGCACAGAGATGGAACACATTCCCTGGCAGTAAGCCCGTGGTGGCGCGAGGTGTCTGGCTGTCCAGAATGATCACGGCTGCGGCTGCCGGAAATCCAACCACATAATTGGTGTCCCCCAAGACCCGGAGAATAACTGTGCTGTTGAGGTCAGGCGGACCATTGTCCAGCGGAACGATCGAAATATCAGTCTCTCGCAACCCAGCCGGAATGGTGGCGACCCCCGGCAGCGCGGCATAATCAATTCCGTTCGTGGCCGTGCCGCCAACACCGTAGATGACCACCAGCTCATCATTGGTCGCACCGCAGCGAAAGACCGCGAAGGTCGCATTCTTGGGACCGCAGTTGCTGATCATGCAAAAGACTGCCGCGGGCGCAACCCATTTGCTCCACGTCGGGTCAGGATCATTCAAACCAAGCCAGGGCCAGCAATTCGTACCTGCAATCGCCACCGGATCAGTGGCCACAATGCCCACCAGCGGAGGAAAGTTGGTGGGTGGCGGCAATGGGGGCAGCACGGCAATGTGGTCGGAAACTGAAGTCGCAGAGGCGCCGTCGCTGGCAGTGGCGGTGGCCGTCAGCAGGATATTGGTTCCCAGCGGGAGATTCGTCCAGAGCAGTTCCCAATAATTGGTTGGTTCCACAATCAGAATGGGAGGTTGAATCGGGCCGGGAGGCAGCGGGGGCGGAACAGCGGTCACGGGCCGGGCAAATCCAATGGAGTTGCCGTCAGCGGAAAATTCAACTGACGTGACTATGCCATCGGGGTCAGCGGCATAGGCAAACAGCGGAATGTCCCTCGGGGCGCGGAATACAGCGCCGTTGGGCGGGCTGGTAATCCGCACCACGGGTGCCACATTGGTGGCAACCACCGTGAGGTCCACGGGTGCGGAAGTAGTCGGCACCCCTGTCATATCCGTGGCCACGGCGGTAAGCGAATAATCACCCGCAGGCACGCCATTCCAGTCCAACAGATAAACAGCACCTGAAATCACCCCGCCGGGAATTGGATCCAGAATGAGAAAGACACCCGAACCCAGATCATTGGTGCCGGCGAAAAACTCCACGTTGCTGATGGTTTCATCCGCATCACCGGCTCGGGCGATTAATGGGATATTAGCCGGGGCCGGATACACCGCGCCATTGGTCGGACTCAGCAGATAAACCGTTGGCGGCAGATTGGTGACGCCGACTGGCTCGATATAGACAGTTGCCACGCTTGGTGAACCGATTAGGTAGTTGACCGGATCAAGCAACGGCGAACCATTTAGATTCAAAGAAACCGTCTCAATGTTCGTCTGCCCCAAATTAATTGGCAGGATGGTGACTGAATTGGAAGACACGCCACTGGGAAGCTGGACGATACTGCCGATGGCCTGGTAATCCAAGCCATTCGATGCCGTGCCGCTGATACCGCACCAGACGTTCAGCACCTGGGAAGTGTCGCCTGAGCGAAAAACCGTGAATGTCCCGGGATCGCCGTTCCAGTGGGCGAGCGGTGTGGTCGCTTCGATGGTGACCACTGGAATCGAACCTCCAGTGGAACTTTGACCAAAAGCCGGAGAGCCAAATAACAGAGTAGCAGGTAAGAGCAATCCTTGAAAGGTCCGGACCAAAATCGTCGCTTTCATATAAATGCCTTGGTTTTATTTAAAAAGCTTTGCTAACGATAGCTATTGAAGCAAAAAAATTTATCCAAGTCAAGGAGTGGGCAGACCTGGGAGGTCAGGGATCAAACTGCTTCGGTTTGCACGGGCCGGCCCAGAATCACCTCACAACTTTCCTGGCCACCCCCAACCCGTATGACGACGCTGTTTTGTCATACTCATCGTGCGACCCTTGAATTTAAAAGGTTGGCGCTGGAAGGGCTTGATAAAAACGACGGCTATAATTCGAGGAATTGCTGTCCGTGAAAACAAACGGAGCGGTATTGGTCGCCAGGGGAATCCAATTGACCAAATCCGTCGAGGCAAAGATGATATATGGTGAGCCCGCCGCGCCGTTGACTGATAAGTTAACCCCCCCGGCAGACGACGCGAGGGAGATCAACGGGCCGCTAACCATTGGAATGGTGAACGAAACTTCGGTGGAGTAGGCGCTCTCATAACCATCCGCGTTATAGCTCGTGGCGGCAAAAAAATAGGTGTTTCCGGGTGTGAACCCGGAGATTGAGGCGCTGGTGGCATTTCCCGCGTCAAACTCATTTGTATATTGCTGACTGACCGTGCCGTAGTAGATCTTGAAGCCAACGACATTCGTGTCCAGGATTGCGTTCCACGTCAAATTCAAAATGTTGGCTGCCTTGGTTGGCGATTCAAAAACACCCCAACCCGCAATGCAAAACGTGACGCACAGCAGCACCCGCCTAAAAAAATAAATCAACTTTACATCAACCGTCATAAACGCCCCTCAGCAGCACTCATGCCAACGCGTCTACGCCAAGGGGATTCAATGTTTATGCAGGTGAAATGGGCCTCCGTTAAAATCTGACGGCGGCACTGAGTGCGTACAATTTGACCAACTTGATTGCAGGCTGCTTAAAGAGGGAGCAGGTATAACCAGTTTTTGCAGCTCACATTCTGATTTGAATGACGTGATAGTGACTTGATTTTGCGACTAAAAAACACCAACCATTTTAAAATTGGTTCACCATCCCCTCACAACCGCGTGGCTGGAATATTTCTGATAATGCGACTAAACGAGACCGGCTCGTTTTCTTCCCTCCTGCCATAGCTAAAATCATTCAAAAACTCATGAATAATTATGAACCCAACCACTTCCCCATTTCCAAAACCAGCAAACGAATCCAAACCCGCCAGTTTATTCCAACCCTGTTTCTGCCATTCAGGAACGAACATCGTCATGCACCCGGGAAAACGTCACCTACACAAACCACTATGGCCCCGCGCTTCCGGCCGCTACTCATGGAAAAAACGAACCCAATTCAAAACCGCCGCTAAACAACTATACATTAGCCACTTAAAACCAGATCTGAAAAATGAAAAAGAACCCAATTCTTGAAGCAAAAAACTCCATGCACACCGTGGTCTTTGGATTTTGCCAAGTGCCGTGGCAAACCATCGAAGAATTTGGATTCCAGTGGCACAGCGCAACGGCGACACCGCCTTCCGCAACAGCATCTACTGTTAAATGTCCGCAGTCACTCGAAAGCACCTTCGCCGCTGCGCGGTTGATTTGCCAAAACCCCTCTTACTTTCCTGCCACGCCCGCGGCAATATCCTCACAAAACCGCTTCTAACAGAACAATGTGCCTGAACATTTTGAGATTTGCAGTTCGGTCAAAATCTGAAATAATGCTTACTTGCGTTTATCGTTATTTTTATGAAACCCCAGGTTGAAATTTACGACACCACCTTGCGTGACGGATCGCAAGGTGAAGGAATCAATTTCTCGGTCGCAGACAAACTGCGTATTGCAGCTAAGCTCGATGCGTTTGGGGTTCATTACATTGAAGGCGGCTGGCCCGGCAGCAATCCCAAGGACATCGAGTTCTTTGCCCAGGCGTCCAAAATGAAGTTTAAAAACGCCCGGCTGGCCGCTTTCGGGTCCACGCGAAAAAAGAACACCCCCGTGGAACAGGACGATCAGGTGCGCCTTTTGCTGGAGGCCAATACCCCGGTCGTCACGATCTATGGTAAGACGTCCATGCTCCACGTCAGGGAAGTCCTGCGCTGCTCGCCGGAGGAAAACCTGGCGATGATCGGCGACACCATTCGCATCCTCAAGGATCACGATAAGTTTGTCATCTACGACGCCGAGCACGCCTTTGACGGTTATAAGCTGGATCCCGAATACGCCCTGGCCACCTGGCAGGCGGCCGAAAAAGCCGGCGCCGACTTCGTCGTCCTCTGCGACACTAACGGCGGTTGTTTGCCTTCGGAAATCACCGCCATCACCAAATTTGCCATCGGCAAACTGAACTGCCGCGTCGGCATCCATTCTCACGACGACAGTGGTGTCGGCGTGGCCAACGCTTTGGCCGCGCTCGATGCCGGGGCCGTTCACGCACAGGGTACAATCAATGGTTACGGCGAACGCACCGGGAATTGCAACCTGACCAGCTTGATCCCGCTGATCCATTTTAAGCTAAAAAAAACCTGCGTACCAGCCAAGTCCCTTTCCAAGCTGAAGGAATTGTCCATGTTCGTGGATGAAGTCGCCAATTTGCGCCACAACCCGCGCCTACCCTGGGTGGGTTCGGCGGCCTTTGCCCACAAGGGCGGAACCCACGTCAACGCCGTGCAGAAACTCGCCTCGAGTTATGAACACATCAATCCCGAGCTCGTCGGCAATGCCCGCAATGTGCTGATCAGCGACCTCGCCGGCCGCAGCAACATTGTGATGAAAGCCAATGAGCTGGGCTATAAACTCACCAACGATACACCTGAACTCAAGCCGATCCTCGATCACATTAAGGATCTGGAAAACCAGGGGTATGAGTTCGAGGCCGCCTCGGCTTCCCTCTCCCTGCTCATCCGTGCGACCCTCCACAAAAACTTTGTCCCCCGGTTCAAGCTGGAGACCTATCACGTTTCCATGCGCCGCGACCAAATGGAATCAATTTGCGAGGCCACCGTCCGCGTGCGGGTCGGCAAGGAAACCGCCCATACCGTGGCGGAAGGCGATGGTCCGGTGAACGCGCTCGACCGCGCGTTGCGCCAGGCTTTGGTCCGCTTTTTCCCCAAGCTCAAGGCGATCGAACTGACTGATTACAAGGTTCGCATCATCAACGGCGCCACCGGCACCGCGGCAAAAACCCGCGTGCTGATCGAATTCACCGATGGCAAGCGCAACTGGGGCACTGTCGGCGTCAGCGGCAATATCATCGAGGCCTCACTCCAGGCGCTCGTGGATGCGCTGGAATATGCGTTGATCCTTAAATGACTCGTTAGTCACTCAACTCGATTAACCATGGTTTATTGCGCTAAAACGATGTGCTTTGCCCGTCCTCATCCCGGCCTTTTCCCGCGGAGAAAAGGGGACATGCTCTCAGCGCTTTGGCATGTACCCAGGACTGGATTGGTGGAAACGTTTTCAACAACTTTAAAACGTCAACGATTAGAACCCTCTCCCCGGGGGAGAGGGATGGGTGAGGGCGGACTATCCCTTTCCAACCGATTCTCTAAGCCACTTTTAAAAGCGTCATAGTTCTGGAAATTCGCGTCCAACTTCCGCAATCTAAATTCGCGCCACAATTTCATGGAAATTCCCAAAGCATACGAACCGCAGGCCGTTGAGGAAAAATGGTACCAGTTCTGGCTCGACCAGAAATGTTTCGTCGCCAACGAACAATCGGCGAAACCCGCCTATTCCATTGTCATCCCGCCGCCCAACGTCACCGGCATGCTCCATATGGGCCATGTCCTGAACAATACCATCCAGGATATCCTGAGCCGCAAGGCGCGCATGGACGGACGCGAAGTCCTTTGGCTGCCTGGTACCGACCACGCCGGCATCGCCACCCAGATGATGGTGGAACGTCAGCTTAAGAAGGATGAAAAAAAATCCCGCCACGAACTTGGCCGCGAGGAATTCCTCAAGCGGGTTTGGGTTTGGAAGGAAAAGCACGGCGATATCATTATCAACCAGCTCAAAAAGCTCGGTTGTTCATGCGACTGGTCCCGCGAACGGTTCACCATGGACCCGGAATACTCCAGCTGCGTCCAAAAAGTTTTTGTCGAGCTCTACAAAAAGGGCCTGATCTACCGCGGCAAACGCATGGTGAATTGGTGTCCCGTCTCGCAGACCGCACTTTCCGATGAGGAAGTGGAGATGAAACCGCAGAAAGGTTTCATGTATCATTTTAAGGTGCAGGTGGCCGAAATGCCGGAAACCTGGCTCACCATAGCCACCACCCGCCCGGAAACCATTCCCGGCGATACCGCCGTGGCCGTGAACCCGAAGGATCCGCGCTACACGCATCTCATTGGCAAACACATCATCCGTCCCCTGCCCTCGGAGGTGCCCCCCGCGCAGAAACTCATCCCTATTGTCGGCGACGATCATGTGGACTTTGAATTCGGCACTGGTGTCTTGAAAGTCACGCCCGCTCACGACAAGGAGGATTTTGAGATCGGTCGACGCCACCAACTGCCTCTTATTGAGATCATCAACGCCGACGGCACCATGAACGCGCTGGCCGGCGAACCCCTCGCTAATCTGGACCGTTTCAAAGCCCGCAAAGTCGCAGTAGAGCTGTTAAAAACCCAGGAGGCGATGGTCGAGGAAAAGCCATACGAAAACAACGTGGGCTTCAGCCAGCGCGCTGATGTGCCCATCGAGCCGCGCCTCAGCGAGCAATGGTTTTTAAAATACCCTGCTGTCGAACAATCCAAGTCTTGCGTGACCGACGGGCGCATGAAATTCCATCCTGATCGCTGGGCCAAAGTCTACGACCATTGGCTGACCAATATTCAGGACTGGTGCATCAGCCGCCAGCTTTGGTGGGGACATCGCATCCCAGTGTGGAGCAAAAAGGCCTCCTCTGGTTACAAGCCGGAAGCCGAATTGGTCCGGGCCGTCGACGAGGCCGCAAAATCGGGCGAGTTTATTTCCGTTAAGACCCGGGAAATACCTGACAGCGGGACGCACGTCGAAGTGGTCAGTACCACCGACGAATACGCGGCGATGCTTGAAAGCGCAGGATTTACCCAGGACCCGGATGTCCTCGACACATGGTTCAGTTCGTGGCTCTGGCCGTTTGCCACCATGGGCTGGCCGGAGCAGACCGACACGTTGAAGAAGTTTTATCCGACCACGGACCTCGTCACCGGCCCCGACATCATTTTCTTCTGGGTCGCGCGCATGATCATGGCAGGCTACGAATTCATGGGCGAACCGCAGTTCAAGCTGCCCGACGCCATGCCGTTCCGGAATGTCTATTTCACCGGCATCATCCGCGACAAACAGGGCCGCAAGATGTCCAAGACCCTCGGCAATTCGCCCGATCCGCTCGAACTCATTGCCAAGTATGGCGCCGACGCATTGCGATTCGGCACCATGCGTAGCGCGCCGCTGGGCCAGGACGTGCTGTTCGATGAAAAAGACGTCGAGCTCGGCCGCAATTTCTGCAACAAACTTTGGAACGCCTGCCGTTTCCGCCAGATGCAGGGGGGCGAAGTCCAGGACGAGATCGAGCCCAAACAATTGACCGCCGATGACCGGTGGATTCTTCTAAAGCTCGATACCGCCATCCGCGAGGTTTCCGTCGCCTTGAACGAATACAAGTTCAGCGAAGCCACGGGCGCTTTGTACCGGTTTTTCTGGAGCGAATATTGCGACTGGTATATCGAAGCCTGCAAAGCCGTGTTCTTCGGCACCGATGCCGCCAGAAAGGCCACCTCCCTGGCCGTGATCGATTTCGCGTTGTCCCACACTCTGCGATTGTTCCATCCGTTCCTGCCGTTCATCACCGAGGAACTGTGGCATGGCATGGGTTATTCCGCTGATATGCCAGAGAACCAGGGTGGTAAAACCATCATGTTCGCCCCTTGGCCCCTGCCGCTGAGTGACGACGAGAAGGATCAACTCGGCCTCACGCCAGCCGCGCATGAAGCCACGGAAACTAAATACAATCTGGTCACGCAAGGCCGAAACTTGCGCCGCATTGGTAACATCCAAGCCGGTAAAAAGGTGAAATATGTCTTCAACCCCGCCCAAGCCCTCGATCCACACGATCAGGAAGTCGTCCGACTACTGCTGAATGCGGAATCGCTCGAGATCAATCCGGGCTTCCAGGCATCTAAAGGAACGCCCTCGGTCAATACACCTTTGGGTGAATTGTTCCTCCCTCTCGAAGGTCACATCGACCGCGCGGCGGAAATCGCCCGCCTCACCGCTGAGAAACAGAAAATCGAGACAGAAATAGTTAAGGTTAAGCAAAAACTCGAAAACCCGGGTTTCACACAAAAAGTTCCACCCGCCGTCCTCCAAGAGCACCAACAGCGTTTGGTCGACTGGCAGAACAAACTGGCCCACGTGCAGTCAGCTCTGGACGCCCTAAGCTAATGGGCTGCTTGCCAATGCGGCGTCGCACCGTCTCCCCGGCAGAGAAAACTTCAGCAAAATCCTAAAAATGAACGGTCATCCCCGCGTGAAACACGAGTTTAGTTCAACTCAGGGGATGTTTCCATCTGCCAGGGCGGCGTATTGGGAGTCATATTGTATCGCAAAATGCACTTGTGGGTT
>Ga0302320_10002588_pt1 | contig 42464 bp, 38 predicted proteins | sample Bog_T0_3_FD_202130 | JGI IMG/M metagenome (GOLD analysis project Ga0302320, IMG submission 202130) | Peat permafrost microbial communities from Stordalen Mire near Abisko, Sweden - Bog_T0_3 | ecosystem: Environmental > Terrestrial > Soil > Wetlands > Peat | place: Sweden: Abisko, Stordalen Mire... | reverse complement strand
CGCTCGTCAGCATGTATTGCTACACCTGTTACCGCTCGACTTGCATGTGTTAGGCACGCCGCCAGCGTTCAATCTGAGCCAGGATCAAACTCTTCAGTTAATAACACTAAGTCACTGAAGCTTTGAGTCCATAACTCTCACCCGTTCATCATGCCGCTAAAGCACGAGTGAACAGCTGGTCGTTTGGAACTCATCATCAATTGCCCCAAAGGCGCACTGACGCGAGTCCCCACACAAGTTACCTGTTCGAATTTTTAAAGAGCGCCCCATGACGACAAAGGTCCGGGGAAAGACTTCGAAGTATAGCGCGTTTTGAGGCCCCGTCAACCCCGGGAGAAGCTCAGAAACCGCCTTTCACTTGGAAGGGCGCGCAGTATATCCCCGGGTTTCGGCCTGTCAACCGCCAGGCCACGATCTTTTTTTCAGACGCTGCGGGTCGGCACGTTCAGAGGCTGTTTTCAAGCCTTATTTTCGCAAAATGCCGCTTGCCGACCGAGACCACATAGGTGCTTCCGGTCGCAAGTTCCAGCTTGAAATCGCTGATGCGCTCGGAGTTCACACGGACTGCACCTTCAGTGATCTTGCGTGACGCCTCGGAGGCGCTCGCCACGAGCCCGAGTTCCTTCAACAGCCCCGTCAGACGGGCCGCGGACCCGGTGACCTTGATCACCTGCAGCGCGAGGTCGTCCGGTGTCGCGCCCTGCGCGAAGCGCGCCAGGAAATCGGCGTTCGCCGCCGCAGCGGCCGCCGCGGAGTGGAAGCGCGCAACGATTTCACGCGCCAGCTCGAACTTGATGTCGCGCGGGTTGCGGCCGCCGGCCATCTCCTGTTGCAGCGCAGCGACCTCAGCGACGGGCCGGAACGACAAAAGCTCGAAATAGCGCCACATCAGTGTGTCGGAGATGGACATCAGCTTGCCGAACATTTCTTGCGGCGCATCATGGATGCCAACGTAATTACCGAGGGATTTCGACATTTTCTGGACGCCGTCGAGCCCCTCCAGCAGCGGCATCGTCAGCACGACCTGCGGCTCCTGGCCATAGGCTTCCTGCAGTTGCCGCCCCACCAGCAGGTTGAACTTCTGGTCGCTGCCGCCGAGTTCGATGTCGGCGCGCAGCGCAACAGAATCGTAGCCCTGGACCAGCGGATAAAGAAACTCGTGGATCGCGATGGGCTGGCCGCCGCGATAACGCTTCTCGAAGTCGTCCCGCTCGAGCATGCGCGCAACCGTGTGCTTTGCGGCAAGCTCGATCAGGCCTGCCGCATTCATCGCGCCCATCCAGCGCGAGTTGAATTCGATGATCGTGCGCTCGGGGTCGAGGATCCTGAAAATCTGTTCCTGGTAGGTCACCGCATTGGCGGCAATCTCCTCCGGGGTCAGCCGTGGCCGCGTCGCGCTCTTGCCGGTCGGATCGCCGATCAGCCCCGTGAAATCGCCGATCAGGAAGATCACGTCGTGGCCGAACTGCTGGAACTGCCGCAGCTTGTTGATCAGCACCGTATGTCCGAGATGCAGGTCCGGCGCCGTCGGGTCGAATCCGGCCTTGACGCGCAGCGGCTTGCCGCGCAGCAGCTTGCGGCGCAGTTCCGCCTCCGGAATCAGGTCGACGACTCCGCGCTTCAGCTCGGTCAGTTGTGCTGCAAGGGTATCTTCCAAGGTCGTGTTCCTAAGAGGTCGGGCGAAACCCGCACTTTACTGGGACGGCGCAGCCGCGGCCAGCCGCGGCAGGAAGCGCATGGCCAGCGTGCGGTACAGCGACTCCCGGCACACCAGCGCACTGGCGACGCGGCCGATCAGTACGACCGCCATCAGGGGCAGCGTCAGACCGCGATTGCCGGTCATCTCGGTGACGATCACGAGCGCGGTCAGCGGTGCCTGCACGACACCGGAGAAATACGCCGCCATCGACAGCACGACCATTGCGCCGGCAGGGGCGAGCGGCCACCAGGCGTGCAGGTGCGCGCCGATTCCGGCACCGACGGCGAGCGACGGCGCAAAGATCCCGCAGGGTACGCCACTCATGTAGGAGGCCAGCGTCGCCAGCGCCTTGTACAGCGCAAAGCCGAAGGCCGGGGCCTGCTCGTTCTGCAGCAGCAGCTTCGCTTCCGCATAGCCGGTGCCATAAGTCGTGCCCAGCGACAGCGCGCCGGTTGCGGCGATCAGCAGCCCGCAGCAGACCGCGAACAGCACGCGGCGGCGCTCACGAAATACTGCAACGCCTGCAGGCAGCCAGTCGGTCCAGCGCAGCATCGTGCGCGCGAACAGCCCCCCCGCAAGGCCGCCGGCAACGCCGCAGACCGGCACCGCGTACCACATGCGCGGCTCGCTCATCACCGCACTGGTGCTGCCGAAATAGGTGTAGTTGCCGACCAGCGCGAGCGAGGTCACGCCGGCCACGACGACCGCGAGCAGGATCCTGCCGCTGGTACGCTCCTCGAAGGAGCGGGACAGTTCCTCGATCGCAAATACGACGCCAGCGAGTGGCGTATTGAACGCGGCGGCGACACCGGCAGCGCCGCCGGCCAGGATCAGGCCGCGATCGACGTCGACCGCGGGGAACCGCGCGATACGCCGTAGCGCGTGCATGATCGAGGCACCGACCTGCACGGTCGGGCCTTCGCGTCCGACCGAGCCGCCGGAGGCGATCGCGAGCAGCGTCAGCACGATCTTGCCCGCGGCGATTCGCAGCGACAGGAGCCGGTCACGCGCCTCCTCGGTCGGCAGCGACAGTGCTGCGATGGTCTGCGGGATACCGCTGCCCTCGGCGCCGGGAAACGCTCTTTTCGTAAGCCATGCGCACAGCCCCAGGCCGACCGGGGCCGACACGAACGGCCACCACCACGCAGCGGCGTGCAGGCTCGAGAACAGTGCCATAGCCGCTTCGCTGCCCTTCGCAAACAGCACCGCCGCAGCCCCGGTCGCGATCGCGCCGGTCCAGAAAACCATGCGGCGCTGCCAGTCGTGCAGCGCGAGCCGCTCGCCGATCGCGTTTGGCTCCTGGTCCACCCCTCAGGCCTGCTTCCAGAACGTGATCACGACGCCGCCGGCGATGATGAGGGCTCCGCCGACCAGGGTCGGCAGCGCCGGCAGGGTGCGGAAGAATGCAAAGTTCACGACCTGCCAGGTCACGAACAGCGTCGCGATATAGAGTCCGACAACCCGACCGAACTCCAGCGGGGTGAGGTTCACGAAGGTGCCATAGCCGAACAGCAGCGCCGCACCCAGCAGGAACAACGCGCCCCGCGCCGGCCCCGCGTGATCGTTGAGCGCCATCCGCACGACGGCATCGCCGCAGACCTCGAGGACGGTTGCGACGATGAGCAGTAGCGGCGTAGGCAGCCCCTCCAGGAATGTGCGCATAGGCCGCAGACTACCAGACCCTACGCGCGCCAATGTGGTGCACAACGGTCGCGCTCCCTGGACCTAACGGTGCAGGGACAGTGGCGACGGCAGGCATAAATCGCCGCGCTGCACGCGCAATCCACGGATTGCGTTCACTGCAACTGCATGGCATGGCTCTTGCACCCGCCTGAGATGCTTGCAGAACAAAGCCTCTAGGGTTCCGGCCTGCCGTACAGGTGTCTGGTCCGAGAGAGGCGGTCCCCTCGGTCGAGGGGATACACGGAGGGATAAAAGCCCGGGAGATTCGACGTCAGGGGTGCCGCGCGACCCCGGGTGGACTCTCCCGCTGCGGAAGTTCCCCGGGCACCGCAACACTCCCGGCGAAAGCCTGGCTCGCCGCTGGAGATGTTGTGAACATGAAGCACGCACGCACCCGACTCACCCTTCCCTCAAGTCTCCTTGTCGCGCTCGCCTACTGCCTGCTGGCAACAGGACCCGCCACCGCAGCCGCAGAGCGCACCTCGTTCAAGGTCGCCTGGAGCATCTACGTCGGCTGGATGCCCTGGGATTACGCCGAGCAGAGCGGCATCCTGAAGAAATGGGCCGACAGGTACGGGATCAGGATCCAGCTGGTCCAGGTCAACGACTACGTCGAGTCGATCAACCAGTACACGGCCGGCGGCTTCGACGCCTGCGTCATGACGAACATGGATGCGCTGACGATCCCCGCGGCCGGCGGCGTCGAATCCACCGCACTGATCGCCGGCGACTACTCGAACGGCAATGACGGCGTCGTGATGAAGGGGGCGGGCAGGAAGCTCGCTGACATCAGGGGACAGAAGGTCAACCTCGTCGCGCTGTCGGTCTCGCACTACCTGCTCGCGCGGGGCTTGAGCACAGTGGGCCTGCGCGAGCGCGACCTGACCGTCGTCAACACCTCGGATGCCGACATCGTCGCGGCCTACAACGTGCCGGCGACGACGGCGGTGGTTGCCTGGAAGCCGCAGCTCGCCGCCATCCTCGGCTCACCGAACGCGACGCTGGTGTTCGACTCCAGCAAAATCCCCGGTGAGATCGTCGACCTGATGGTCGTCAACACGGCGACGCTGAAGGCCAGTCCGAAGCTCGGCAAGGCGCTGGTCGGCGCCTGGTTCGAGACCCTCGGCGTCATGTTCGGCAAGGGCGCACCGATGCTGAGCGCACGCGCATCGATGGCGAAGGCCTCAGGCGCGACCCCGGCCAGCTTCGACAGCCAGCTGGCCACGACGCACATGTTCACGACGCCGGCTGACACCTTCGAGTTCATGTCCGGAAGCACGCTGCCGGCGACGATGGACCTGGTGCGCAACTTCTCCTTCGACCACGGGCTGCTGGGCGCCGGCGCACGCAGCGCCGATGCGGTCGGCATGGACTTCCCCGGTGGCCGCACCCTCGGCAATCCGCGCAACCTGCGGCTGCACTTCGACCCCAGTTACGTGAAGCTCGCGCTGGACAACGGCCTGTGACCTCCCTCAAGCCCGCCGCCGCGGTGCGGCGGCGGCTGTTCAACCGGCAACCGGGCCGCGGCTGGTCCATCGTGCTGGCCGCGCTGCCCTTCGCACTGCTGGTGGCAGCCTACCTGTGGGGCTCGCAGACGCGTCTCGCGGCGAACCCCGATGACAAGCTGCTGCCGGCGCCAGCCGCCTTCGTGGCCGCGATTCACGACTACGCCTTCGCCGAGGATCCGCGCAGCGGCGACATCCTGCTGTGGACCGACACCGGCGCGAGCCTCGAGCGCCTCGGGATCGCGCTCGCGATCAGCGCCGCACTGGGTCTGGGGCTGGGCGTGGTGCTCGGCGTGCTGCCCTTCGTACGCGCGGCGTTCTCACCGCTGCTCGCAACCGTAGCCATGATCCCGCCGCTCGCCGTGCTGCCGATCCTGTTCATCACACTGGGGCTCGGGGAACTCGCGAAGATCGTACTGATCGTCATCGGCATCACGCCGGTGATTGCGCGCGATCTGGCGCTGCGCGTCGGCGAGCTCCCCGCCGAGCAGCTGATCAAGGCACAGACCCTCGGTGCCTCGACGCTGCAGCTCGCTACACGGGTAATACTGCCGCAGATGTGGCCGCGACTCATCGACGCGCTGCGCCTCTCGCTCGGTGCCGCCTGGCTTTTCCTGATCGCCGCCGAGGCGATCGCCTCAACTGAAGGGCTCGGCTACCGGATTTTCCTCGTGCGGCGGTATCTCGCGATGGACGTGATCCTGCCGTACGTCGCCTGGATCACGGCGCTCGCACTGCTGATGGATCTCGCGCTGCGGCTGCTGCGCGGCTGGGCGTTTCGCTGGGCTGAGCCGGGCAGGTAGGCGCATGGCGGAAATCCTGGTCGAAAACGTCTGGAAGGAGTTCGGTCAGCAGGTCGTGCTCGAGAACCTGAACCTGAAGCTCGCGGCGCACGAGTTCGTCACGATCGTGGGCCCCTCCGGCTGCGGCAAGACGACTTTCCTGCGCATGCTGCTCGGCGTCGAGACGCCGAGCCGCGGCACGATCCGCATCGACGGCGAGCCGCTGCAGGCTGAACCCGGGCCGGACCGCGGCATCGTCTTCCAGCGTTACTCGCTGTTTCCGCACCTGACCGTGCTCGGCAACGTGCTGCTCGGCCTCGAGATGCGCGGCAACCGCGGGCTCGGCTATCTCTGGGGCGCGCGCCGCAAGGCTGCGGTTCGCCGCTGCGAGGAGATGCTGGAGTCGGTCGGCCTCGGCGCCGCGCGCGACAAGTATCCGGCGCAGCTGTCGGGCGGCATGCAGCAGCGCCTGTCGATCGCCCAGTCGATCGTCTGCGAGCCGCGCGTGCTGCTGCTCGATGAGCCGTTCGCATCGCTCGATCCCGGGGTCACGCAGGACATGCACGAGCTGATCGTGCGGCTGTGGCGTGACAACCGCATGACCGTCTTCATGACGACGCATCACGTTCGCGAGGCATTCCAGCTCGGCACGCGGCTGCTGGTCTTCGACCGCAACCGGGAAGGACCGGCGGCAGCGCAGGGCCGCGGCGCGACGATCACGTACCAGCTTGCGCTGAAAGGACCCAAAGGAGAATACCCATGACCACGACCGCCGACCCGAAGGGGGCCCGTGCGCACGCGCGCGCGATGGCCGGCACCCGCGTTCCGTGCATGCCGACCGTGCCGGCGGGTGCGAGCGCAGATCCGCCGCCGGGGGTCGCCGCCAGCGACCTGCTGTGGGAGGAGACACTGGGCGCAGGCGGCTACGCCGCACGCGAGCTGCGGCGCGGCGCGCGCCTGCGGCTCGTCGACCTCGCCGGGGATGCCTGCGTGTCGCTGCTGCTGTTCAATGCCGAGCGGCCCATCGAGCGCCTCAACGTCGCCGACACGATCAAGCTGCAGTGGCAGGCTTACCTCGGCGCCGGCAGCCTGCTGCTGTCGGACATGGGACGCGCGCTCGCCAGCATCGTCGAAGATACCGCCGGCACGCACGACGTGTTCGCCGGCACCTCCAATGCGGGCACGAATGCGCATCGCTATGGCGACGGCAGCAACTCAGGGCCGTACCCCAATGGCCGCGACCGGCTCGTACTCGGGGCCGGCAAGCTCGGACTAGCGCGCCGCGACGTCCATCCCTGCGTGAATATCTTCAAGGGCGTGCGTGTCGGCACGGACGGTGCGCTGGTGCTGCAGGCTGGCTCCTTTGCGCCGTTGCGGCAGGTGACGCTGCGCTGTGAGATGAACCTGCTCGTCGTGCTCGCCAATTGCCCGCATGTACTCGATCCGCGCGAGCGCTATACCGTGACCCCGGCCCGGCTCACGGCCTGGCGCGGCCCGGCGACCGCCGGCAACGATCCCATCCGCATGCGCTCGCCGGAAAGCGAACGCGCCTTCCTCAACGTCGATGACTACTTCAGCAGGTAACCGCCATGACAGCGACGACACTCCCCGTACTGGCCGCCCGCATCGACACCGTGATCGCGGCCCGCGCGCCCTGGTCCGCCATCGTGCGCCGCGGCGAGCGGCTGCTGATCGAGGACCTGGAGGGCAACCAGGCGGTGGATTTCCTGATGTACAGCGCCGCGGATCCCGGCGAGCGCTACAGCGCCCAGGATACGATCGCGGCGCAGAGGAACATCTTCCTGCGCACGGGATCGGTACTGTTGTCGAACGAAGGCAACCCGATGGCTACCGTGACCGGAACGACGGTGGCCCGCCACGACACGATCGGCGGTGCCTGCAGCTGCGAGAGCAACACTGTCCGCTATGGTCACCACACCAAGGCGCAGCATGCCTGCGTCGACAACTTCCTGGAGGAGATGCTGCGCCTGGGGGGCGGCAAGCGTGACCTGGTCTCGAACGTCAACTGGTTCATGAACGTGCCCGTGGAGGCTGACGGCACACTGGGAATCGTTGACGGCATCTCGGCGCCCGGCCTGTTCGTGTGCCTGCGCGCCGAGATGGAGATCACCGCGGTGATCTCCAACTGCCCGCAGATCAACAATCCCTGCAATGGCTTCAACCCGACGCCGGTGCGGGTCGTCGTGGGAACCTGACGCGGATGTTCGACTGCGTCCTCGTCGCCAACCGCGGCACGATCGCGCGCCGCATCCTGCGCACGCTGCGCCGCATGGGCATCCGCTCGGTCGCGGTGTATTCCGACGCCGACGCCGCTTCGCTGCACGTCGGCGAGGCGGACGTCAGTGTGCGGATCGGCCCCGGACCTGCCCGCGAAAGCTATCTCGACTTCGACGCGATCCTGGGCGCTGCGCGGGCCACCGGCGCGCAGGCGATCCACCCGGGCTATGGCTTCCTCAGCGAGAACGCGGCCTTCGCGGCGCGCTGCGAAGAGGCCGGGATCGTGTTCATCGGGCCGACCCCTGAGACGATGCGCAGCTTCGGCCTGAAGCATACCGCGCGTGAACTGGCGGCCGCCGCGAAGGTCCCGGTACTGCCCGGCTCAGGACTGCTGGCGAGCGCCGGTGCGGCAGTCGACGCCGCTGCCGCGATCGGATTTCCGGTAATGCTGAAGGCGACGGCGGGCGGCGGTGGGATCGGCATGCGTGGCTGCGCCGATGCAGCCGAGGTCGGCGCCGCGTTCGAGGCCGTAGCAAGGCTCGGCGGCAACAACTTCGGCGATTCCGGCGTGTTCGTCGAGCGCCTGGTGCGCCGCGCGCGTCACGTCGAAGTGCAGATCTTCGGTGACGGACGCGGACGCGTCATCGCGCTCGGCGAGCGCGACTGTTCGCTGCAGCGGCGCAACCAGAAAGTCATCGAGGAGACCCCGGCGCCCGGTATCCCGGCGGCCACGCGCGCTGCATTGCTGGACAGCGCGGTACGCCTCACCAGCGCCGTCGCCTACCGCTCGGCAGGCACGGTCGAGTATCTCTACGATGACGAGCGCGACGAGTTCTATTTCCTGGAGGTCAATACGCGCCTGCAGGTGGAGCATGGGGTCACCGAGCAGGTGACCGGCATCGACCTGGTCGAGTGGATGGTGCGCGTTGCCGCAGGCGAGGCGCACTGCCTCGACCTGTGGCCGGGGACGACGTTCGGCACATCGATCGAGGCACGTATCTATGCCGAGGATCCGCAGCTCGACTACCGGCCGAGCGCCGGTCTGTTGACGCGAGTCGAGTTCCCGGCCGCTGCCCGCGTCGAGACCTGGGTCGCGACCGGGAGCGTCGTCAGCGCGTTCTACGATCCGATGCTCGCCAAGCTGATCGTGACCGCGGCCAACCGGCCGGCGGCCATTGCGGCGCTGCAGGCCGCGCTGGAGGCCACGCGCATCGATGGCCTGGAGACCAATGTCGAGTGGCTGCGCGAGGTGGCGCGCAACGGCGATTTCGTTGCCGGGCGAGTCGCAACCGGCCTGCTCGGCACGATCCATCACGCGCCTGCCACCCTGCAGGTGCTGTCCGGCGGCCTCGCGACCAGCGTGCAGGAGTATCCCGGCCGGCGCGGCTACTGGTCGGTGGGAGTACCTCCCTCGGGGCCCTTCGATGCGCTCTGCTTCAGGCTCGGCAACCGCCTGCTCGGCAACCGCGCCGACGCCGCGGGCCTCGAGATCACCGCTGCGGGTCCCACGCTGCGCTTCAATGTGGCCTGCCGGGTCTGCCTGACCGGCGCACGCGTGGATGCCGGCATCGACGGCGTGGCCGTGGAGCCTTACCGGGTGACCGCCGTGGCCGCAGGCCAGACGCTCACAGTGGGCCGCGTGACCGGCCCCGGGCTGCGTGCCTGCCTGCTGTTCGCCGGCGGCCTCGACGTGCCGCCCTACCTCGGCAGCCGCGCGACATTCACGCTGGGCGGCTTTGGCGGTCACGCGGGGCGCAACCTCGCAGCCGGTGACGTGCTGCGCCTCGCGGCGGAGGCCGGCGTTGCAACGCCCGCGCAGGCGCTGCCGCCTGCCTCATGGCCCGTGATCACGCGATCCTGGGAGATCCGCGTACTCTACGGGCCACATGGCGCGCCGGACTTCTTCACCGCGGCGGACATCGCGACGATCCTCGAGGCAGCGTGGCGTGTCCATTACAACTCGAACCGCACCGGCGTGCGGCTGGTGGGCCCGAAGCCGCACTGGGCGCGACGTGACGGCGGCGAGGCGGGCCTGCATCCGTCGAACATCCATGACAATGCCTATGCGATCGGCGCAGTCGACTTCACCGGCGACATGCCGATCATCCTCGGGCCCGATGGCCCCTCGCTCGGCGGCTTCGTCTGCCCGTTCGTCGTCATCGAGGCGGACCTGTGGAAGGTCGGACAGCTGGTGCCGGGTGACAGCGTGCGCTTCATCGCGACCGACGCTGACGAGGCGGCGGCGGCGAGTGAGGCGCAGGACCTGCTGATCGCGAACCTGGCAGGGGACGGCGTTGGCCCGCGCCGCGCCAGCGCGCGCCCCCCGCGGGCGCTGCCGGCCGGCGGACCGATCCTCGCCACGGTGCCCGCCGTGGGCGCACGCCCGCAGGCGATATACCGCGCCCAGGGCGACCGCCACCTGTTGCTCGAATATGGCCCGCTGGTACTGGACCTGGAACTGCGGATTCGCGTGCATGCGCTGATGCATGAACTTCAGGATCACGCCCTGCCCGGCATCATCGACGTGACGCCGGGCATCCGCTCGCTGCAGATCCACTACGAGCCGCGCCAGCTTGGCGTAGCAAGGCTGCTCGATGCGCTGCTCGCCGCCGACGACCGGCTCGGCGCCCTGGACGCGTTCGAAATCCCGTCACGGATCGTCCACCTGCCGCTGTCCTGGCGCGATCCGGCAGTCCGCCAGACCATCGATAAATACATGAGCTCGGTCCGCGATGATGCGCCATGGTGCCCCGACAACATCGAGTTCATTCGCCGCATCAACGGACTGGCGTCCGGCGACGAAGTCGAGAGGATCGTGTTCGACGCACGCTACCTCGTGATGGGGCTCGGCGACGTCTACCTCGGCGCCCCCGTGGCGACGCCGCTGGACCCGCGGCACCGGCTCGTGACAACCAAATACAATCCGGCACGGACCTGGACGCCGCCGAACGTCGTCGGCATCGGCGGCGCCTACCTGTGTATCTACGGCATGGAGGGGCCGGGTGGCTACCAGCTGTTCGGCCGCACGGTCCAGGTCTGGAATACGCACCGGCAGACGCAGGATTTCACGGATGGCAAGCCCTGGCTGCTGCGCTTCTTCGACCAGATCCGCTTCTTCCCGGTCAGCGCGGCCGAACTCGAGGAGTGGCGCCGGGACTTTCCCCTCGGCAAGCGCTCCCTGCGGATCGAAACCGAACGCTTCCGCCTCGCCGACTACCGCCGCTTCCTGCGCGATCAACAGGCCAGCATCGGCGCGTTCGAACTGCGCCGCCAGCAGGCATTCGCCGCCGAGCGGGGCGAGTGGGAACGGCGCGGCGAGTTCGTCCGCGCCGAGGCGGCGGGTGCCGGCGCCGAGAGCGTTGCGGCGCCGGCGATCACCGTGCCGGCCGGCTGCATCGTGGTCGAAGCGCCGCTCGGAGGCAGCGTCGTGCGCGTCGCTGCGACGGTCGGCCAGACGCTCGATCGGGACGGACTGCTGGTCGTCATCGAGGCGATGAAGGCAGAATGCGCCGTGGGCAGCACGGCGCGGGCGATCGTGCGCGCCGTCTACGTCACCGAGCGCCAGGCAGTCACTCCCGGACTCGCGCTCGCCGCACTGGAGCTCCTGCCATGAGAATCCGATGTTGCTGAAAGGGCCGGTCGCCGCGATGATCGCCGACGTGCAGGCGGGCCGGCAGTCAGCCGTAACGCTAGCGACCGCAGCGTTGCAGCGTGCCGCCGAATACGACCGCATCCAGCCGCAGGCATGGATAGAGCGTTTCCCGGATGCCACCGTGCTCGCGCGCGCCAGCGCCGTCGATGCGGCGCTCGCAGGCGGCGCACGGCTCGCCCTCGCCGGCGTGACCTTCGCGGTCAAGGACAATATCGACGTCGCGGGATTGCCGACGACGGCGGCCTGCCCGGCGTTCGCCTACCGTCCCGCGGCGAGCGCGAGTGTCGTCGCCCGGCTCGAGGCGGCAGGAGCCATCGTGCTCGGCAAGACCAACCTCGACCAGTTTGCGACCGGGCTCGTCGGCACACGCAGCCCGCACGGCGTTCCGGCCTGCGTGTTCAATCGGGACTATGTCAGCGGCGGCTCGAGTTCGGGCTCGGCAGTCGTCGTGGGCGCCGGCGTCGTGCCGTTCGCGCTCGGCACCGATACGGCCGGCTCCGGACGCGTGCCGGCCGCGATCAACGGCCTCGTCGGCTACAAGCCGACGAAGGGACGCTGGAGTACTGCGGGCGTCGTGCCGGCGTGTCGCTCGCTGGATTGCGTCAGTGTGTTTACGCATACCAGCAGCGATGCCGCCCTGATCGATGCGGTCTGCGCGGGACCCGATCCGTCGGACATTTACTCGCGCACCGCGCCCGTGGCAGGCCCCCTCGCAGGCGCAGGGCTGCGCTGCGCGATCCCGCGCCCCGATCAGCTGCAGTTTCTCGGCGATGCCGAGTCGGCGGCGCTGTTCGCGCAGGCCACTGCGCGCCTGGTTGCTGCCGGGGCCGAGCTGGTGACGGTGGACATCGCGCCGCTGAGCGCGGCCGCGCAACTGCTCTATAGCGGGCCCTGGGTCGCGGAGCGCAGCGTTGCACTGGAGGAGATGCTCGCGCGCCAGCCCGCCGCGATCCACCCGGTCGTGCGCGGCATCGTCGAGGGCGGCCGGCGTATCGCGGGGACGGACACCTTCCGCGGGTTGTATGCCCTGCAGGGATACCTGCAGCAATGCGCGGCGCTGTACCGCGATGTCGACGCACTGTTCCTGCCGACGGCACCGACGACCTACCGGATCGCCGAGGTGCTCGCCGAACCGCTGGCGCTGAACAGCAATCTCGGTCTCTACACCAATTTCGTGAACCTCCTGGACCTGTGCGCGATCGCCGTTCCGGCCGGCTACCGCCGCAACGGGACCGGATTCGGAGTCAGTCTGATCGCGCCAGCCTGGCACGACAGCGCACTGTTCGGCTTCGCCTCCCGGTTCGAGGCCAGCGGACCGCAGCTGCAGACCCCGCCGCTCGACACCGGCCCTGCGGCACACGGTATCCAGCTGGCTGTCGTCGGCGCGCACCTGTCCGGCATGCCGCTGCACTGGCAGCTGACGTCGCGCGGGGCACGCCCGGTCGCCGTTACCCGTACTGCTGCCGCCTACCGGCTGTTTGCGATGGCCGGCACGAACCCGCCGAAACCGGCGCTGGTCCGCGACGACACCGCGGGCGCCGCGATCGACGTCGAAGTCTACGAACTGTCGGCAGCCGCCTTCGGCAGCTTCGTGGCCGAGGTTCCGCCGCCGCTGGCGATCGGTACCGTGACCCTGGCGGACGGTTCGAGCGTCAAGGGTTTTGTCGCCGAACCGCGGGCAACCGCAGGCGCAACCGAGATCACCGCCTGGGGCAGCTGGCGCGCCTGGCTCGCGTCACGGACCTGAGTCACAGATCCGCAAGCTCTTGATGCTGCGATGCCGCATGACGCTGTCGCTGGTAACACACGCATTGACCGGGCGGCGGGCGGCAGCTAACTTAACGCGCTCTGTTAAATAGGGATCAAGCATTGTCCAGTCAGAAGCCCATAGAACCCCGGAACGTGATCCGGCAGGTCCCCCGTTGGGTTGAGCGGCTGACTACGCGTGTCGCCCCGGCGGCCGCGGCGCTCAGCGCCGCGATGCTCCTCTGGCACGCGGCGCACGACGCACCCGCACCATTTGATCTCGCGCCGGCGCCGCTGATTTACAAGGATGCGCAGAACCAGCCGCCGCCGGCCGCACCGGCGGCTGCCGGGACCCTGCACGTCCAGCAGGCGGGTGTCGCAGTGTCGACGATCGAGGTCGTCGTCGGCCGCAACGACACGCTGGACCGGATCTTCCGCCGCATGGCACTGGACACCGGCGATCTGCAGGCGATCCGCAACCTGCCCGGGATCCGCCAGAGCATCGATTTCCTGAAGCCGGGCGAGTCGATCCGGGTGACCCACCACGATGGCGAGATCAAGGAGCTGTCGCGCAAGGTCAGCGAGACCGAGACGCTGAAGGTCGTCCGCGAGGATGCCGGTTTTGCCGCGCAGATGATCGACAACCCGACAGAAGTGAAACTGCGCACCGCCACCGCGACGATCGACTCTTCGCTGTTCCAGGCCGCCGAGGCGGCGGGGATCTCCGATGGTACGACGCTGCGACTCGCCAACATCTTCGCCTACGACATCGACTTCGCTCTCGACCTGCGCGAGGGCGACCACTTCACGGCCGTGTACGAGGAGATCTACCAGAACGGCCGCAAGCTGCGGGACGGCGAGATCGTCGCCGCCGAGTTCGTCAATGACGGCAAGGTCGTCCGTGCGGTGCGCTACACGCCGGATGGCGGCACTTCGGGCTATTACACGCCGCAGGGGCGGCCGCTGCGCAAAGCCTTCCTGCGCACGCCGGTCGAGTTCACGCGCATCAGCTCGGTCTTCAATCCGCACCGCCTGCATCCGATCCTGAACACCATCCGCGGCCACATGGGCACGGACTATGCGGCCCCGGTCGGCACCCCGGTACACGCGGCCGGTGACGGGCGCGTCAGCTTCGCCGGGCGTCGCGGCGGTTATGGCAATGCGATCATGCTGACGCACAGCACCAGCGTCGCGACACTCTACGGCCACCTGTCCCGGTTCGCACCGCACCTGCATGTCGGCGAGCGCGTACAACAGGGTGAGGTCATCGGCTACGTCGGCATGACCGGCCTTGCCACCGGACCGCACCTTCACTACGAGTACCTGGTCGGCGGCGTCCACAAGGATCCGCAGAAGGTGCAGCTGCCGGCAGCCGAACCGCTGAGTGCGGACGCGCTGCGGCAGTTCCAGCTCCAGACCACGCCGCTGCTCGGCCGCCTCGAGCCGCAGCCCGCTGCCCAGGTGGCGACGAACCTCGAACCTGCCGGTCTCCCCACCCGCCCGGATCTTGCCGTCAATTAAGAACCTCGTGACAAGTCGCGTGGGCTTGTACGTCGGTCTGATGTCGGGAACCAGCATGGACGGGATCGATGCCGCCCTCGTCGAGGTGGGCGCAGACGACTGCCGCGTGCTCGCGGCCCGCACCAGCCCCTGGGATCCACAGCTCAAGGCGCGCGTCGCCCGCCTTCTCGACCATCCAGGCGCCTGTTCGCTCGACGAGATTGCAACGCTGGATGTCGCCCTGGCGCGTGAATTCGCCGCCGCCACGCTGGTGCTGCTGGAATCCGCAGGCATGCCCGGGTCGGCCGTTTCAGGTATCGGCTGCCACGGCCAGACGCTGCGCCACCGGCCGGAAGGCCTGCTGCCCTTCACGTGGCAGATCGGCGATCCCAACGTCGTCGCGGAGCTGACGGGACTGCCCGTCGTCGGCGACTTCCGGCGCCGCGACGTGGCGGCCGGCGGCCAGGGCGCGCCGCTGGTTCCAGCCTTCCACGCGCAGGTATTTGCCAGCGCGACGGAAGACCGGGCTATCGTCAACATCGGCGGCATTGCGAACCTCACGGTGCTGGCCCGCGGCAAGGCGGTGTGCGGCTTCGATACCGGGCCGGGCAATCGGCTGATGGATGCCTGGATCCTGCGTCACCGGCAGCTGGAGGTGGATCGCGATGGTGCGTGGGCAAGCAGCGGCGAAGTCGATGCGGCCCTGCTGCAGCGGCTGCTTGCGGAGCCCTATATCGCGCTGCCGGCGCCGAAGAGCACCGGTCGCGAACTGTTCAACCTGGACTGGCTGGACGCACGACTCGACGGTCTGCAGCGCCGGCCGGCGGACGTACAGGCGACACTGCTCGAGTACACGGCAGCGACCATCGCGAACGCGGTGCTGCGCGCTGCGCCCGAGGCGAGCGTCTATCTCTGCGGCGGCGGCGTCCACAACGCGGCACTCGTCGCGGCGCTGGCGCGGCGCCTCGCGCCCCAGGCCGTGGCGAGCACATCGCAGCTGGGGCTGGACCCGGACTTCGTCGAGGCCACGGCATTCGCGTGGTTCGCGCAGCGCACGCTCAGCGGCCAGGCCTCGAGCCTGCCGGAGGTGACGGGAGCGCGCGGCCCACGGATCCTCGGCGGAGTGTTCCGATGAGCGCGCCGGACCTGCAGGCCCCGCAGTACTACATCAACCGCGAGCTGTCTTTCTTCGAGTTCAACCAGCGCGTGCTGGAACAGGCCAGGGACCCGTCGGTCCCGGTGCTGGAGCGCGTCAAGTTCCTGTGCATCTCCTGCGCGAATCTCGATGAATTCTTCGAGATCCGCGTCGCAAGCCTCAAGGAACTCGTCGGCGCAGGCGCGATGCAGCCGGGTCCGGACGGCATGTCCGTTCCCGACCAGCTCGCCGCGATCAGCGTACGCGCTGCGCGGCTGCTCGACGCACAGTACGCGCTGTTGAACGACGTATTGATGCCCGAGCTCGCCGCACATGGCATCGTGTTCCTGTCGCAGCAGAACTGGACCGACGCGCAGGCCAGCTGGCTGGGCGAGTATTTCGTGCGGGAGGTGGAGCCGGTCCTCTCGCCGCTCGCGCTCGACCCGGCGCGCCCCTTCCCGAAGATCCTGAACAAGAGCCTGAACTTCGCGATCGTCGTCGACGGCGAGGATGGATTCGGCCGCAACAGCGGCCTCGCGGTGGTGCAGGCGCCCCGCTCGCTGCCGCGGCTGATCCAGCTGCCGGAGGAATTCGGCAGCCGCCAGTTCGTGTTCCTCGGAACCATCGTCGAGACATTCATCTCCAGGCTGTTTCCCGGAATGAACGTACGCGGCTGCTACCAGTTCCGCGTGACCCGCAACAGCGACCTGTTCGTCGAGCAGGAGGAGGTGGACGACCTGCTGCGCGCGGTCGAGGGCGAGCTCGCGTCGCGCAGTTTCGGCGAGGCCGTGCGCCTCGAAGTCGCGCAGGACTGCCCGGACGAAATCCTCGCCTACCTGCGTGGGCAGTTCGGGCTGACCGCTGCCGACCTGTATCGCGTGCGCGGGCCCGTGAACCTGAACCGGCTGATGGCCCTGTACGACGTCGTCGACGGCGTCGACCTGAAGTATCCGCCGTTCTTCCCGAGCCTGCCGGAGCGGCTCAAGGCAGGCAACGACCTGTTCACGGTGATCCGCGCCGGCGACCTGCTGCTGCACCACCCTTACCAGGGCTTCAACCCGGTGGCGGACTTCATCAAGCAGGCCGCTGCCGATCCGCAGGTACTCGCGATCAAGCAGACGCTGTACCGCGCCGGCAGCGACTCGACGATCGTCGATGCGCTCGCGGAAGCCGCGCAGGCGGGCAAGGACGTCACGGCGATCATCGAGCTGCGCGCGCGCTTCGACGAGGAGACCAACATCGACATCGCGACCAAGCTGCAGGAGGCCGGGGCGCATGTGATGTACGGCGTATTCGGCTTCAAGACGCATGCGAAGCTCGTCATGGTCGTGCGGCGCGAGGAGCGGGGACTGCGCCGCTACTGCCACCTCGGCACCGGCAACTATCACTTCAGGACGGCGCGCCTGTACACCGACTATGGCCTGCTGACTGCGAACGAGGAGATCGGCGAGGACATCCACGAAATCTTCCTGCAGCTGACGGGCCTGACGCGTGTGCCGCGCCTGCGCAGGCTCCTGCACGCCCCGTTCACGCTGCACCGGGCGCTGATCGCGAAGATCGAGCGTGAGGCGGAGCATGCGCGCGGCGGACATCCGGCACGCATCGTCGCCAAACTCAACGCGCTGACCGAGGTCGGCATCATCCAGGCGCTGTATCGCGCCTCGGCTGCCGGCGTAACTGTCGATCTCGTCGTGCGCGGTGTCTGCTGCCTGCGCCCGGGGCTGCCGGGTCTATCGGACAACATCCGTGTGCGCTCGATCGTCGGCCGCTTCCTCGAGCATTCGCGGGTCTACTGGTTCGACAACGCCGGCGAACGCGAGATCTACTGCGGCAGCGCCGACTGGATGGACCGCAATCTGTTCCGCCGCGTCGAGGTCGCCTTCCCGCTCGACACACCGGAGCTGCAGGCGCGGGTCGCGGCCGAGATCGAACTGCAGCTCATCGACGACATGCAATCCTGGGAACTGCATGCCGACGGCAGCTACTCGCGGGTCACCGGCGGCGCGAAACTCTGCGCGCAGTCACGGCTGCTGGAGAGTTACGACGACCGCGTGGCGCTGACCGACGGTTGATTCCCGCGCTTCAGGAACTGCGGCCGGCCGCCGGCAGGATCAGCTCAGCGGCGGTGCCGCGGCCTGGCTCGCTGTGCAGCCGCAGCAATCCGCCGGACTGCATGGCGAAGCCCTGCACCATGCTGAGGCCCAGTCCGGATCCGTCGCCGACGGGCCTGGTCGAGTAGAACGGTTCGGTCGCACGCGCCAGCACCTCGGCTGACATGCCGACGCCACCGTCGATGACCTCGAGCCGCACCGAGTGGGAATCCGCGGCGCCTGCGCGTACGACAACATCGCCGCCGCCCTGCAGCGCGTCGCGCGCATTGCTGATCAGGTTCAGGAGCGCTGCCTCGAGTTGCCGCCGGTCGACGAATGCCACGGGGTCGGGCGCCTCGATCTCGTAGCGTATGCGGATCGCCGCACCCGCCAGCTGCCGGAACGCGGGCTGCAGGCCGGCGAGGAAGCCTCCCAGTCCGACGGGTTCCGGCTGCAGGTTCTGCTGCCGGGAGAAGCTCAGCATCTGTGCCGTAACGTGCGCACAGGCAGCACCGGAGCGGCGGATCGCCTGCAGCAGTGCCTGCGGCGCAGGATCGGCAGCGATTGCCGCGTGATCCGCCAGCAATCCGGTCGCCTGCATCATCACGGTCAGCTGGTTGTTGAATTCATGCGCGATGCCGCCTATCACCCGGCTCATGGTGCGCATGCGCGCCTCGGCGGCGCTCACTGCTCGCTCCGCGTCCAGGCGGCGACGCCGGGCCGACAGCAGGACCATCGCCATGCCAGGCAACAGCAACAGCAACAGCAACAACGCCAGCATCAGGACGCTGTTCGCGGGCAGCGGCACGCGGCAGTTCACGCGGCGGGCATCGGCCCCAGCCTGCGATAGGCCGCGCGCGCCCTCAACGCCAGGCTGAGAATCCCCGGAGCATCTTGCTGTTGGGTCGATTCCACGCGAGCAAGCTTAACGCCCGCACACGGCGTCGGCAGCCCGGAATGCCAGGAATGTGACGGCGATCAGCCGTGGTGTTTCGGTGTACTCGCCCAGCGCTGCCGGCGGATGTCGTCGAGATTGCCGCGCACCGCATCGATCAGCTCTTCGGGACTGAAGGGCTTCTGGATGAAGTGGAAGTCGCCGGTACCGGCCTGCGAATAGGCTGTCTGCAGCAATATGTTCACCGTCGGGTAGCGGCGGTGAACCCAACGGCACAGTTCCAGTCCGTCGAGGCATCCCGGCATCCGGATGTCGCTGAGCAGCACGTCGATCTGGCTGCCCTGGCCGAGCATCCGCATGGCCTCGTCGGCGGAGTCGGCGACCGATACGACGAGGCCCGCCGTGGCGAGAGTGCGTGCCAGCAGTTCGCGCAGCGGCGCATGGTCCTCGACGATCAGCGCGCGCAGCGGCGTGGGGGTGACATCGTGGTGCATGTGACGCTTTCTCCGCAGCTATTGGCGCCGGTCCGGGATACTGACCTCAACCGTCGTGACGGCGCCGCCGACGCTGAGCACACGCAGGCTGCCGCCCAGGTCGCGCAGCCGCAGTGAGGCAGCCAGCAGCCCGGAGCCGGTGCCCCGTCCCTGCAGGGTTCCCTCCGGTTCGACACGACCGTTGTCCTCGACGCGCAGACGGACCGCGCCCGCGGTGAGCTCGACCAGGACCTTGATGCGCGTGACGCCGGCATGGGCGGCCGCGTCGATGATCGCCTCCCGGGCGATGCGGTACAGCGCATCGAGCAGCGGCTCGTCGGCGCGCACCGGGCGCGGCGGCATCAGCAGCTCGATGGGCAGGCCGCAATGGCCACTGTAGTCGCTGCAGAAGCGGTGCATCGCGCCGGCAAATCCCAGCTCCGCCACGCCGGGCGGAGTCAGTTCAAAGAGCACCTGGCGCAGCTGCTCGACGGCCGATTGTGAGCGCAGCGCCAGCTCACCGGCACCCCCGGCGGAGTTGCCGGCGCCGGCGGGATGGCGCGACCAGCGCTCCAGTTCCGCATGCAGCCCGAACAGCACTTCGTACAGGCCATGCTGCAGATTCTGCGCGGTCTGCGAGCGCTCGCGCTCGCGCAGCTGTTCGAGGTAGAGCACGAGCTCGCGCAGCCGCGCGAGCATCTGCCCGGCCTCCCGCTGCTGGCGGGCCCTGCCGGTGATGTCCAGTGCCGCATACAGGATGCCGTCCGGCTCGCTGGCGCCGCCCTGCATCGGGCGGCTCAGCAGCTCGATCCAGCGTATCTCGCCCGACGGCAGCACCATGCGAACGTCGCGCTGCCGCGTGCCGCTGGCGGCGAGGCGGTCGCTGTCGAACATCGGATCCGGGCGATCGTCCGCATGGACCGGGCCGAGCACGTCGGCGCCGACGATGTCGGCGCGGCCACGACCGGTCAGGCCGATCCAGGCGGGATTTGCGTAGCGCACCTGACCGCCGGGCGCAGCCACCGCGATGCCGACCGGGGCGTGATCGACGACCTGGGTCAGGCCGGTATCGGTCGGCGTGGACGTGACGTCGGTGATCAGCAGTACGCCGCCCACCCGATCGTCATTGTCATACCAGGGATAGATCTGCCCCTCGACGTGATCCTGCGAACCGTCTGCGCGCTCGAATCCCGCGACTTCGATCTGGATGTCCGACCCAGACAGGCAGCGCTCGATCGCCTCGCGCCACGCCGCCGGAGTTTCCGGCAGTGCGTGGTAGAGCGACCTGCCCTGCCAGTCGAAGCGCGCGAGCCGCAGTGTCTCGAGGAAGCGCTCGTTGGCGAATACGAGCTGCAGGTTGCGGTCGAACTTCGCGCTCGCGACCGGTGCGGACTGCAGCAGGTTCTGCAGGTCCCGGCGGGGTGCGGCCGCCGCCTCCTGCACGGCCGGGCTGGCGAGGCCGAGCACGCCGACCAGCAGCGAATCCGCATCGCCGCCGGCACCTGGTGGCGCGGCCATCAGGCAATGCAGCCAGCGGACCGCAAAATCGGCACCGACGATCCGGAACGATATCGACGCGGCCGCGCGGTTCCGGGCCGCTTCGTGCAGCGCCACCCGCAGCAGGTTGCGGTCCGCGGGATGCGCGAGGCGAATCAGGGAATCCAGGTTACCCGGCGGCGCACCGGCCGCGTCGAGCAGTCTCAGGCACCCCAGGTCGCCGGAGAGCACATCCGTCGATGCGTTCCAGCACCAGGTGCCGAGCCCTGCCGTAGAAAGCACCGCGGGGCCGCCGAGGACCGGTTGCCATGCAGCGCGTTGCGGATCTTCCGCTTCCGAAGAATTCATGCAGCTCCCAAAGCCCCGGGTCTTGTCGCCCGATTATAGGCATGCACTCGCCGCTTGTACCACCTCAGGCGCCGCGAACCCGCTGCAGTTCGTCGTGGATCGCCGCCAGCAGCACATCCGGAGGATAGGGCTTCTGCAGCACCCTGAACTCTTCGGCCGTACCTTCGGAAAAGCCTGACTGCAACAGGATCGCCATGCCGGGACGGTGCGAGCGCACCCAGCGGGCGAGCTGGATGCCGTCGATCGATCCCGGCATGCGGATGTCAGTGAGCAGCATGTCGGCCTGCATGCCCTGCTCGAGCATTGCGAGCGCTTGGGTGCCGCTCTCGGCGGCGGTCACGCGGAAACCCGCATTGCCCAGCACCAGCGACAGGAACTGACGGACCAGCGCATGGTCCTCGACGAGCAGCAGGTGGAGATTGCTCATGCCGGCGCTCCTGCGCGCGGCAGGTCGTCCAGCTCTTCGTCGACATCCGCGAGCATGACGTAGAGCTCGGCAGCCTGCAGTTCATCGAGGTTGGCACCGGTGGCAAGGCGCCTGCTGACCTCGGCATCCACGGCGGCGGGATCCGAATCTATCGCGCCATCCAGTGCGCGCAGGGCCTCTGTCGGCAGCGGCGACTTGCACTCCGCGTGCAGGGTCTGCGCCAACAGGGTCGCGACAATCGTCGCGGCAAGAGATTTGATGAAGGCCATACTGGACGGCTGTATGTTCTCGCTCGATCACGCAGAAGCATGCGCGTGGGAGCCTAGATACGCGGGATCCGCACTGAGGGGAAGCGCCATAGCGGAGCAGAGTGAGAAAATCCTCAGCTTTGCAAATCTATTGTCAAATCGGCGCCGCTGGAACGCGCAACTGCGTCGTAGGCTTTCCTAACCGAATGTCAGCCGGAATCCCGCGTCCTTGAGGTACTGGCGCTCCTGTTCCAGGTCTTCCAGGGTCAGCGGATGGTCCTTCATCCAGCGCTGCGGCAGGTCCAGGTGCAGGCTGCGCCCCTTCACGCGCGCCTTCACGTCGGGGAGCGCCTCCGGACTTCGTCCCCGGTGGAGCACCACGGCAATGCGCAGCAACACGATGAGGTACTCGGCCAGACGATCCCAGGGCGGCAACAGGTCCTCGAGGGCATCGAATGCCAGCTGCCGCCGGTGGCCGCCGACGAGCGCGGAGAGGAGCAGCTGTTCCTCGCGCGGAAAGCCCGGCATGTCGGCATGTTGCAGCAGGTAGGCGCTGTGGCGATGGTACTTTGAATGAGCGATGTCGAGGCCGGTCTCGTGCAGCCGCGCCGCCCAGCGCAGGGCGAGTTCGGCCAGCGGATCCTCGAGGCCCCAGTCGGATTCGACCTGCTGCAACAGCGCGACGACGGTATTCTCGACGCGATCCGCCTGCTGACTGTCGACGTGGTAACGCCGCTCCATCGCGCGCACGCTGCGCACGCGCGCATCCTCGTCGGTGAAGCGGCCGACCAGGTCGTACAGCAGCCCCTCGCGCATCGCGCCGTCCGAGACGCGCAGTCGCTCCACGCCGAGGTTCTCGGTAACCTCGAGAAGGATCGCGAGACCCGCGGGGAACACCGGCGCGCGTTCGGCATCGATGTCCGGCAGGTCGAGTTCATCGACATGTCCCGCGCCGATCACGCGCGCGGCGAGCTTGCGCAGGTTCGCGAGCGTCACCAGCGGCTCAGCCGGATCCTCGCGGCGCAGCACATCGGCAATCACCCGCACTGAGCCGGAACTGCCGAATGCCTGCTGCCAGCCGAGCTTGCGGTAGCTCGCCTGGATCGGCTCGAGCTCGAGGCGGACCGCCGTGCGGGCGCGTTCGAAACGCTTCTCGGAAATGCGGCCGCCGTCGAAATACAGCTGGCCGAGCTCGACGCAGCCCACCGACAGGCTTTCGAGCAGCAGCGGATTGAAGCCTTCGCCGATCACGACCTCGGTCGACCCGCCGCCGATGTCGATGACCAGCCGCTTGTCAGCGCTCATCGGGCTCGTGTGCACGACCCCGGAGTAGATGAGGCGCGCCTCCTCGAGTCCCGAGATGATCTCGATCGGATGGCCGAGCGCGGCGCGCGCCCGCTCCAGGAACCAGCGCTTGCGCTTGGCCCGGCGCAACGCGTTGGTGCCGACGACGCGCACGCTGTTTGCGTTCATCGCGCGCAGGCGCTGCCCGAAGCGCTCCAGGCAGCGCAGCGCACGTTCCTCGGCTTCATCGTCCAGCAGCCCGTTTGCGCCCAGCCCGGCGCCGAGTCGCACCATCTCCCGCAACCGGTCCATGATGACCAGCTGGCCATGCGAGCGGCGCGCGACGACCATGTGGAAACTGTTGGATCCTAAGTCAACGGCCGCCAGGACGTCGGGAACGACACGACTGCGGCTCATCTACGGGACGGCAGGCTCTACGCGGAGAACGAGGACCCGCAGCCGCAGGTTGTCTTGGCGTTGGGATTGCGGATGACGAACTGCGCGCCCTGCAGGTCTTCCTTGTAGTCGATTTCCGCGCCCATCAGGTACTGCGCGCTCATCGGATCCACGAGCAGCTGCACCCCGGAATTCTCGACCAGGAAATCGCCTTCCTCGACATTCTCGTCGAAGGTGAATCCGTACTTGAAACCGGAACATCCGCCGCCGGAGACGAACACCCGCAGCTTCAGGTTGGGGTTCGCCTCTTCCCGGATCAGCTCGCCCACCTTGCCGGCGGCGGCATCGGTGAATACGAGCACATTCGCGAGTGGCGGCGGCTCCGGATCAGGCAGGGTTTCGGCGGACGTATTCATATTCCCAGTGTACTCGCAGCGGCGCGGCTGTCATAGCGTCAGGTCTCCGGCAAGCTCGCCCTGCACCTCGGTTTGCGCAACCGGGGCCCCGGCTGCGGTGCGGTGGATGAGTTTGCCGTTGATCTGGGCGCCTACCGCAGTCTCGATGTGGACGTAGGTCACATTGCCCTGGACGCGGGCCCGGGGTCCGAGCTTGATATGCTCGCTGGCGTCGATGTCCCCCTTCACCTGGCCGTTCAGCACGATCGTCGGCACCGCCACGGTCCCCTCGATGCAGCCGGTTTCGCTGACTGAGAGGAACGCGTTCGCGCCGTCGGCAGCCGCGACGTTGCCGTTGACCCTGCCGTCGAGATGCAGCCCGCCCGCAAAGCTGACGTCGCCGCTGATCACCGTCTTGGCGTCGATCAGCGTGCGGATATTGGCCTGTTTATGGTTGTCGCGGTTTCGCTTGAACATCGGGGGCTCCCGTGGATTTAATGCCGTTTTCAGGGTCCGTCTCGACGGACATTCCCTGTGCCTTCCAGACAAATGCCTGCCGGAACCCGTGCGCGGCATCCCGGCCACTGAAGATCTCGACACTGACGCGCGTAGGGTCGAACCCGGCCGGCAGGTGGATCAGCTCATCGTAATCCTCGAAGTAACGGAAGGAAAACGACCGGTTCGCATGGCTATCCGCGCCGATGTGATCCAGGCCGAAATTCAGCGGCCTGCCGCCCTGCAGGCCCTCGACGGTCAGGGCCACATTGCCGGTGACGTTCGATTTCGAGGTGCCGACCTGCATCAGGATGAATTTGAGCCGGAACTGCCCCGGCTTCGCGTCCGGCAGGATCTGCAGTTGCTGGACCTTGACGCCGACATTGGAGTCCGGCTGGACCAGCCCCCGGTAGAACGCCAGGTCCTGGTTCAGTCGCGCGATCTGGCTCTGCATGTCGCCAAGGCTCTGCTCGACCTGCTTGTAACCCTCGCGATCGACGCGCCGCGCCACCTCGGCCGCCTCCAGCTGGCCGCGCTGCGCGGCATTCTCGGCTTCCAGGGAGCGGATGCGGGCACTGGCCGACAGCGCGCCCTGCATCGAATCGATGACCCGGAAGCCGGCATCGTAGCGCCCGAGCTCGAAGACCGCGTACAGCAGCAGGATCAGGCCCGCCACACCTCCCACGAGCAGCGTCACGCGACGACGCGGGGTGTACGACCGAACTACCAGGTTTGGAGGGGGCGCCGCCATGGGGGGCGAATCATTACACGAACCGGGGGCCCTTTACGAAGCGTCGCCATTTGGCCGCACTGCCGGCGGACGGCCCATCAGCCTATAATGGGCGATGCTCTGGCTGAAGGCGTTTCATGTCACCGCGATGGTGACCTGGTTTGCGGGACTGTTCTACCTGCCGCGTCTGTTCGTCTACCACGCGGACACGACCGATGAGCCGGGACTGGCGCGCTTCGAGATCATGGAGCGACGGCTGCTGATCCTGATGACCATCGGCGCGACCGCGACCGCGGTCTTCGGGCTCGCGCTGATCGTCGCCGCGCCCGGCTATCTTTCCATGAACTGGTTGCGCGTGAAGCTGGGTCTCGTGGCCCTGCTGTTCGTCTACCACTACCAGTGCCGGACGCACGTGCGCGAATTCGCTGCGCGGCGCAATGCGCGCAGCTCGAAATGGTTCCGGATGTTCAACGAACTGCCCTCGGTGCTGTTGATCGCGATTGTGATCCTCGCGATCGTGAAGCCGTTCTAGGCGCCTTCTCGATCTCGGACCACCAGTCGGGATACGGCGGCAGTCCGTCGGGGTAGAGGAGCCTGCCGAGCTCATGCAGCGCGCGCACGTAGACGCGGCGCTTGAAGTAGACGACCTCCTGCACCGGCGTCCAGAAATCGGCCCAGCGCCAGCGATCGAATTCCGGTTCCGCCGTCGTATCGAAGCGCAGCCTGGATTCCGGTGCCGTCAGGCGCAACAGGAACCAGCGCTGTTTCTGGCCGATGCAGTGGTCGCGGACGTAATGACGCGGCAGCCGGTAGCGCAGCCAGCCACGCGTGGAACCCAGCACCTCCACATCCCGGGGCTCGAGGCCGATCTCCTCGCGCAGCTCGCGAAACAGGGCCGCCTCCACGCTCTCGCCGCGGCTCACGCCGCCCTGCGGAAACTGCCAGCCCCGGCCGCCGACGCGGCCCCCGAGGAACAGCGCGTCGCCCTGCGTCAGGACAATGCCGACATTGGCCCGGAAGCCGTCCTTGTCGATGTAGTCGATGCCGGGTTCGATCGCCATGGAGGGGATCTTAACCGGTTCCGCTCTGGACGCGATTGCGCCCGAGCGCCTTGGCACGATACAGGGCCGCATCGGCATCGGCGAGCAGCCGGTCGGCGAGCGACTTGAGGTCGGTTTCGTCCCGCCCCGGCGCGAGCACGGCTACGCCGACCGACGATGTCAGGTTGCGCTGCACCTGTTCAGTGAGCACGAAGGGCTCGGCCGCAACGGCGACGCGGATGCGCTCCGCCAGCTTCAGCGCCGCGGCGAGCGGCGCCTCCGGCAGCACGATGGCAAACTCGTCGCCACCGAATCGCGCTGCGGTATCCATGCTGCGCATCTGCATCTCGATGCGGTGCGTGAACTCCCGCAGCACGCTGTCGCCGACCAGGTGGCCATAGGCGTCGTTGATGCCCTTGAAGTGATCGATGTCGATCATCAGGCAGGCGAGCGGCAGGCCCTTGCGCTGCGCGCGTGCCAGCTCCTCGCGCATGCGCTGTTGCAGGTAGCGGCGGTTGTGCCAGCCGGTCAGGTAGTCGGTGATGCCGGCGCGCAGCAGGCGGGCGCGATTGCAGGCGTTTTCGAGACAGACCGCGGCAACGGCACCCATGTGGCCGAGGAAATCCGTCGCATGGTCGCGCGTGAAGCGCTGCACATCGTGGCTGCCGAAGCACAGCGCGCCAATCGCATGTTCCTTGCGGGGCATGGGCAGCAGCGCGATGCTGCGCAGCGCCGTGGCGCCCGGAAACAGCAGCTGGTGATCCGCCGCGGCGAATGCGCCGAGCCAGGGCCGGTGCAGGGCGGCCAGCTGGGGAGCCAGGCTCACCAGCGAATCGACGAAGAAAACCTGGCGGAACTCGTCGGGGCGGTCGCCGCCTGCCATCAGCAGGTGGCGGATCTCATGCTGCGGATCGAGCAGCACGACGCTGACTGCATCCAGCGAATAAGACTCGCGCAGGCCCTCGATCATCATGCGCAGCAGCGCCGGCAGGCTGTCTGCGCGCAGCAGCTGCAGCTCGCGCTCCTGCATGCGCTTCAGCACCCTCTCGTTGTGTGCCGCCTCGGCGATCAGCTGCTCGAACCTGCGCCGCAGCGCCTCGGCGTCCTGGAGCTGCGTGTTCATCGGGCGAGCGCCGCCGCACGCACGTCGAGATAGGCCCTGCCGCCATGCATCAGCGAGCGGAACTCCCCGAGGTCGCGGTTCGCGACCGCGGCGCCGATCCGCTTCACGGCCGCCTGCAGCGCATCGAGCGACTCGCTGCCGTACTCATTCAGGCTCTGGATCTCGAAGTAGAGCTCCGGGCTCTCCGCGGCCACGCGGCTCGCCACGGCAAGCTGCGCATCGAATGTGGTACTGGACATGCGCGCCAGTCGCGGCGCCGCCTCGCCGCTCCCGGCCAGTGCGGTGAAGAAGGCGATGTTCAGGGCGTGCGACAGGCCGAGCACGAACGCAATCAGCCGGTCGTGCTCGTCGAGGCCCATGACGACCCGCTCAGCCATTGTCGGCGCAAACAGCTGCTGCGCCTCGGCGAGCGCTTCGGCATTCCCGAGGTCGATGAAAATGACGTGCCGGCCGGACAGCAGCCCGGTGTCCGGGCCGAACATCGGATGCAGCGATGTGACCCGGCAGCCCGCATCCACCAGCGCGGCGAGACCGGCACGCAACGGCGTCTTCAGCGACCCGAGGTCGAATACCAGCCCGCGCGGCCTGCGCGCCGCGAGCAGCTTCAGGAGCTCCGCGGTCGCACCGAGCGGCGTCGCGAGCACGATCAGGTCCTGGTCCAGGGCGGATGACTGCCAGTCGGCGATATGTGCAAAGCCCGGCAGCGGCCCCGCCGGATCGGCGATTTCGACATGAAAGCCCTGCGACGAGAGGAACTCGGCAAACCAGCCGCCCATCTTGCCGCGACCGCCGATGATCAGGGCGCGCTTGCCGCTGCCATAGGCCTGCGCGGCGACCCGGGCATGTTCCTGCGTCGTCAGCGACGACTGGATCAGTTGCCGGAGCAGCGATTCGGCGAGGTCGGCGGACACCCCGAGGCGCTCCGCTGCGTTGCGTCCGCGCAGGATCACCTCGCGCTCGCGGCCGAAGTCGCGTGTCGGGCGCCCCGTGGCACGCTTGACGGCCGCGACCTGCTCGCTGAGCGCCTGGCGCCGCGCCACGAGCTCGATGAGCTGCCCATCGAGTTCTGTCAAGGCGGTGCGCAATTCATCGAGGGTCATGGTCGGATCGTCCTTGCGGCTGTCAGAATCCCTTTTACTGGCCATGCGCGTCCACCGCAAGCGGCAGACCTACCGCCGACGGCTCGTCGCGGCTAACATCCGGACATGAGCAGAAAGAGCTACTACACGGAGATGCTGCCGGACCCTTTGCCCGCGAACCCGGTGGCGTTGGCGGCCCAATGGCTCGACCAGGCCAAGACCGACGCGGCGCAGCCGAACCCGAACGCGATGGTACTCGCAACCGTCGATGCGCAAGGACAACCGTCGGCGCGCGTCGTGCTGTGCAAGGAGATCGACGCGGCAGGCGGCTCCATCGTGTTCCATACCAACTACCTGTCGCGCAAGGGCCGTGAACTGGCGGCCAACCCGCACGCCGCGCTGGTATTTCACTGGGATCACCGCCACCGCCAGATCCGTGCCGAGGGCATCGTGGCGCCGCTGTCCGATGCCGAGAACGATGCCTACTTCCGCACCCGGCCATGGCAAAGCCGCCTCGGCGCCTGGGCCAGCGAGCAGAGCCAGCCGGTCGAGTCGCGCATGGCGCTGAAAAAGGCGGTCGCAGCTGCCGCACTGAAATTCCGCGTCGCCTGGCATGGCCCGGGAAACGACGAGCCTGCCGGGCTGTCGATCGAGATCCCCCGCCCCGCTCACTGGGGCGGATACCGGCTGACGATACTTGCGATGGAGCTGTGGTGCGAGGGCGAATTCCGGATCCATGATCGCGCGCGCTGGACGCGCAGCGGCGCGCCGGGTGAGTCACCGCCTGCCTGGGCGGTCACGCGCCTGCAGCCTTAGAGATCGGCTGCCGCCGCGATGAACCTACTACAAGGCCACGACGCGACCTGCCCGCACTGCTGGGAGACGATTCAGCTGACACTTGATCTGTCGGCCGGCGGCCAGTCCTATATCGAGGACTGCCCGGTCTGCTGCAAGCCGATGCTCGTGTCCTTCAGCGCGACGGACGGTGAACTCGACGAACTGCGGGTCGATGCCGCGGACTGAGCGGTCCGCGCTGCTGCATGTTCCGCTTCATCCGCATCGCCTTTCTGCTGCTGGTGCTGTTCATCGTCGCCGTGACGACCTGGCAGCAACGCATCCGCAGCACGCGCTGGACTGTGCCGCTGTACGTCGCCATCTATCCCATAGCGGCCGATGCGAGTCCGCTGACGCATTCATACGTGCAGTCGCTGGACGCGACTGCGTTCCTGCCGATTGACGACTTCTTTGCGCGCGAGGGCGCACGCTACGGCATCCACGAGGACCGGCCGGTCAAGACCCGCCTGCGCCACGCGCTCGACGAACTGCCGCCGCAGCGCGCGCCCGACGCCGGCTTCGCCGGCACGGTGCTGTGGAGCCTGAAGCTGCGCTACTGGGCCTGGCGCGTCAGCGGTCATGCCGGCGAACCGGAGGACATCCGTGTATTCGTGCTGTACCGCGACCCGGAACTGACGCCGACCATGCCGCATTCGGCCGGTCTCGAGAAAGGACTGATCGGGGTCGTGTACGCTTTCGCCACGCCGGTGATGACCGCCACCAACGACGTCGTGATTGCGCACGAGATGCTGCATACGCTCGGCGCAACCGACAAGTACGACCCGTCTGACGACGCCCCGCTGTATCCGGACGGCTATGGCGATCCGCGGCAGCAGCCGCTGTTTCCGCAGCTACGGGGCGAGATCATGGCCGGCCGCGCGATGATCTCGCCGAATCGCTGGGCACAGATCCCCTCGCTGGCGGACGCCGTGATCGGCGCCGCGACCGCGAACGAGATCCGCTGGCGGTCAGCACGCTGACCTTTGGCACCCGCAGGGCGCGGCGACGCGTGTTTATGCGTAGATTGGATTAATATGGCGGCCGCGAGATCCGGGCTGCCAGCCCCTGCCCCATTCATCAACGCCCCAGGGAGTACCCATGTCGCATCGACGCAACGCCGTTGTCCTGCTTGCAGGCCTGCTGATTGGAGGAGTGGCATTCTCCAGTCCCAAACTCCTGCAGGATATCCCCCTGAAGTGGACGCCCACGCAGGGCCTGGCGGATATGGGTGCCGTCGATGTCAGCGGCACGCTGCTGGCAGCGAAGATTCACGTCGATACATTTATCGATACCCGGCAGGACCCGAAGAAAGTCGGCGAAAACCTCGAGAATGCGGCAAAGCCGCTACCCGTCACCACGGCGGACGACGTGGCGGCATACGTTACCGGGCACTTCAGGGAGACGCTGCGCAGCGCGGGCGTCAACGTCGTCGAGGGGCCGGGCGACATTACGCTGGGCGGGGAACTCAGTCAGTTCCTGGTCACGGAAACGAACACCTATCGCGGCGAACTGCACCTGCTGATACACGTGAAGAACCCTGCGGGCAAGGAAATCTGGAGCGGCGTCATACTCGGCGGCTCGGAACGCTGGGGACGGTCCTACAAGGCCGAAAACTACTACGAGACGATCTCCGACACGGTCCTGAACGCTGCACATAACCTGCTCACCAATGCAGCCTTCCATGAAGCCCTGAACAAGCGCTGACCGGCCGTGCGACCGGCGGCCTGTCCGGTGCGGCGACGGGCCGGCCGCCGATGCCGGAGATATTCTTGTAACTAACCGGCAGTTACGGGGTTCTGGGGGCATGTGCCCGACGCAGAACCAATTGACTACCCGCATGGTCCTACGCAGACCAGCACCATAGGTCCTGAATATGAACCAGCCAGATACGCCTGCAGTGATGGTCTCCCGTGGAGGGCGCCCGCAGCGGCGCGTGGCCATTATCGGGGGCGCCGTGGTGCTGGGCGCCGTCACGATATATCTGCTGGTCCGGCCTCATGCCGCCGCCAGCGACCAGGGCGCCACGGTGGCTCCGCTGGTCACGGTGACGGTGCCTGCGTGGGGAGATGTCAGCGCTTCGGTGTCCCTGACCGGGCTGATCAGTGCCCGCAACGACATGCCGATCGGCAACGAGGGCGACCCGGGGCGCATCGCCGCCGTACTCGTCGAGGCGGGCGACCACGTGCGCAAGGGGCAGCTGCTCGCGCAACTGAATCCGCTGACGGCGGAGTCGCAGCTGGACAATGCGGCTGCGGCTCTGGAGGAGGACAAAGCCTCCGCCGCCGCCGCGCAGACCGAGTGGTCGCGTGCGGAGCGCGACACGGATCTGTTCTCCACCGAGGAAAGTGAACGACGGCATGCCGCGGCGCTCACCGCGCAGGCCCGGGTCAAGGCGGCCGAAGCGCAGGTGGCCGACGCCCGCAGTCGCCTTGCACATACCCGCATCGTGGCGCCGGGCGATGGCATCGTGCTGACGCGCACCGCGGAGGTTGGGCAGATCGCGGTACCTGGCTCGACAGTGCTGTTTCACCTGGCCAGCGACGGGCAGGTCGAGATGCGCGCCCAGGTCTCCGAACAGGACCTGCCGCGCCTCAAGGTGGGCCAGGCGGCCGTGGTCCGCCTGGATGGCGTCACACGCAGCTACCGCGGCAGGATCTGGCAGATCGGCGCAGTGATCGATCCGGCCACGCGCCAGGGGATGCTGCGCATTGCGATGGGGCCGGCGGAACAGGACCTGCGCCCGGGCGCCTTCGCGCGCGCAGAAGTCGAGATTTCAGGCTCCCGGGGCGCGGTTCTTCCCGAGACGGCCGTACTCAGCGATGACCAGGGCACCTACGTGCTGATCGTCAGTCCCCAGGATAAGGTCGAGCGGCGCGCGGTCAAGGTTGCCGGCATGCGCTCCGACGGGCTGCTGGTCAGCGACGGGCTGCAGGGTACCGAGCGGGTTGTCGCAATAGCCGGCGCGTTCCTGCGCAGCGGCGAAACCGTGCGCGTGGCGGCCACGCCGCCGGGCACCGGCCACGCGCTGTGAGGCGCCTGTCGGCCTGGGCGATCACCCACCCGGTATTCCCGCTGGTGTTGTTCGCCGTGCTGCTGGTCTTCGGCATCACGGCATTCATCCGCCTGCCGATCACGCTGAATCCCGATATTTCCGCACCGTTCGTCGAGGTCAGCGTCAGCGAGCCCGGTGCGGCGCCCGCCGAACTCGAGACCCAGGTATTGCAGAAGGTCGAGGGGGCGGTTGCGAACGTCGGCAACGTCAAGAGCATCCGCTCCTGGGCCATCGAGGGGCAGGCATCGACGGTCGTCGAGTTCCAGATCGGCACCCCGGTGGATCGCGCCACGACCGATGTGCGCGATGCCGTCGCACGGGTGCGCGCCGACCTGCCGCAGGGAATTCTCGAGCCACAGGTGCGGCGCATCGATATCGACGGGAATGCCATCGCGTATTACGCGATCAGCACGACCCGCATGAGCGAGGAACAGCTGTCCTGGTTCGTCGACGACACGGTCACCAAGCGGCTGCTCAGCGTGCAGGGCGTCGCCCAGGTCACCCGCTCGGGCGGAGTCCGGCGCGAGATCCGCGTCGACCTCGACCCTGCCCGCATGGAGTCATTCGGCCTGACCGCCGGCGAGGTCAACGACCAGCTGCGCCGGATCAACGTCAATGCCGCCGGCGGCCGCGCACAGGTCGGCGGTGCGGAACAGTCGATCCGCGTGCTCGGCGCCGCGCGCACCGCGTCACAACTCGGCGACGTGCGGCTGTCACTGCCGGACGGGCGCGTCGTGCGGCTCAGCGACATCGCCGAGGTCCGCGACGGCATCGAGGAAGTGCGCAGCATCTCGCGTCTCAACGGCCGCCCCGCGACGACTTTTGCCGTGTACAAGGCCAAGGGCATGTCGGATGTCGACACCCTGCACCGGGTGGACGCGGAGCTGGCCAAGCTCGGCGCCGAGACCCAGGGCCTCACGCTGAAGCGGGTGTTCACGACGGTTGAGTTCACGCAGAAGTCCTACAACAGCTCGATCGAGTCGCTGGTCGAGGGTGCCGTGCTCGCGGTCGTGGTCGTATTCGTGTTCCTGCGCGACTGGCGCGCAACCGGCATTGCCGCGCTCGCGATCCCGCTGGCGGCCCTGCCCACCTTCGCCGCGATGCGGCTGTTCGGCTTCACGCTGAACCAGATGACGCTGCTGGCGCTGTCGCTGATCACCGGCGTACTGGTCGATGATGCGATCGTCGAGATCGAGAACATCGTGCGCCATATGAAGATGGGCAAGAGCGCCTACCAGGCCGCGATGGATGCGGCTGACGAGATCGGCCTCGCCGTCGTCGCCTGTTCGATGACCATCATCGCCGTGTTCCTGCCGGTCAGCTTCATGGGCGGACTGGTGGGCCAGTACTTCATCCAGTTCGGCTTCACCGTCGCGGTGGCGGTGTTCATGTCGCTGCTGGTCGCGCGCCTGCTGAGCCCGCTGCTCGCCGCCTATACCCTCAAGCCGCACCTCAATGCGCCGCGCGCCGATGGACCGGTCATGGACTGGTACCTGCGGGCGCTGCGCTGGTCGGTCGCGCACCGCGTAAAGACCCTGCTGATCGGCATAGCGATTTTCATTGCGTCCGTCGTCGGGCTGGTACTGATCCCGAAGACCTTCGTGCCGCAGGACGACGCTTCCGCGTCGACGCTGCACATCGAGCTTCCGCCCGGCGTTCTGCTGTCGCAGACGGCTGCCGTTTCCGCAAGAGCCTACGGAATCGTCAGTCGCCACCCGGAAGTTCTCAGCGTCGTCGAAACCGTCGGTGAGGACGAGGACGGGGAACTGCGCAACGGCAGCCTGTTCATCCAGCTGGTCCCGCCGTCGCAGCGCAAGCTCAGCCAGAAGCAATGGGAAGAGCAGGTCGGCGCCGAGATGCAGGTGATTCCGGATGCACGGGTGCAGTTCGAGAAGCAGTCCGAGAACGGGCACGACCTGAACCTCTATGTCGTCGGCAACGATCCGGAGGCCGTCGAGCGCACGGCGCACGAGGCGATCACGGAGATGCGGACGCTCAAGGAGCTGCGCGATCCGCGGATCGACGGCGAAATGGCGCGGCCCGAACTCGTCGTCCACCCCCACCTCGACGTCGCCGCCCAGCTTGGCGTGACGGTGGAGAACCTCAGCGAGACGGTGCGCCTCGCGACGCTGGGCGACCTGCCGCAGAACGAAGCCAAGTTTGCGCTGCCTGATCGCCAGATCCCGATCCGCGTGAGCCTGATCGAATCGTCGCGCCGCGACCTGGCGACCATCGAGAACCTGCCGGTGCGCACGATCTCCGGCGCGACCGTGCCGCTGAAGGCGGTCGCCGACATCGGCTTCGGCCAGGGACCGTCCCGCGTGCGCCGCTACAACCAGGTGCGGCGCGTGTCGCTGGAGGCGGACCTGAACAACGCGCAGCTCGGCACGGCGCTGGACAAAATCCGCGCGCTGCCGGTGTACAGGAACCTGCCCGCCGGCGTGCAGATCGTCGAGATCGGCGAGGCGCAGTACATGCAGGAGCTGTTCACGAGTTTCGTGCTCGCGCTGGTGGCCGGCATCATGATGGTTTTTGCGGTGCTCGTATTGCTGTTTGCGCGGGTATTCCAGCCGATCACGATCCTCTCCGCCCTGCCGCTGTCGATCGGCGGGGCCGTGCTGGGCCTGGTCCTGACCCACAGTCCGTTCTCGATTTCGGCGGTGCTCGGCATCCTGATGCTGATGGGCATCGTGGCCAAGAATTCGATCCTGCTGGTTGACTTCGCGATCGAGGAGATGCGCGCCGGCAAGGACCGCCTGACGGCGCTCGTCGAAGCCGGCCACAAGCGTGCGCGGCCGATCGTCATGACGTCGGTGGCGATGATCGCCGGCATGTTGCCGGTAGCCATGGGCCTCGGCGAGGGCTCGATCTTCCAGGCACAGATGGCCATTGCCGTCATCGGCGGCCTCGTCACCTCGACCGGACTGACGCTCGTCATGGTGCCCGCCGCCTTTACCTGGATGGATGACCTGGAGCGCTGGGTCGGCCGCAAGGTCGGGACACGCCTGATCACCCAGCCGACCGCCGAGGCCGGGCAGATCGCGCAGGCCGGCCCGTCCGGGGTGCCCGGGACCTAGCTCGCAGCTGCGTGCGGGAGCGCTCCCGCATCGCTGCGGTTCCACCAGCCTCCGCCCAGTGCCTGGAACAGGCTGACCGTATCCAGATAGCGGCTGGCGACCGCGCGGACAAACGCGAAGCGCGACTGCTGGTAGGCCTGTTGTGCGGTCAGCAGCGTGACATAGCTGACTGCCCCGGCGTCATATTGCCGCTGGATCAGGTCGAGGCTCGCCTGTGCCGCGGCCACTGCATCGTTCTGCGCCTTCAGCGCGAGCGCATCGTTGGACAGGGCCGTCAGCGTGTCCGCGACATTCTGGAAGGCATTCAGCACGACAGTGCGGTACTGGGCGCTTGCCTGATCGAAGGCATCGACCGCCGCGCGCCGCCGCGCAAGCAGCGTGCCGCCCTGGAAAATCGGCTGGGTGATTCCGACCGATGCGTTCCATACGGCGGAATCAGGCTTCAGCAGCGTGGAGAAGTCCAGCGTATCGCCGCCCTGCGAGCCGCTCAGCGTGAGCTGCGGCAGCATGTTGGCCGTCGCCACGCCGATCGCCGCGCTGGCCTCATGCAGCAGCGACTGTTGCGACTGGACATCCGGCCGCTGCGCGACCAGCTGCGAAGGCAGGCTCACCGGCAGCTCCTCGGGCAGCCTGAGATCCGCCAGCGTGAACTCCGCGGGAGCCCTGTCGCGCGGGAAGCGGCCCGTGAGTACCGCCAGCTGGTGCTCGGCGAGCGCACGCTGCTGCGCCAGCGCCGGCATGCTGACGCGCAGCTGCGCGAGGTTCGACTGCTGTTGCAGCACGTCCGCCCGGGTCCGCGTGCCGGAGCGGTACTGGCGTTCGATGACATCCAGCTGGCGTTCCTGCAGTGCGATGATTTCCCCGGTGACGGCAATCTGTTCGCGCACCGATGCCAGCTGGATCGCGGTGGAGGCCACATTGGCCGAGAGCGTGAGGTAACTCGCTTCCAGCCGGAAGTTCTGGTTGGCCACTTCCGCCTGCAGCTGTTCCAGCGCGCGACGCTCGCCGCCGAAGACATCGAAGAGGTAGGAGACCCCGACGTTCGCCGCGAAGATATTGGTGATGAATCCCGGGAAGCCCGGCGCGATCGAGGCGCCGCTGATCTTCTCGCGCTGCGCGCTCGCCGTGCCCTGCACCTGCGGCAGGAAGGCGCCCTCCTGCGCGCGCACGTTGTCGCGCGCCGCGCGCAGTGCCGCCTGCTGTGCCGCGATGTCGGGATAATTGGCCATCGCGGTTTCGACGAGGGCATCGAGCTGCGGCGATCCGAATGCAGACCACCAGCGGCCGGCAATATCGTGCCCCTGAAGGAATGCCTGTGCCGCGCCCCCCGGGACCGGAGTCGATTCGGTCTGCGGCGGCAGCTTTTCCGGGATGTAGGCGTCAACCGCCGGCGGAACCGGTGCCTTGAACGAGGGACCGACGGCGCAGCCGGACAGGATGCCGGCGAGGGCGATCAGGAGACGGGCCGGCGGGGTTTTCTTCGTCGATGCGGGTGTGGTCACGGTGCAGCGTCGCTGTGCGGATGATGATCAAGAATAAAGCATAAGCATGACGATCGCACCGGGAGGAAGGCCGCCGCCGACGCCGCGCAGGGCGCGAGTGCCGCAGGTCTGCCAGGGCTACTGGGGCGATACCCGCTTCAGCACGGCCGAACTGCGTTCGTCGGCAGGCTGTCGATCACGTAGCCAGGCGGCAGCGTGATCTCGAATGCGTCGGTATCGTGCAGCGGCCGGAACAGGCGATCAGAGGATGCCGGGCAGCGCCCCGCCGTTCGGGCTGCCGAGGCCGGTGCAGGCATCCCATCCCGCCGTCGCCGCGAAATCGCCGTTATTACCCTGGGTCACGTCACGCAGCGCGGCCGCGTGCGCATACAGGGCCGGATTGATGAAACCGGCCGACTTGCCGTGGATGGCATTGATGCGGGTGATCAGCGCCGCCCACAGCGGCGCGACGGCGCTGGTCCCGCCGATCACGGTATCAGTACCGTCGATCCGCACTGCATAGCCGGTCTGCGGGTCGGCGTCGCCCGACACATCAGGTACGCCACGCATGACGAGCGGGATTGCCTTGCCCGAGGGGGCGTGGGCACTGAGGGTGGCCTGCCAGGCAGGCACCTTGAAGAACGTGCTGATACCGCCGCCGCTGGCTCCGCCGCCAGCGCCGTCGTTCCACACGGATTCCTTCGCGATGCCGCCGTCGGCGGCGTGCAGGCTGGTCCCGCCGCAGCCGAGGGCAAAGGAACTCGACGCCGGGAAATCGACGTGATCACCGCTCGCGCTCAACCCGTCGCTGGAACCATTGTCCCCCGAGGCCACGCAGACGGTGATGCCGAGCGCTGCAGCTGCCTGGAAGGCGCTGTCCATGACGGTTTTGGCCTGCGCCGTCCAGGTCGATTCGGGGCCGCCCCAGCTGATGGAAATCACCGCGGGTTTGTTGATCGTATCGTGAATGGCCGTGGTCACCGCATCGAGAAACCCGGCATCGGTATTGGGCGCAAAGTAGACGGCGATGCGGGCCCCCGGCACCAGCGCACCGACCACCTCGATGTCCAGCATGACCTCGCCGTCGGGGCCGTTGGCCGAGCCGCTCGGCGCGTTCGATCCCTGATCGACCGGCACCGCCACCACCGTCGGCGCAGCAACGCCGAGGCGCGCAAAGTAGGTGTCGAGGTCCGCCTGTACATAGCCGCCGCCCAACTCGATCAGGGCGACGCACTGGCCCTCGCCGGACCCAGCAGGGAAGCCGTAGAGCCCGGCGACCTGGAGCGGCGTATAGGACACCGCTGCGGTACTGCCGGCACGCCGTGAAGCTGCGTCCGGGGCGGGGCGGAGCCGAAAATGCGGCCTCGCCTGCGCACGGTTGTCCAGTCCAAGGACTGCCTCGACGATGCCATCCAGTTCGGCCGGCAGGCTGATCTCGCCGGTCCTGCCGCGATGGCTGCCGCCGCCTGCGCTGACCTGGTGCAATTCCACGGAGAACGCTGCGCTGAACTGGACCACCGTGCCCTCCAGAATCACGGTACGGCGGGCCGCATACTCCGCGGACACCGTCAGGCCGTATGCCTGTGCGAAGGATCGCACCGCCGCCAGGTCCGCGGCATCGGCGCCATGCCGACCGGCAAATTCCTCACGGCTGAGCCGTGCCATCGACCGATCGCCGGCGGCGAGTGCAGCGATGCGGCTGTCGAAGAGGGCCCGGGACCCGCGCCGAACGATCACGCTGACCCGCAGCCGCTCGAGCGGCTGCGCGGGACCGATGATCTGCGCGCCGGGCTCTGCTGCGCGGTGACTGCCCGGCAGGACCGTCCTTGCCATGCTGATTACCCCGAATGCGCGGCTCAGCCCGCGGGCCCCGAGTATAGCGCCGCAATGAGTTAAATCCGGCTGGAGGAGTGTAACGCCAGGATGCCGGATTCCGGACATCCCAGCATCCCTGCGCCATGAATTTGGGTAATATCCGGGCGTTTCCCACAGAAAAATCGCCTGGCAAGGTGGTGGTGTTCATGCTCAAGATTCGAGCTGCTGGCCGGGTGGCAGGTGTGCTGCTGCTGGCCGTCCTGGCGGGAGTGTCTCCGGTACAGGCCAATGACGGCGCCGACGCGATGGCCGCCATGCCGGGCATGGCGGATCACGACTCCCAGCGTAACGATTTCGTCCTGTTTCTCAGTGCCGAGGCGCATCACTTTACCGCGCCGCAGCCGGACGAAGACCTGGACGAAGATACCCTGGCGCTTGCCGACGCGCTGCTCGTCATCAACCGCGACCGGTTTCGCCTGCTCGGCGAATTCCAGCTGGGCGAGGAAGAACACGATCTCGAGCGGTTTCAGGTCGGATTCGAACCGGTCGCGGATACGGTCATCTGGCTCGGGCGATTCCACCAGCCGGGCAGTGCCTGGAACACCGAACATCATCACGGCCGCTATCTGCAGACGGCGATCACCCGTCCGTCAGTCGAGCTGTGGGAAGATGAAGAAGGCATCATCCCGCAGCATATCTTCGGTGTGCTGCTGGATTCGCGCCGTCCGGTCGGCGACAAGGGTGGCCTCCAGTTGTCCGCAGGGGCCGGCGTCGGCAATACCCTGACGGACGACGGACTGGATCCGGTCAACCTGCTGGATCCTCACCTCGGATCGCGGCACCTGTCGCTGACGGGCCGCATCGCGTGGCTGCCGGACTACGTCGGTACCACCAGCTTCGGCCTGCTGGTGTCGCACAGCGATCTTCCAGTCCTGACGCCATCGACCGCCGCGCTGCTGCGCGGCAACCGCGTCGAACAGGATGTCTACGGTGGCTTTGCCTACTGGAACAGCGAGAACCTGCATGCGATTGCGGCCGTCTACGACCTGCAGATGAACATCAGCGGCCTGATGGGATCGCATGCCGAGAGTTTCCTCGCCGGCTATGTCCAGGTGGAGCGCCAGCTGCCGCACCAGCTGACGGTGTACGGCCGCGAGGAAAACTCCTCGCGCGCCGGCGATTCCCTCTACATTCAGCTTGACCACAATGACTTCGAGCTGCGGCGCGCCTCGGTCGGCCTGCGCTGGGATTTCCTGCGTCACCAGGCGCTCACGCTGGAGACTGCCCACGGCCAGATCATCCGCGAGCGTGAATTCGAGTACCGGCTGCAATGGAGCGCAGCGTTGCCGTGGTGAGTCAACGCATCCGCCGCAGGTCCGCGATCTTCGGCCTGGCCTCCCTGCTGTTCGCCGCACTCCCTGCCTTTGGCGCACAACAGCTGTGGCTGGTCGTCAGTGTCGAGAGCCATGTCACGGCCATCAATTATCTGCATATACAGAAGCTCTTCCTTGGCCTGACGGTCGTGGACAGCGGCCAGATCCTGCACCCGCTGCGCAATGAAGCGGATTCATTCGTGCGCCAGGTCTTCTTCCAGAACATCATCTCGATGTCCGAATCGGCCTACGAACGTCGCGTACTCGATCTGACGCTGCAACAGGGCCGCGCCGCCCCGCCGGTGTTCCGGAGCACAAAGGCGCTATTTGACGCTATTGCAGCGGATCCCGCGGCGGTCAGCTATGCCTGGGACGCCGATGTAGACCGGGATGCGCGGATCCGGCGGGTGAGGATGTTATGGAGCGAGTGACGGCACCGATCGCACGCCGCATCGCGCTGGCGGTCATCGCCATGCATGCGATCCTGCTGCCCGCATTGCTGTACGGACTCTACGCGGTCGTCAGCAACAGCCTGACCGAAATATTCATCCATCACGTCCGTACGCTGTCGCGCAACCTCGCAGTCGAGCTCGAGCTGGGCGATTCCCTGGATTCACCGAAGCGGCTCGCCGACGTGCTTGACCTTGCGATCCTGAATGGCGACGGCATCTACGCCGAACTCCTCGACGACGGCCAGTCGGTACGCAGTGATCTGAATTCCGCAGGCCTGCAGTGGCCTGGCAGGCAGGACTACCAGTTCACCTTCGATGACCAGCCGGCCTATTTCATCGAATTGCCCATCGTGAGGTCAGGCCACGCCGCCAGTTTCAGGCTCGGCTTCGACAAACGCCCGACGCTCGCGCAGATCCAGGCAACGAAAAAGCGCATCTGCCTCGTGCTGTTGATATACCTGACGATCGCGCTGGCGGTGGCGGTCCGCTTCGGCTTCGGGCTCGCCAGGCCCGTCATTCAGCTGCAGCGCAGCGCGAGGCGCATCGCCAGCGGCGACTATGCGCAGAGTCTGCGCCTGAACACGGGATTCCGCGAGCTGCACGACCTGGGCCGCGACCTCGAGAACATGCGCAGCGCGCTGGTCAGCGTCAACGATCAGTTGCTGCGTGAGATTCGCGACAAGGAAGCCGCCGAAGACCAGCGAGCGCATCTCGAGGTCCGCCTGCAGCACCGCCAGCGCCTGGAGACGGTGGGAACCCTGGCAGGTGGGGTCGCCCACGAGTTCAACAACATGCTGCTGCCGATCGTGCTTTACACCGAAGCGGCGTTGGCGGATACCGGTACCAGGGCTGACGTGCGTGGTGACCTGCGTGAGGTCCTGGCGTCCGCGTTCCGCGCCAAGGAAGTCGTGGAGAAGATCCTGCGGTTCTCCAGCGTGGCCGGCATGCCGGAGCTGATGTGGATTCCGCTGGAGCCCAGCGTGCATGAGGCACTGCGGTTGTTCGCAGCGCTCGTTCCGCCGACAGTCGTCGTGCGCACCCGGCTCGATTCATGCGGTCGGCGGGTGCGTGCCGACGCCGGCCTCGTCATCCAGATGATCATGAACCTGTGCACGAACGGCTACCAGTCGATGGACGGTGCCGATGGCGTGCTGACCGTCGGGCTGCGCGACGAACACCGCAGCGAAGCCGATGGGAGAGGACTGCCGGTCGGTGATTACGTGGTGCTGACGGTGACCGACACGGGGCAGGGCATGGACACGCCGACGCTGGAGCGTATTTTCGAGCCCTTCTTCACGACCCGCGAAGTCGGCCGCGGCACGGGGCTGGGACTGTCGGTCGTGCATGGCATTGCCGAGAGTTTTGGAGCCAGCATCTTCGTCGACAGCCAGCGTGGACAGGGAACGACGATGCAGGTCTACTTTCCGGCAGAACCGGTGGCGGTCACGAGAACCATGGAGCTACACCATGACTAATGCGCTGATCATCGACGACGAGCCCGCCATACGCAGTGCGCTGACGCGGGTCCTGCAGCACGCCGGCTTCTCGGTCCGCACTGCAGCCAACGGCAACGAGGGACTGCAGGCGTTGCAGACCGGCGAGACCGACATAGTCATCGCCGACATCATCATGCCTGGCAAGAATGGCGTCGAGACTATCGCCGCGATCAGGGCCGCCTTTCCGGCCATCAGGATCGTTGCGATCTCGGGAGGCGGGAATTTCGACATTGCCGCGTACAAGCCCGGATCGATCACCACGACCGCCTACCTCGCGGCAGCGCAGAAAGCCGGCGCGCACGCGCTTCTGACCAAGCCTTTCCGGACACAGGACATCATCGCCGCAATCAACACCGCGCTGAACACCGGATTCTCCACGGGCGCCCATGAGAGCCTGCCCTGACTGCCTGGCCCGGCAAACGCG
>Ga0302320_10002587_pt1 | contig 42465 bp, 34 predicted proteins | sample Bog_T0_3_FD_202130 | JGI IMG/M metagenome (GOLD analysis project Ga0302320, IMG submission 202130) | Peat permafrost microbial communities from Stordalen Mire near Abisko, Sweden - Bog_T0_3 | ecosystem: Environmental > Terrestrial > Soil > Wetlands > Peat | place: Sweden: Abisko, Stordalen Mire... | reverse complement strand
GAGTGTTCTGCCTTTTGTTCTGGCTGGTAGCATGGTGGTAACGCTGCTTTCGGCAATCCTCCCGATCTCGTTGCTGCGCCGGGTGCAGCCCGCGGTGATCCTGAGGGGAGAGTGAAATGATTCAGATTAAGAATGTGACCAAGCTCTACCCCGCCAAGGCCGCGGGAAACGAGAAGGACAACGGCAAAGGGAATCAGAACAGCGCCATTCATGCGCTCGACCACATCTCGCTGCACGTCGCGCAGGGCGAGTGGCTCTCGATCATGGGACCGTCCGGGTCGGGTAAATCGACGCTGGTGAATCTGATTGGATGCCTCGATCGTCCGACGTCCGGCGAGATCTGGCTCGACGGCCAGAATGTGGCCGGCATCGCCGCGGGCGAATTGAATCGCGTGCGCGCGGAGAAGATTGGATTCATCTTCCAGCAGTTTCATCTCATCCCGTTTCTTACCGCGGTGGAGAACGTGATGCTGGCGCAATACTTCCACAGCATGACCGACGAAAAAGAGGCGATTGAAGCTCTGACCCGCGTGGGTCTAGGCGATCGTGCGCATCACCTGCCGTCGCAGCTTTCGGGAGGCGAACAACAGCGCGTCTGCATTGCGCGGGCGCTGATCAACGATCCGAAGATTATTCTCGCCGACGAACCTACCGGCAACCTCGACGGGCTGAACGAAGAGATCGTGCTGCGTCTGCTACGCGAGTTTCACCAGCAAGGGCGGACGATTGTGATGGTCACGCACGATCCCGTGGTGGCGCGCCTGGCCGACCGCCGTATCGAGTTCCATCACGGCAAGATCGCGTCCCAGGAAGTTTTTGCGATGGCCGACGAAGAACAGTTCGATGAGGTGCTCGAAGAACTCTGGGTGCTGGCCGAGCATGGCGAGATTGCCGAAGTCGAGCGCATGGAGGTTCACGGCGCGCTGCCGGTGAGCCTGGCGATTGAAAAGATGATTCAGATGGGCCTGGTGGTTTCCGCTCCGCATCCGCCTCATCCTCACGATCACAAACCGTTCGTGAATCCCTGCCATGATGCACTTAAGCCCGTGGCGGCATCCATCGGAGATGGCACCCTGATTGTGGAACTCACGCCGCGAGGCCGCGAACGCGCCGGAAACATCATTCGCCGGCACCGCCTGGCGGAGCGGCTCTTTACCGACAGCCTGGCCATGGACAGCGAATCGGAAATCGAGCAGCAGGCCTGCAAGTTTGAGCACATCCTCTCACCCGAAGCGACCGACAAGATCTGCGCCTTCCTTGGACATCCGCGCACTTGCCCGCACGGCGCGCCGATTCCGCCGGGAGCGTGCTGCGCGAATGTCGAAGTAAGAAGTTCTGACCTCAGGGAGATTGCACGGTCGAAGTAGGTTGCAAGCTAACGGAAGGGATTTTCGATGCGCAAACCCTGCAGTCGCCGCCCGTGCTGCAGGTCCTCGCTGTATAGCAGTTCGCACTCGGCCTCTTGAGCGGCTGCCACGATGAGCGAGTCGTACCAAGACAAGTGGTGCTGTTGGTATAGCTGCAAAGCGGAAACAAACAGACTTGGTGAAGAGTGGACCGCCAGAAGTGGACGAAATACCGTGCCCAGAAACTCCTCGGCGGCAAACGGCGACATGGGGCGAACAAACCGCTTAAAGGCTACGCTGAAAAACTCCTGCACCACCTGATAACTCACGATCCCATTGCGCGTTTCAATCCCCTCGCGAATCAGTTCGGCGGCCCGGCCAGCCTTGGCGGGCACAGCTACGTCGAGGGAGTAGACGAAGATATTGGTATCGAGGAAGAATTTACCGCTCATTCATTTCATCGCGCGTAAAGTGTCGTCCGGGCTGCACGTCTCTTAGCCGATGCATAAGAGCGTCATAGGCGGCCCCGCTCCCCGATTCCGCCGCGTAGCGCTGTAGCCACTCGCGGAAGGCCGCATTCAGCGTCTTGTGTTGAGATTTTGCGACGAGTCTGGCCTGCTCGATTAAAGCTTCGTCCGCGCTAAGAGTTACGTTCTTCATACGTAAATAGTGTACACTGTTTCTGTGAATATTTCAAGGCGGCGTCCTACCATCGGCGTATTCGATTCCGGTTTCGGTGGTCTGACCGTTCTTAAAGCTTTACTTGAACTCATCCCCGGCGCCGATTACCTCTACTTTGGCGACACTGCCCGCCTTCCCTACGGCTCCAAGTCGGTAGAAACCGTGGCGCGTTATGCCGTGGAGGCTGCTCATTACTTCGAAGCTCAGGGCGCAGAGTTGCTGGTCATCGCCTGCAACACGGCTACAGCACTTGCCCTTGACCGCATCACTGCCGCAGCCCATGTTCCGGTGGTGGGAGTGGTAGAGCCCGGCGCTGAAGCCGCGGCTTCGGTCAGTAAGAACAAGAAAGTGATTGTCGTTGGGACCGAGGCCACGGTGAGCAGCCACGCTTATCGCAAAGCGCTGGAGGCCCGGGGGCTCGATGCGCGGGAAAAGGCTTGTCCACTGCTGGTTCCGCTGGTTGAAGAGGGATGGGTGGAGCATCCGGTCACCGAACAGGTCGCGCGCATTTACCTGGACGAGGCCTTTGCCGATGGATTTCGCGAAGCGGATGTTCTGGTTCTCGGATGCACTCACTATCCGCTTCTCAAGCCGCTGCTGCGTCGCGCAGTGCCGTCGCATGTGAGCATCGTAGACTCCGCCGAATCGACCGCTCGTGCCGTCGCCGGCCGCCTGCAGAAGCTCTTGCCGCCGACCCCGGCCGTTCATGAAGAACGACGAGTGCTCCCGCGTCTCAAGTTCTTCGCCACGGACTCGGTGGAGAAGTTCCGGCGATTGGGCGAGCGCTTTCTCGGCCATCCCATCGACGACGTCCAGCATGTAGACCTGAAGGAATAAGGGGATTAACCTGGGCACAGCTGCTACGACGTCCCGGTGCCTTTTTTGCGCGCAAGGTTCGGATAGCGTGCTCCGCCTCCACGCAATTACTGTGTCCGAGTGCCGCCCTAAGCAGTCAAATCTGAAACGGCAGCTCAAGTCAAACAAATGCATCCACTCGATAACGTCATCTGGAATGCCCTCAACACGCGGCAGGCCGAGTTCGCGGAGTCTTGCGGCCAAGCGCGCAGGTTTATGCCGGAGGTATCAGCGCTAGGGGGATTTGCCGAGCCCACGCCGGAGGGCTACGAATCGCTGGCGGGGTTGCTGGAAACAGGTGGGACGATTCGGCTGTTCCTGCAAATGCCGTACCAGCCGCGCGCCGGATGGAGCCTAGTGGCTGGCACCGCGATGCCGGAAATGGTCTACGAGGGTGCCGGCGCACTAGCCTCGCGGTCCTCCTACACCGGGCTGCGGCCGGCGGACAGCCGGAGGCGAATGTCCCCACATAACTCGGATCCAGAGATAGTCGAACTCAGCGCCCCAGACTCTCCCGACATGATGGAACTCACGGCGCTCACCAAGCCTGGGCCCTTCAACAAACGCACTCACGAACTGGGTACCTACCTGGGAATTCGGCACGAAGGAAAGCTGGTTGCCATGGCTGGCGAGCGGTTGAAGGTTCCCAGCTACACCGAGGTAAGCGCGGTGTGTACGCATCCTGAACACATCGGCCACGGGTACGCCCGCATCCTGATGAGCGAGGTGATGCAACGCATTCGGAGTCGCGGGGAAACGCCGTTTCTGCACGTCCGGGAAGGTAATGTGCGCGCGATTGAGCTGTATCACAGGCTGGGATTTAGCCGGCGGGTGCTATTGCACTTTGCGGTGCTGCGGAAGGATCCTTCTTAATTGAGATCCGAGAGCTGTGTGTCTCAGTACAAATGGAAATCGACTTCAAGGGCAATCTCTGCCGCCACGGGATGGCGATCTTTCATGGCCGGCTCAAACCGGTATTTCTTAGCGACCTCTATGGCCTTTTCGTCCAGTCCCATGCCCAGCGAACTGATGATGTGGATGTTGGTGGGATTTCCGTTCACGTCCACGATCATACCCACCACGCAGACTCCCTGATACTTAGCCTTGCGGGCTTCCTCTGAAAATTCCGCCTCCGGCTTGTTGATCGGACGGGGCGGGCTCACTCCTCCACCTACACGGTAAACGCCACCGCCGATGCCGCCACCTTCACCCGGTCCGACTCCTGGTCCGTTGCCTGAGCCGACGCCGCCGCCGGAACCAGAGCCGATACCGCTGCCCGATCCCGTCCCGTTCGACGGAATGATCGCCGAAGATTTCGGGTCGCCAAGGTTTGGCATGTTAAGCATGGCCACCTTGATATCGGGGGGTACCACAACTGTGGGCTCAACCGCCAGCTTCGGGTTCAAATTGCGGATGACCGCGGCCGGGGGCGTGATCTGGTGCAGCGAGAACTTCGGCAAACGTCCCTGCGAGGCCTTTAGCACATCGCGATCTCCACCGCCGCCACCGCCACCAGCTTGCGTTTTAGCGGGTTTCAGGGCGTAGTCCCCAGGATCGATTAACTTGGTCTCGACTTGCGGTTTGGCCTCGACCTTGGTTACCAGCCGCCGCGCGAAAATCGTGCCGCCGATGATCAATCCGATCACAACCACGTGGAATGCAGTCGAGGTCAGAGCCCCATTCTTCTTGTAGTTGTAAAAGCCCCAAATATCCTTGACCGGGATCGGCTTCGAGTCCAGCTTCAGGGGCGGAAGTTTCTTGGGAAAGAAGAAATCGTCCAGGCCGCGGGAAAGCGACTTCCACAGCGGCTCAAAAGTATCCGGAGCCAGCAGGAGGTGCAGTTCAGGCTCAGCGCCGGGATTTGGAGCGACGTTCGGATTGACTTCGGTTGATGCCATTGTTCCCCGGTCTGGTTCTCCCTGGTGGGACTGCGGAATGGGCTATCTTCTGGGCACCGCTCCTCTTACACAGATGAGCGGTCTTTCCAACAAGTTGCCTCTCTGGTCCTGCTCAAGTTTTATAATCGGCTCTGGCCGCCCCCACGGACGGTTCAAGCCCCTAACGTTGGCTTCCCTAAAATTGTACCTCTTCTGTCTGCCTTTACGTAGTGTATTTCCAAATGCCGGTAGATGTTGTACTTCTTGCCAGCAAGCCGGTGGCAAATAAAGTTGGTGCCTCTGGTTCTTCCCGCCGGCCACCGCATGGACGTTCCCAGCGTCGCTCCATATAATGAGGAGATTCAATCATTTAGGAGAAGCACACAGGGTGCCGTTCGAACTGAAATCCACCATCAATCTGCCTAAGACCGCCTTCCCCATGAAGGCCAACCTGCCCCAGAACGAGCCCAAAATACTGGCACGCTGGGAGCAAACCGGAATCTACGAACGCATCCGGCAAGCCCGCAAAGGCTCGCCTACCTACATTCTCCACGACGGCCCGCCCTACACCAGCGGTCCCATCCACCTGGGAACGGCGCTGAATAAGTGCCTGAAGGATTTCATCGTCAAATCGAAGAACATGGCGGGATACGACGCCCCCTATGTCCCCGGATGGGATTGCCACGGCCTGCCCATCGAGATCAAGGTGGATAAGGAACTCGGCGGCAAGAAACTGCAGATGCGGCCCACCGACGTGCGCGCGGAGTGCCGCAAGTACGCGCAGAAGTTTCTCGACTTGCAGCGCCAGCAATTCAAGCGGATCGGCGTCTTCGGCCGCTTTGACCGTCCTTACGCCACCATGAACCCGCAGTACGAGTCCGTGGTGCTTTCGACCTTTTTTTCCTTCTACGAGAACGGCTTCGTCTACAAGGGCCTGCGCGCTGTTTACTGGTGCATGCACGATGAGACTGCCCTCGCCGAGGCCGAGGTCGAGTACGAAAACCACACCAGTCCTACGGTGTGGGTGAAGTACGGATTGCTCGACGATCCCGCAAAGGTCTTTCCTGCGGAGATCGGCGCGGCTCTAGCGGGAAAGAAAGTTTCAACCATCATCTGGACTACTACCCCCTGGACGCTTCCGGCGTCGATGGCGGTGGCTTTTCATCCGAGTGAAGAATACGTCGCGCTCGAATCCGGCGGCGAAGTGTATGTGGTGGCATCGAAGCTGGCAAAAGATGTCGCCGAGAAATGCAAGCTCGCCGATCCGCGTGAACTCGCCCACTTTCCCGGACGAAAGCTGGAGCGGCTCAACTTCCAGCATCCCTTTCTGGATCGCAAGATCCTCGGTGTTCTGGCCGACTACGTCACCATGGACACTGGAACCGGCGTGGTCCACACCGCGCCGTCGCACGGAGCGGAGGACTTTGCCACCGGCGTGAAATATGGTCTCGACGCCACCAGCCATGTCGACGAAAAAGGCATCATGCGCGACGGCCTGCCGGAATACACCGGCAAGCGCGTTTGGGAAGCGAATCAGCCGATCATCGAACTGCTGAAAAAGCGCGGCGCGCTGCTGCATTCAGAAAAAACCGAACACTCTTACCCGCACTGCTGGCGCTGTCACAATCCGGTGATTTTCCGCGCCACTGAACAGTGGTTTATCTCCATGGAAACGCCCATGCCCGGCGGGACGTCAAAGGAAGATACTCTTCGCACGCGCACTCTCGAAGAAATCAAACACGTAAAGTGGGATCCCTCGTGGGGCGAGGAGCGGCTCTCCAACATGATCTCCACGCGTCCCGATTGGTGCATCTCACGGCAGCGCGTGTGGGGCGTGCCCATCGCGGTTTTTCTTTGCGAGAGCTGTGGCAAGCCGCTGAATGACCCCGCCACCAATCGCAAGGTTGTCGAGCTTTTTGCCCGCGCCGGCGCCGACGCATGGTTTACTCCCGAGTCCGACACGATTCTTCCCGCGGACGCGAAGTGTCCGCATTGCGGCAACACCAAGTTTGAGAAAGAAACCGACATCTTCGACGTTTGGCTGGAATCTGGCGCGAGCTATCTCGCCCTCATCGCCGACGAGCCTTCCTACCCTTGGCCCTCCGATCTTTACCTGGAAGGCGGCGATCAGTACCGCGGCTGGTTCCAATCGTCCCTTCTTTGCGCCATGGGCACGCACGCCACGCCGCCCTACAAAGGAGTGGTCACGCCGGGTTGGACGCTCGACGAAAAAGGTCAGGCCATGTCGAAGTCGCGCGGCAATGACGTGGATCCGGTGGATATCGCTGACCGTTTCGGCGGAGAAGTCGTTCGCCTCTGGGTGGCGTCGGTCGATTTCCGGGAAGACGTGGTCGGCTCCGAGCAGTTGATGCAGCGGGTCGCGGAAAATTACCGCAAGATTCGCAATACCTTCCGCTACGTCCTCGGCAATCTCGGAGACTTCGATCCGCAGAAGGACTCCGTTCCCTTCGAGAAGCTGGAAGCACTCGATCAGTACATGCTGCGGCAGACTTGCTCCTTTGCAACGGATGTGAGGACTTCCTACGACGAATTCGCCTTCCACCGGATCTATCACCGGCTGAATCATTTTTGTATTGTCGACCTGAGCGCCTTCTACTTCGACGTGCTCAAAGACCGGCTGTACATCTCCGCGCCTAAGTCGCAGGCGCGCCGCTCAGCACAGACCGCGATCTGGCGCATCGGGGAAGCGCTGGTGCGGCTGCTCGCGCCCATCATGAGCTTCACCTCGGAAGAGGTTTGGGATTATTTGCCGAAGGCTGCGGAGCGCAGTGAAAGCGTGCACCTGGCATTGTTCCCTTCCGCGGCGGAGATTCTCGGCGATGCGAAGAATGCGGCAAGCGACGCTGACTCGGGCGACGAGAGTACCAGCCAGGATTGGACGACGCTCCGCTCGGTGCGGGACGACGTTCTGAAGGTGCTCGAAGAAGCCCGCAATAACAAGCTGATTGGCACCGGCCTTGAGGCCCAGGTTACGGTGACCGCTCCCGACCCGGTTTATTCGGTGCTGTCCCGCCATGCCGCCCAGCTCCGTTACCTGTTCATCGTGTCCGCAGTCAACCTCGTTCAGGGTGCGGGCAACGGCACGGGAGGAGTCCGCGTTGAGGTGAAGAAAGCCGATGGCGCCAAGTGCGAGCGCTGCTGGAACTATTCAATCCACGTTGGCGAGGACAAGAAGTATCCTACGGTTTGCGAACGTTGCAGCGCCGTGCTGAAAGAACTTGAGGCTTCGCGTTAATAAGGGTTTTCCTGGCGAAAAGCGGGAAATGTTGTACCCCTTGCGTTGGTTCCGAGCATCACTAGGATGGGAGCATAATTTACCTGGATCGAGCGACCTGTGAACTGGCAAAAGGTACGAACGTTGTTGATCACGGTGTTGCTTCTGTGCCTCATTCCGGCCACGCGCTACTACCAGATCGATGTGCCTCTGTTGCGTTTCCTAAAAGGCTCGCGGCAGGTTGATCCTTTGGCGCTCCACTTGTCTGGAGAGTTCGTCGAGAACAATCTTGGAACTGAGCAGGGCCCGGATGGCTCGGTCACCGTGCGCATGATCGCGCAGCAATACCTTTTCATCCCGCACTGCATTCTTGTTCCTGCCGGGGTTCCGGTTCATCTTCGCATCACCAGCGCCGACGCCGTGCACTCGCTCACCTTCAATGGCACGGACTATGCCGTGAAGGTGCTGCCGGGGACAATCAGCGACGCTCAACTTGAGTTTCCTCATCCCGGTGAGTACCAGATGCCGTGCCGCGAATTCTGTGGGGCCGGACACTATGCCATGCGATCCGAGTTGAAAGTCGTACCTCGCGAGCAGTTTCCTGTCCTACGGCCGGAAGAAAGGGGAAACTGTGCAGCGCAATAGACATCGGCGATTCTCGTTTTCCGTTTGGCGGCTCCCCAGGCTCGCCGGCGTCATCGTCGTGGCGAGTTCGCTTCTTCTGCTGGCAAGTGACAACCGGCCAGATCGTATTCCTTCCTATGTGTCGTGGACGCCGGAGACGATCGCCGCAGCCTCTGCGGGAGATGCTTTTCGCGGAATGCTCCTCGCCAGGCACTGCGACCACTGCCACGGGGCAGAAGGCTTCAGCGCCGTCGCCTCAACTCCGAACCTTGTGCGCATGGACAAGCTGGCCATCTGGAAACAGCTGGAAGATTTTCGAGCTCATAAACGAACTTCACGGGTGATGGAGCCGATCTCGGAATCTCTTTCGCCGCGCGACGTGGCTGATGTGGTCGCGTATTACTCAAAGCTGCCGGTTTTCACCGATCCACAAGACAACCGCAGCTTCCCTCAGTCCCGGCCTGATCCGGCGCACGCCGGGATCGCTTCGCGCCTGATTTCGTTTGGCGACGGGGAGCGTGGCATTCCGCCCTGCCAGACCTGCCATGGTCCGGTTGCTTATCGTCCCGGAGTTCCGTCCCTTGCGACGCAGAACGCCGATTACGTTCTGAACCAACTCGAAGCCTTCGCGAGTCGTGCGCGCGCCAACGACATCAACGAGCCCATGCGCACCATCGCGGCGCTGCTTACTGAAGACGAGCGGCACGCGCTGGCGGAATATTATGGCGCCGGACTGGGACTTCAGCCCGGAAGTTCAAAGTAAGAGGCAAGAGTGGTATGCCTCGAGGAAGAGCAGATTCCTCACCGGACCTTCGGCCCAGTTCGGAATGACAAGCGGTTTTGCCGATGCCCGAAGGCTGAAGCCCGAAGCCCGACAGTCGAGCCCGCTCTACCGCAATTCTTCCATCACCGCATCCAACACTTCCCTGCCCGGACGCGTCACCGATTCCGGCAGCGTGGACAGCGGCTCATCGACCATGTTCAACATCTCGAGGAACGTGGGTGCCTTCGTGTTCACGTAGAACACTCCGGTCAAAACTTCGCCTTTGTCGTGCGCTTGGTTCAGGCGCGTCATGGCAGCGATTCTGTCGGTCGGGTCGTAGTCTTCTTCCAGCTTGCGCAATTGCAGGTGCGAGCCGTCGTGCATGGTGACGCTGACCGTCGTTCCCGGATCGTATTCCACGTCGATCTCGTCGAAGTGGGGAACGAAGCTTATCTCCTGCAACGCCTCATCGTGGTCCTTCACGTACTTGTAAGACTTGGTCGAGCCCTCGTGATCGTTGAAGGTCACGCAGGGCGATACCACATCGAGCATCACCGTGCCATGGTGCGCGATGGCGGCCTTCAGCATGGTGCTCAACTGCCGCTTGTCCCCGGAGAACGACCGGCCGACAAACGTCGCGCCGAGTTCGATGGCCAACCCGCAGGTATCGATCGGGGGAAGATCGTTGATCACACCCGATTTCAACTTCGATCCCAGGTCGGCGGTCGCCGAGAACTGGCCTTTGGTCAAGCCGTACACGCCGTTGTCCTCGATGATATAGATCATCGGAAGATTGCGGCGCATGAGGTGAACGAACTGGCCGATGCCGATCGAAGCCGTGTCGCCGTCGCCGCTCACGCCCAGCGCGATCAGACTGCGATTCGCTAGCATCGCTCCCGTGGCCACCGACGGCATGCGTCCGTGGACGGAGTTGAAGCTGTGCGAACGGTTCATGAAGTAAGCCGGACTCTTCGACGAGCACCCGATGCCGCTCAACTTCGCGACCCGCTCCGGTTGCACGCCCATGTCATACATGGCTTCGATGATCCGCTCGGAGATCGCGTTGTGGCCGCAACCGGCGCAGAGTGTGGTCTTGCCGCCCTTGTAGTCGATCACGGTCAAGCCAATATGATTCGTTTTGGGTTCCGCGGCAGGTGTGGTCGCCATTACTTTCCCTCCATGGTGCTTAATTCGTCGGTTACGGAGCGCGCATCGAGCGGCAGTCCGTCGAGATTGCTGATGCTGCGCAGCCGCGTGGTGAGTTCCGGCTTCAGGTCCAGCTTGAGCAGGCTGAGCATCTGCGCATCGCGGTTCTGCTCGACCACATAAACACGCTCGTGCTGCTCGATGAATTCGTGCACTTCCCGCGTGAAGGGATAGGCTCGCAGCCGCAGGTAATCGGTTTCGATCGCATACTCGGTACGCAACTGGTCGCGGCTTTCGATGATTCCCCAATGCGACGTGCCGTAGGCGATGATCCCGATTTTTGCATTCGCGCCCTTGAGAATTTCCGGCCGCGGAACAAACGAGCGCGCCGTCTCGAACTTGCGATTCAGCCGCTCCATGTTGTTTTCGTAGTCGTCGGGCCGCTCGCTGTAATTGGATTTATCATTGTGTCCGCTGCCCCGCGTGAAGTAGGCCGCCGCGGGATGGTCCGTTCCCGGCAGCGTCCGGTATCCAACGCCGTCGCCGTCGAGATCCTTGTAGCGGGCAAATCCACCGAGCTTCTCCAGTTCTTCCTTGCCCAGCACCTTGCCCCGCTTGATCGGCGCGGTAGGATATTCGAATGGATCGGACATCCAGTTATTCATTCCAAGATCGAGATCGGACATGACGAAAACCAGCGTCTGGAACTGCTCCGCCAGATTGAAAGCATCCCCCGCCATGCTGAAGCACTCCGCCACGGAGCATGGAATCAGCATCATGTGTTTCGTATCGCCGTGCGAAAGAAAAGCTGTGGAAAGAATGTCGCCCTGTGAAGTGCGCGTTGGCAAACCGGTCGAGGGTCCAACGCGTTGAATGTCCCAGATCACGCCAGGAATTTCGGCGTAATAAGCCAACCCGGCAAACTCCGACATCAGCGAAATGCCCGGACCCGCAGTCGCCGTCATGCTGCGCGCTCCGGCCCAACCGGCGCCAATCACCATGCCGATGGCAGCCAGTTCATCCTCGGCCTGAACGATGGCGAACGTGGCTTTGCCATCCGGACCGATGCGGTATTCCTTCATGTATTCGATCATCGTCTCCACCAGTGAAGACGATGGCGTGATGGGATACCACGTGACGACGGTGCATCCGGCAAACATGCAGCCCAGAGCCGCAGCCGAGTTGCCGTCGACGATGATCTTGCCCGCGGTCTTGTCCATGCGCTCGATGTAGAATGCTCCGCGTTTCTGCAGACTGGCCTTCGCGTAGTCGAATCCCGCTTGCGCGCCGGCTAGATTCAAGTTGGCGGCTTTCGCCTTTTTAGCGAACTGCTTGCGGACCGCTTTCTCCACCTCGCCCATATCGATTTCGAGCAACTGCGCGACCACGCCCACGTACACCATGTTCTTGACCAACTTGCGCAGCTTCGCCTCTGGGCAAACCGTCGCAACCAGTTTGTCGTAGGGAACCGAATAGAAAATCAGGTCATTGCGCAGTTTGTCGAGAGCGAGAGGTTCGTCATAGAGCACGGAAGCGCCGGGCGCCAGCGACATCACGTCGTCCTGGGCAGTTTCCGCGTTCATTGCAATCAGGAAGTCAATTTCCTTCTTGCGGCCGATGTAGCCGTCTTTGTTGGCGCGAATCGTATACCAGGTTGGCAGGCCGGCGATGTTCGAGGGGAACAGGTTCTTGCCCGAAATTGGTACGCCCATCTGAAAAATAGCGCGCAACAATACCGTGTTTGAACTGTTCGAGCCCGAGCCATTCACCGTGGCAACCTGAATGCTCATGTCGTTGACGATGCGCTTGCGCCCCAATTGCCCGCCCGCACCATGGGGTGCAACATCCGTAGTGGCCATCCCTACACCTTCCTTTGATTAGCAGGCAGAGTGGATCTGCCCGAGCTTCCCCAATTTGCACGGAGCAAACAGTTCATTATACGGCGGCAGCGTTCGCTCGGCATACCAAATCGCCCGCCGGAAAGCCGGGAGGAACCTGTTTGGGAACCAGAAGCGAAAAGAAAGACAACTTTGGACTCTCAGGACTCCGTCTTGTAGAACTGGGCCATGTTGCGGAACTTCTTGTAGCGGGACGCTACTAATTCCGAGGTCGAGAGTTTCTTCAATTCCGTGAAGTGCCTCTGCAAACTGACATCGAGCAGGTTCGCCGCCGCTTCGTGATCCCGGTGCGCCCCGCCTTCGGGTTCCGGCACGATGTCGTCGATGCAACCCAGTTCGCTGAGATCCGTCGCGGTGATTCGCATGGCTTCCGCCGCCAGCTCTTTCTTGGTAGAATCTCTCCACATGATGGCGGCACAGCCCTCGGGTGAAATCACCGAGTAAATCGAGTTCTCCATCATCAGTACGCGGTCGGCCACGGCAATCGCCAATGCCCCGCCGCTGCCTCCCACTCCAATCACCGTGGCGATGATGGGCACTTCAAGCCGCGCCATCTCCCGTAAATTGTGCGCAATCGCCTCGGCCTGCCCGCGTTCCTCTGCGTGAATTCCGGGGTAAGCTCCGTCGGTATCCACCAATGTGAAAATCGGCCTGCGAAACTTTTCCGCAACCTGCATTACCCGCAGTGCCTTGCGGTAGCCCTCGGGATGCGGCGTCCCAAAATTGCGGTACACGCGCTGCTTCATGTCCCGCCCCTTCTGGGTCCCGACCACCAGAATCTCCTCGCCATGAAAGCGAGCCATCCCGCAAATAATCGCCGCATCGTCACCAAAGCTGCGGTCGCCGTGGATTTCACTCCAGTCCGTGAATAGCCGCTCGACGTAGTCGAGCATCTGCGGACGCTGCGGATGCCGTGCCAGCTCGGTCTTCTGCCAAGCGGTCTGCAACTCCTTCATCTCCTGCCGCAGAATATGGACGCGCTCCTGGAGTTGCGCGAGCTGGCGCTGAGTTTCTTCATTCGGCCCGGCAGTGGCTTCGATCAGCGCCACCTGCCGCTCGATCTGCTCCAGTTCCTGCTGCGCCTTGTGAGTTGCTTCCATGGCTTATATGAGTACGGTTAAGCGGATCCGATTCAACTAATCACTCTTACGCTGCCGCGTCCGCACAACTGTTCCACTCGGGCGATGAAGTTTCGATCCGGCAGCACATTATAGCCCGCCGCCTCCATCACCACCATGAAATCACCCGTACGTTCCACGTCAAATAACACCCGCGCTTCGCCCTTGCGCTCTCTAAAAAGCGTGTGAAGATCGTCAACCGTGGACTCAGCCGCTGTTTCCAGCGGCACGCGAATGCGAATCGCGCGCGGCAGCGGAACCTTGGCGTCCTCCAGCGGCATGATTTCAGCGGCCGTAATCTTTGGATTGGTTCCTTCTTCAATTCTTACCCCGGCGCGCACCAGCACCGGAACCTCCAGCTTCACCTTATCCTGAATGCGCTTGTAGGCTTCCGGAAAGACGATCATGTCGATCGAACCGGACATATCCTCGAGCGTGGCTTGCGCGTAGAAATCTCCGCGCTTGCTCTTGAGCACACGCACGTTGCCGATGATTCCAGCCGTCGCGATGGTCTCATCCTTCCCGGTAGACCGCGTCATCACCGCGATCTCGTCGATGCGCAGCGCCTGCAGATCGGCCAGCTTGTCTTTGTATTTCTCCAGCGGATGCCCGGTGATGAAGAAGCCCAGGATCTCTTTTTCCGCAGCCAGGCGCGCCTGCTCATCCCAATCAGGAATGTTTGGCAGCCTGTCGTTATTGGCCTCGGACTCTTCCTGTTGAAACACTCCGAACAGCCCGTGCTGTCCCGATTCCACATCGCGCTGCGCCTTCTGAGCCCGATCCATAGCGCGGTCCAGCACAGTCATCAATTGTGCGCGTCGCCCCAGCGAATCCATCGCTCCGCTCTTGATCAGCGACTCCAGCACGCGCTTGTTGAGCAACCTCAGATCGACGTTCTCGCAGAACTCATAAATAGACTTGAAGCGTCCAAGCTTCTTCCGCGCCCCGACAATCGATTCGATCGCATTGCCGCCGACGTTCTTCACTGCCGCCAGCCCAAACCGAATGGCCTCTCCGTGCGGCGTGAAGTTCGCGTCGGAAACGTTGATGTCCGGCGCCTCAACCGCGATGCCCATCTCGCGGCACTCATTGATGTACTTCACCACGTCATCGGTACTGCCCGTGACCGAGGTCAGCAACGCCGCCATGAACTCGACCGGATAATGCGTCTTCAGATACGCCGTGTGATAGGCCAGCAGCGCGTAAGCGGCGGAGTGAGACTTATTGAATCCGTATCCCGCAAACTGCGCCATGAGATCGAAGATCTTCTCGATCTTCTTCGGCGGAAATTTGCGCTGCGCGGCGCCCTGCACGAAGCGTTCGCGCTGCTGCGCCATCTCCTCGGCCTTCTTCTTGCCCATGGCGCGCCGCAGCAAATCGGCTTCACCGAGGGAGTAGCCAGCCAGCCGGTTCGCGATCTGCATCACCTGCTCCTGGTACACGATTACGCCCAGCGTCTCCTGAAGAATTTCTTTCAGCTCCGGCAGTTCGTACTCGACTTTCTTGCGTCCGTGCTTGCGGTCCACGAAATCGTCAATCATTCCACCCTGGATGGGTCCCGGCCGGTAGAGGGCATTCAGCGCCGTAAGATCTTCGATCGAATTCGGCTGATACTTGCGCAACACGTCCCGCATGCCGTGCGATTCAAACTGGAACACGCCGGAGGTCAATCCTTTGTGAAAGACCCTTTCATAAGTCGTCGAGTCTTCGAGCGGAATCCCTTCCAGCGTAATCGGCGTTCCCCGCGTCTGCACGATCAGCTTCAAGGTGTCAGTCAAAATGGTAAGCGTGGTCAACCCGAGAAAGTCCATCTTCAATAGGCCCATCTTTTCGATGGCAACCATGTCGAAGGCGGTAACAATTTCGTCGTTCTTCGTCCGGTGCAGCGGAACCAACTCCGTCAGAGGACGCGGCGAAATCACCACACCAGCGGCGTGAACTCCGGAATTGCGCACCATCCCTTCCAGCTTTTTCGCCGTTTGCATCAACTCGCGAATCTGCCCATCCTTCTCCATCGCCTCGCGCAGTTGCGGGGAGTCTTCGATGGCCTGATCGAGGGTGATGTTGAGCTGCGTGGGCACCATCTTGGCGATGCGATCGACGTCGGCGTAAGGGATATCCATGGCTCGGCCCACGTCTTTAATTGCGGCTTTGGCGGCCATGGTGCCGAACGTGATGATCTGGGCCACGTTGTCGCGGCCATACTTCTGCGTGACGTAGTTGATCACCTCGCCGCGCCGGTTCATGCAGAAATCGATATCGATATCCGGCATGGAAACGCGTTCCGGATTCAGAAACCGCTCAAACAGCAACTCGTGCTGCAACGGATCGATATCGGTGATGCCGAGCGCATAGGAAACCAGCGATCCAGCCGCCGATCCGCGTCCCGGTCCCACTGGAATATCGTGTTCTTTGGCGTAGCGGATGAAGTCCCACACGATCAGGAAATATCCCGGGAACTTCATCTGCTGGATGATCGCCAGTTCCCGCTCCAGCCGTTGCTCGTAATCCGAAATCGGATGCTTCAACTTGCCCAGCTCTTGCAGTGGGCGCAATGCAGCCATTCGTCGCGCGAATCCCTCCCGCGAAACGTGCACAAAATAACTGTCAATGGTGTAGCCCGGAGGCACATCGAACTTCGGAAACGGCGTGGCTATTTTCTCCAGACGCATGCTGCAGCGCTCGGCGATGTCGAGCGTCCGCGTCAAAACCTCGGGCGAATCCTTGAACACGCGGTACATCTCGTCGTGGCTCTTGACGAAGAACTGTGTCCCGTCAAATTTCATCCGCGCCGTGTCGTGAATCGACTTGCCCGTCTGAATGCACAGCATCACGTCCTGAGCGTGCGCGTCGTCCTCGCACAGGTAATGGCTGTCGTTGGTCGCAACCATCGGCAGCCCGAGATCCTTTTCTAACTGGAACAGGCCGGGATGGATTTTGTGCTCCATCGCCAGCCCTTGATCCTGAATCTCAAGATAAAAATTGTCCTTGCCGAAAATGTCCCGTAGATTTCCTGCTGCCGATCGAGCGGCATCGTAATTCCCTTCCGTCAAGCGCTCGGCGACCTCGCCCTTCAAGCATCCCGAAAGCCCGATCAACCCGCGCGAATGCTCCGCCAGAAATCTCTTGCTCACACGTGGCTTGTAATAGAAGCCATGCAACGAGGCTTCTGAGGTAATCTTCACCAGGTTGCGGTAGCCTTCTTCATTCTCCGCCAGCACCAGCAGATGGTTGTAGCCGTCACCTTCGGGCGGCGTGCGCTCGATGTTGTGGTCGTCTTTCTTGCAGATGTAAAGTTCGCACCCGATGATCGGCTTCACGCCCTCATGATTCGCCGCGTTCACAAAGTGGACCGCGCCAAAAATGTTTCCATGATCGGTCATGGCCACGGCGGGCATCCCCAGCTCTTTCACGCGCTGGCAAAGCTTTTCAACGTCGCAGGCGCCATCGAGCAAAGAATAGTCAGTATGCAGGTGCAGGTGGACGAATTGGGGCATAGGGCTCAGTTTGATTTTACGGTAGTTGTCACCATTCTAGTGAGAAAGGCGAGACGCGCAAGAGCTGAGTTATTCACAGCGTGTGGGTTTCTGCGCCAATTGATTTAGCCAGTCCCAGAATCCGCCGCAATAAGCCTATCGGCAAACCCATCCGTCCCGCGTCCGGACGCTGTTTGGACACAGTTCCTTTGTGAGTGTGGTGAATCTCGGATCGCTCAAATAGCGTTTGAATGAATCATCCTTGGCGGGGTCGGGCACGCTCTCGTTTGGGTTAGAGTTGGACTTATACTGGAAGGCCAATTTTAGCTGATCGAGCGCGCCGTCAAGGTCACCCGTTTCCGAATCCGCGCAGGCCAAATTGTAACGAAACATAGGATAGGTAGGGTTCTCTTGTGTCCCATATTCGAAGGTCGCCTTCGCCTTGGGTATTTCGCCCGACATGCCATAGGCCATACCCAAGTTGTCCACCAGGACATTCCATTGCGTTTGGCTCAAGGCGCGCTTCTGTCTTTCAAGCTGTAGCGACCGTTCATAATGCAACGCTGCCTTCGTCCAATCCTGATGCAGATAGTAAATGCTTCCGTAGCCGAATTCGGTAGCGCTGTCGGGTTTGTAATCCTGGATGAGGTGGAGACCGCTAATCAGCGAATCGAAAAACTTGTCGTCAGCGGCCGAATAGGAAATCTTCGAAATGTGAAAATCAACTCCCAGGTCGCCGCTGGTGGCGTAGCCGAACACATTTTGTTGACGTATCGGCTGCCCGTGAAACTCGGGAATTACGTATTCGCGCATTGAAAAATCTCCGCGCTCGAACGTTTTCATTGCTTCAATCTTGAATCCATTGTCTGCCGCGGCCCTCCGAAGATCCAGGAATGTTCGCTCGTTCAATTCCGCTGCGGCCTGCCTTTTATCGAGCGGATACAGAAAGGCCGAGATTTCCCAACCATGTGCATCCGACGCCTGCACTTTTCTGCGAGTAGCGCTTCCGTCCAGTTGGTTTTGTTCGAGTTTCAGATGGAGGAGGTCGATCTGCAACGCGGCTGGTTCGCCAGGCACGCTCATGGTCAGTCGGTTGTGCGGTTCCTCGAACCCAACAGTTACTTGGGCGCGAGCGCGCACCATCACAGGGACGCAGAGCACGAATAAGGCCAGCCTGGAACCCGAGGAAAGCTTCATGTCGCGATAAGTGTACCGCACGTCGGATTAACAACCACTCGGGTACGTCGTTTGGCGGACCGGCAATCCGCAAGGACGGCCGAGGCGCGGGGGCGAGACCCTACTGGCCCTCATGCGCGCCGGGCAGACGGAAATCCACACCGCGCTCATCGTTGGCTTTGGTCGTGGCCGGAAGGTCAAGATCAGAGAGCGGAATCTTCTCCGTATGCTGCGGAGCGAAGTTCCACAGCGTCTGCCCTACGATGGCGTAATTCTGCACTTCCCGCTTGCGTTGATCGCGGAACACCAGCACCGTGGCCGGCGCGGCTTCCGTGCGCTCCGCTTCGCGTGGTGGCGGAGGCGCCGATCTCGCATACAGATCTTGATCGTCTTGCTCACGCATCCTCTGCTGGTCGAGGCTCTGCTGGTCCATCTCGTTCGCCAAGCCAATCTGATTTTGCTTGTCCTGGTCATAGGACGAGCCAGAATCCCACCAGTAGGGATCGAAACCCCACGGATATCCGTAGGCGCCGCGGCATCCGTAGCCTAAGCAGTTATTTCGTGAACGGTAGGTTCGGATTCGCAGGCCCCCAGAATGGTTGAAACCACGCGCGGAGAGTGACTGCCGGGGAGCGGAGCCCCGCACTGACGGACGGGCTGCGAAACCAGAGCGTGTCCCACTCAAAGCCCGAGCGCCGCCCGAATACGAATGTCCGGCAGACCCGTGCGCAGCAAACCCACCATGGCCGCCAGCGGAAGCATGGCCTCCGCCGTGCTGCGCCCACAACGGCACAGACGCCAATAAGAGCACGAGCGCCGTAACAAGAAGCGGTCGATGCATACTTACAATTATATGCCGGATTCAAGTCGGGAAATCCAGAAATTAGTACCTGCCCTAAGACGAATTAGGGCAAGCACCGAGGAGCCGAGTTTAGATTGCCGGGAACCTACCGCTTCTTGCCCTTGGTCTTTTTCGGAGCAGCCTTTTTCGGAGCCGGCTTCTTCACAGGATGTTTCGCGACTGGCTTAGAGGCGGGCTTGGGCGCGGCTTTGGCGGGCTTCGCCTTAGCTTCCGGTTTCGATTTAACTTCTACTACCTTAGCCACGGGAACCGCCGCAACTGGGGCGGCAACAGCTGCGCCTTTTCCTTTGCCTTTCACCACTTCGCCCTTCTTTCCCGGTACCGCCGCGGCAGGCACCGCCGCAGCGACCGCTTTGGCTCCGCGCCCGCGCCTGGGTGGCGGCGGCGGTGGCGGAGGAGGCGGCGCAAAAGGCTTTAGGAACTTCAAAGTCTCCGTGTGAGAGCGCAATTTCCCGTCGAGCAGCAGCATGAACACGTCGCGCGCAATCTTCGGATATTCCGGCAACTGCGGCGTGATCAGCAACTCCGTCATCTCCGGCAGCGGTATGCGCTGCTGCACCTGCCGCCACTTGGTCAGGAAGTTCTTGACCTTCCCCGCCACGGTTTGATGCCGCGCCGTTACGGCCAGAAACAGAACCATCTCCGGCCGCGCCGCAGACAATAGATTCCACGTCCGCGACGGCGTTGCCGCTTCTTTCCCCGTCAGCCGTTTCGCCAGCTGCTTGGCGTGGTCCTCGATGTCGCGCCAGGCCTCAATCAAATCCTTGCGAGGAATCTGCCGCTTCAGATCGGAGATGTCTTTGTCAGCCAGCCGCGCCGTTAGGAAGTGCATCACCGCCGGCGACGGATCCACGGTATAGCCCAGGTCCACCATTTGCTGCCGCGTCTTCATCAATTGTGCGAGTCCGTTGGTGTCCACCTTGGCCGTGGTCCAGTGCGGATGCAGCACTTTCAGCCAGTCTTCTTTCTCTAGAGCGCGCACCACATTCAGCGGATCGTCTTCGTGCGCCAGTTGCGAGATCTCATGCCCCACCGCGCTGCGCGCGATGTGCTCGATGTATTTATTTTCCTTTGCCGAGTCGTAGCGCTGCTGCGTGCGCTCTTCCATCGGCCAATGGAAGCGTGCCGCAAAACGCGTAGCCCGAATCAGCCTTGAAGGATCCTCCACAAAGGAATAGTTGTGCAGCACCCGCAGCAACTTCGCCTCAATGTCAGCCACGCCGTTAAACGGATCGAGCAGCAGCCCCCGCGATCCTTCGTTCAGCGACAGCGCCATGGCGTTCACGGTAAAATCCCGCCGCCGCAGATCTTCCTGAATGCTGGCCGGCGCAATTGCAGGGGGCTTGCCCACCTTCTCGTAGTTTTCGGTGCGCGCCATGCCGATCTCGGCTCGCACGTTGCCCGGCAGAACCAGAAACAGCGTGCGCACGTCTTCGTCGTGGCCGGCCAGTCGTGCGCCTGCGCGTTCGAATTCCTTCTGCAGTTTGAGAGGATTGCCCTGAACCGTGAAGTCCAGATCGCGGATGGTGAACCCGCTGATGATGTCGCGAATCGCGCCACCGGTTAGGTAGAGAGTGATTCCCGCCGTGCGGGCTATCTCTTGCACCAGATTGACGCCCTTCATCTGATCCGGCGTCAACCGGATTTCCATGGTGTAAATGTAATCAGCCATTCGTCTTCAAGCTATCTACGGCAAGCGGCTACAGGGCCGTCATTTCCTGCCAGCATCATGGGCTAAGCCCTGCCCGCGCCAACGTTTTCCACATGATTTCCACAGGACGACTCGGCCCAACCCCGGCCTTTCCACTCTACACATGACACAAGCCATTCAATACAAAACACTTATACAGACTTGAGTGGTGCCGAGGCAACTTAAAGGAATAACACAACGTTTACAATTTGGCTACTGCCAACGTGGATTCCCGCGATTTCGCCGGAAATAGTGCGAGAATGAGTCGGGCTTCGGGCTTCAGCCATCGGGCTTCGGCTGAACCAGAAATCCCTGTCCTGAGGAACGCTAAGGTGAAAGTAGATGTGGAGCTTGGCAGAATCATCTTGCCGAAGCCCGAAGCCCGATAGCCGAAGCCCGACTCATGCCCTCGACCCACAAGAAAGTGATCGTCCGCAAAATGGACCGGGACTCCGTCTCCGGCTACGTCTCTCCCGCCCAATTCATCAGCGAAGGCAAACTCGAACTGCTAAATACCGCCGGCAACGTGGTCGCCATGGACCTGCACGAGATTAAGGGCGTCTACTTTGTTCGCGAGTTCGGCGACTCCGAGTCCCTCACTCGCAAGACCTTCACTTCCCGCCCCCGCTCCGAAGGCCTGTGGGTGCGTCTGCGCTTCAAGGACAACGAAATCCTCGAAGGCCTTATGCCCACCGACCTCACCCAGAATTTGCCGGAAGGCTTTCTCATCAATCCTCCCGACCAGCGCTCCAACACGCAGCGCATCTTCGTCCCCCGGTCCGCCCTCGAATCCCTGACCGTGTTAGCCGTAATCGGTGCTGCCCGTCGGCCCCGCCGCGGCCCCACCGACGATCAGCGCCAGGTTCCAATGTTTGAGGAGTGAATTCTGGGAAGTACGCTGATTGGGCTGCCGCTCCTTTCGGAGTCTCCACGTGACAAAAAAATGACAAACGAAAAGGAGTAGTAGCTTGCGTTCTTGTTGTACAGTCTGCAGGTTTCCGGATTGTCGGCAGCAAGCCGTGTCGTGGTGTTCACTTTGATGGAGCGCACGTACTTTCATCCGGAGTCCTTATTCCCTAGTGGAATCAAGCGATTGGCATTGCACGGCTGCTCTGCCCTGTGGTTAACTTCAACATCGGGATCGCTCGTTGGACGTGTCTTCAGAAGTTGCAGACCGGGGAAAAATATGGGGATGTCGTGGACCTCTTGGCCGTCGCGCGCTGTGGCGGCCCTGGTTTTGATGTGCGGGGTGAATGGGTTCGCCGCTGGAGCAAGTCAGCCTCAGTATTTGGTCACCAACGACGACGGCATTCTCAACAGCGTTACCTTCTACACCGTCGGGACGGGCGGACTTCTTACCCTGAAGCAGCAAGTGCCAACCGGAGGCTTCGGCATTGCGGGTGGCTTTTTCTCCGCCAACCGGGTGAGCGTCCTCAACAGCGCAAGCCAAGAGTGCGTCTACGCCTCCGACGCTTTGACCGGCACGATCGTCGGCATCGACCTCAGCACCTTACTCGTGGATAGCAGTACCTTTGGTTCCGCTGCCGATTCCGGAAGCGCCAACGGCATCGGTCTGGCGATGAACTCCCAGTATCTTTACGCGGCTTTCACCACATCCAATACCATCGCAACATTCCAGCTGCAACCCGGCTGCAGCCTTACCTTTATCAACGACGTCTCCGTTGCCGGCCTGCAAGGTGGATTCATCAACGGCATGGCGATCAGCGGCAATATTCTGGTTGCAACCTACGGCGACGGCTCCATCGAATCTTTTAACATCGCCTCGGGCACACCCTTATCCAATGGCGACCAACAGAATTCCAGCGCCTATCTCAAGTCGCAAGGCGCCACTTATCCCAATAGCGTGGAGATCACAGAGGACGGGCATTTCGCTCTCTTCGGAGATACGTCGACCTCCACGGTGGTCGAGGTTTCTAACATTTCCTCCGGCAAGTTGGACCCGACGGTTGTCTATCCGCTCGGAGCTGGCATCAGCTCCAGCAACATCCTGCTGAGCCCGGATGAAACGCTTCTCTATATCAGCAACACGCAAGGGGATAAAATTACCGCCGCTGCGTTCGACAAAAGCAGCGGAAAACTTTCGACGGGTTGCGTCTCCGGCAAGATCAAGGGCTACAGTTCGAACTGGTCCTATCTTGCGAGTTTGGCGCTAGCTACAAACAGCGGCACCGGCGGAGCCCTCTACGTGGCTGAGTTTGGTGGAACGTCCTACATCGGCGTGGTGGAAGTGGGTTCGAGTGGCGGGACTTGCACCCTGACGGAATTGACCGGCTCGCCCATCCTTGACCCCACCAGCCCAGGGCTGTTATCGATTGGAACCTTTCCCCCTCGGTCCTTTTAACCATGAATCAACGTCGTTTCGAATCCTATGCCGTCCGAATCTCGGGGAAGTTCTGGGAAGATCGAGGAGTGATGTACATGCGCGCTATTTCTAGAGGTTTGCTGGCGATCATCGTGTGCGGATTCTCCTTCGCAGGAGCGTGGGCGCAATGTCCCGCGCGCCCAGCTTCCGGCACCCTTGTCCAGGATCCCTTCAGTCTCAATGCGCAAAACGGCGTGCTCAACGCCGCCTTCATCATGGGTTACTCGGTCGATCAATTCGGCTATTCGCACTACTGCTACAAGTACCAAGCTTCGACCGGCGTCGTCGAAGCTCCCACCTTGCGCCTCAATCAGGGCGACGAGCTTGTCCTCGGCGTCAAAGACGACATCAAAACCTCCACTCCCGATTCCATGAGCGGAATGGACATGTCCCCCGCCGGTGGCGTCTGCGGCGATAGCGGCGCCGCGACCTTGCAATCGACCAATGTTCACTTCCATGGGCTCAATGTTCCTCCCATCTGCCATCAGGACGATGTGCTCACCACCATAATTCAGCCGGGCTCACAGGGCTTTCAATACAAGATGCGGATTCCAACGAACGAGCCTCCCGGACTGTATTGGTATCATCCGCACGTCCACGGCTTCACCGAGTTCCAGGTCAATGGCGGGGCCGCCGGGGCGCTCATCGTAGAAGGCATGGAGAAAGTCCGCCCTGAAGTGGCTGGACTCACCGAGCGCGTTTTCGTGGTTCGTCAGCAGTATCTGGTTCCGTGGGTTCCCGGACCCTACCAACTCACGCTGAACTACCAGGTCGCCACTTCCCCTGGAGGTCCCTTCATCCAGATGCAGCCGGGTGAAAAGCAGTTCTGGCGGGTCGCTAACGCCACCCTCCAGGATTTCATGCCGCTGCAAGTTTGGATTAACGGCAAACCACAGAACTTGGAATTGATCGCACTCGACGGCTATCCTCTGGCCGAGCCTCGGATGGAGCAGACCATTCTCGTGCCTCCGGCCGGACGGGCGGAGTTTATCGTGCAGGCTCCTCCCGCCGGAACGACCGGCCAGTTCGTTTCCTTGGCTTATTCCACCGGCCCCACCGGCAACGCGGATCTCGAACAAGTTCTCGCCGATATCAATCTCACGAGCAATGCCGGCGCTAATAAGCAAGCTGCCAAGCCCGCTGTATCCGGGCCACCAATCTCGACGGATAGCCTTAAGTTCGCGGGCTTGCGGGCACTCACTCCCACGGCAACCAGGAAGCTTTACTTCTCCGAGGAATTCGGCGGAACCAATGGTCCCATTCAGTTCTACATCACCGTGGATGGACAAAAGCAGCAAGTCTTCGAGCCCAACGAAAAGCCTGTGATCACCACCAAAGTGGGAGCGGTCGAAGACTGGACCATCGAAAACCGGGCCCTGGAAACGCATGCCTTTCACATCCATCAAATTCATTTTCAGATGCTGGAGGTCGATGGCAAGCCTGTCCCCGCTGAGGATTTCCGCGACACGATTGAGATTCCCTATTGGTCAGGCACCGGTCCTTACCACAGCGTGAAGGTGCGCATGGATTTCCGCGACCCCACTATCGCTGGCACTTTTGTATTTCACTGCCATATCCTCCTCCACGAAGATCTCGGCATGATGCACAAGATCCTGGTCGAGCCCTAGCGAACCTTTGGCTGGCGGCTTCGCCTCGTGCGGGAAGTCGTTCTACACTTTGTCTGATCATCCCCCTGCTTCACGCGAAAGACTATGAAGGAATTCGACATGCGCACTCTATCGAGATATTCGCTTGCCGTCGTGATATGCGGATTTTCCGTTCTGCGGCTAGCGGCGCAGTGCCCTCCACGCCCTCAACCCGACACCGTGCTTCGAGATGCGCTCAATCTCTCTTCGCAAAATGGAGTCCTCGACGTCGCTCTCTCCATGGGACACTCGGTCGACGTCAACGGTTACACTCACTACTGTTACCGGTACCAGAACTCCTCTGGAATCGCAGAAGCTCCGACGTTGCGCCTTAATCCTGGGGACCGCTTGCTCCTGCACGTGAAGGACGATATATCGAGTGATGGCCCACAGAGTATCAGCGCGATGGACATGTCTGCCCCGCCCGGAGCAACCTGCGGCGATACCGGCACCGCAACCCTCAACTCGACCAATGTTCACTTCCACGGCTTGAATATTCCGCCGACCTGCCATCAGGATGATGTGCTCACCACTTTGATCCAGCCCGGTACGCCGGGCTTTCAATTTGAAACCCAAATTCCCGCGAACGAGCCTCCCGGCCTCTATTGGTACCATCCGCACGTGCATGGGTTCACTGAGTTTCAGGTGAATGGCGGCGCCGCGGGCGCGATCGTTATCGAGGGGATGGAAAAGGTTCGCCCGGAGGTCAAGGGCCTCACTGAGCGCGTTCTCACCATACGGCAGGAGTTTCTTGTTCCTTGGGTACCCGGTCCCTACCAGTTGACCGTGAACTTCGAAAATGCCGCCATTGTGCAGGGACCTTCTCCTGTCATCTTGATGAAGCCCGGCGAAAAGCAGTTCTGGAGAGTCTTGAATGCCAGCCTTCAGGATTTCATGCCCTTACAGGTCTGGTTTAACGGTGTGCCGCAGCCGCTGCAGGTGATCGCTCTTGACGGCTATCCTCTGGCGCAGGCTCGAATGCAAACCACCATCCTGATTCCTCCCGCCGGACGTGCGGAGTTCATTGTGTCGGCGCCTCCAGCCGGAGTGACTGCGCTCCTGGAGACTCTGAATTATTCTACCGGTCCCACCGGCAACGCGGACTTCGAGCAGCCTCTCGCCACCATTCAGCTCAGCAACGACGGCGGTCAGCCACAACCGGCGCACCTGCCCTCAGCCGCGCCGCAAGTAGCAGCGGATCACCTCAAATTTGCAGGCTTGAAGGACCAGTCTCCCACCGCAGAGCGGAAGCTCTTCTTCTCCGAGGAATTTGGTGGAACCAATGGTCCCATCCAGTTCTACATCACTGTCGATGGACAGAAACAGAAGGTTTTCGAACCCACCGAGAAGCCTGCGATTACCACCAAGGTGGGAGCGGTGGAAGACTGGACCATCGAAAACCGCGCCCTCGAGACGCACGCGTTTCACATCCACCAGATCCATTTTATGATGTTGGAGGTCGACGGAAAACCCGTGCCCAACCAGGACTTGCGCGACACCATTGAGATTCCCTATTGGTCAGGATCAGGTCCCTACCATAGCGTCAAGGTCCGCATGGATTTTCGTGACCCGAATACCGCGGGTCTTTTCGTGTTCCACTGCCATATCCTGCTGCATGAGGATCTCGGGATGATGCACAAGATCCTGGTTCAGCCCTAGCCGCCGTTGTTAGAAGAATAGGGTTCAGAAAAGAGAAAGGTCATAAGTGATGCGAAAAAGGATTCTGCTCGTCATAGGCGCCGCCCTGTTGCTGATCGTCGGCTACTCATTTGGAAGCCGGCATACCACGGTTGCTTACGCTGCCCCGCCCACCCAGGGCACCGTCCCCAAGTCCTACGGACGTCTGGTCACGGCGATTTCCGACCAAATCGGCACCGGGCTGATCTTCGAGGATAGCGACGGCGTGATTCGCTTCGTGGCCATGACCGGCATGAAAGAAGGCGAACTCGCGCGCTACGATCAGACTCCGACTCACGGCGGCATCCCCAAGTCGTATGGTCATCTCGTCGCGGCCGTTGCCAACCCAACCGGAACCGGCCTGGTCTTTGAAGACAGTCAGGGCGTCATCCGCTTCCTCACCATCACCGGCAAGACCGAAGGAGAACTAACCCGCAACTGACGCTTCAATCCACCGGCGGCTGGTGTACGATTTACTCGCGTCTTACTTCGTCTGCCATGAAACTTTCTCAAATCGCCTCCGCCCTCAACGCACGCCTCGAAAACGGCTCGCCCGATACCGAGATCACGGGCCTCAACGGCATCGAGCAAGCCGGACCCGGAGAACTCACCTTCGTCGCCAACCCCAAGTATGCCGCCGCGGCGCGGCGTACCAAGGCTGCAGCCGTAATCGTCGCCGGGAGCTTCCCTGTCATCCCAGCGGCCACGCTGCGTGTTGAGGATCCCTATCTCAGCTTCGCGCACGCTCTCGAACTCTTCCACCAACCGCTGCACTACGCCCCGGGAGTGCATCCCACGGCGGTCGTTCATGCCACGGCAAAGATTGGACGCGGCGCCCACCTCGGACCCTACGTAGTCGTCGACGAAGATGTCGAGATCGGCGACAACGCCGTCCTGCTAGCACATGTAGTGATCTATCGCGGGGTGAAGATCGGTGGCAACTTCTTTGCCCACGCCCACGCCGTAGTCCGCGAAAACTGCCGCATCGGTAACAACGTCCTGCTGCAAAACGGTGTCGTGATCGGCTCCGACGGCTTCGGCTTCGCCAAGACTCACGATGAACATTGGCACAAAATTCCGCAGCCCGCCCCGGTCGTGATCGAAGACGACGTGGAAGTCCAGGCGAACTCCTGCATCGACCGAGCCAGTGTCGGCGAAACTCGCATCCGGCGCGGCGTCAAGATCGATAATCTGGTGCAGGTCGGCCATGGATCGCAGGTCGGCGAAGATGTCCTACTCTGCTCCCAGGTCGGCCTCGCCGGTTCCACGGAAATCGGAAATCGTGTGATTTTGACTGGTCAAGTTGGGGTGGTCGGCCACTGCAAAGTCGGCGACGGCGCCATCGTCACTCCGCAGAGCGGAGTCGCTCACGATATTCCCGCGGGAGCCCTGGTTAGCGGCGCCCCCGCCGTCGACCACAAATTGTGGCTGAAGTATTCCGCGATTCTGCCGAAATTGCCGGAAATCGCCCGCGCCGTGCGATCCCGCTTCCCGAAGGAGTAGCGCCAGAGCGCAATCCAGTCCGCCGAGGACTTTGGCAATCGCAGTGTAGGCATCCCGTGGTTCCGGTCCCGTCGGCTGTGCAAGACTCTGCATGTAACACTAATTGTTCGGAGCATTAAGTATTCTTGACAACTCTCCACCGGTGTAGCACACTTCCTCTACTTCGTTTAGGCCCTCTCGACACGCGCCAACCTTAAAGTGGGCCCAGCATATTCCGGCTGCAATTACTCTTGAACGGCGTTATACTAGTTTGTCGATTGTAGTACTGGGGATTACGAGGTGGGATTCTCCAAAGCTTGTGGCAGGCGGGTGTTGCCTCTCCCGAGCCGGCTTTCGGCGAGCCCCGCGAATACGATTCGAAAGGATTAAGTGCGTACCATGGGCCCTAAACCGATCTCAACCACGAGCAAGCTCGTACTCGCTTTTGCGTTTGTGCTAGGACTAGCGGCAGTAGCTATCCCGCGCGCGCAAGCTCAGACCTTTAAGGTGGTTTACAGCTTTACGGGCGGCAGCGATGGGGGAAATCCTCTGGATGGTTTCATTACTGATGGCGCGGGGAACCTTTACGCCACGACCAACGTCGGCGGCGCCTCTGGAAACGGAACCGTATTCGAGGTTAGCAAGAGCGGCGAAGAGACGGTGCTTTATAGCTTCGCGGGTGGAACCGACGGAGCAAATCCCGAAGGTGGTTTAATCAGGGACAAAGCAGGCAACCTCTACGGCACCACAACCGCTGGTGGAGGAGTTGAAGACTCGGGAACCATTTTCAAGGTTACGGCGGGTGGCACGGAGGAAGTACTTTATCGATTTCCCGCGGGGAAGAATGGGGCAACTCCCGAAGCAGGCCTGACCATGGATGCGGAAGGGAACCTTTACGGCACTACGACTGCGGGTGGCGCAAACGGGAATGGCACGGTTTTCAGACTGACTGCGCCAAAGAGCGGCTCAAAGTGGCTGGAGACGGTGCTCTACAGCTTCGGTACCGGCGCGGATGGGTCAATCCCCGTCGGAGGAGTGGCCTTTGACAAAACTGGGCATCTCTACGGTATGACTTCCGCCGGAGGCGCTTACGGATACGGAACTATCTTCCAGTTGACCCGGTCGGGATCAAGTTGGACGGAGACGGTTCTGCAAAACTTCCAGGATGGAGAGGATGGGGCGGTTCCATACGGAGGGCTGATCGCGGACAAACTGGGTAACTTCTATGGCGCGGCTACCGAAGGCGGCGCGGGTGGAGGCGGCACAATTTTCGAGTTGACCCCGGCAAACGGCAGCTGGACCTTTAATGTGATCTACAGCAATCCCGGGTGGGGCATCTCTGGAAGCTTCCGCAACGTCGCCTTGGATGCGTCCGGAAATCTTTACGGCACCACGCACTGCGACGGCGCTTATAACTCCGGGACAGTTTACAAACTCACACCGGCAAGCGGTTCCTGGACCTACACCTCGCTTTATGTTTTTCAGGGAGGGACGGACGGCCTTTACTCGTTCAGCAATCCCGCACTCGAACCCGGCCATCTTTACGGCACTACCAAGCAGGGCGGAGCCAATGGCAACGGGGTCGTGTGGGAGATCACACTTAACTAACTTTGCATCTCGCGTCGGCATACCGGAGCTTCGGGTGCCGGCGTTTCTTTTTTGTGCGCTTCAAGCCTGAGCGCTTCCCTTTGCGACGGACGCACTCTGCCTGAACTCCTCCGGCAGCCCGCTATCAATTGCTGCCCTGACCTTTTCCATCAAACACTCGCGGCTGCCGAAATCGCTCGGCTCAATCGGCGGATGGAAAATAACTGTCGCGATTCCCGGCTTGATCGCGAATCTGGTCTTCGGCATTATGTAATGCGTGCCGGTGATGGTTATTGGCACCACTGGCACGCCGCACTCCATTGCCAGATAGAACGGCCCCTTCTTGAAGGGCAGCAGCTTGCCGTCGAACGACCGCTTGCCTTCGACGTAGATCGTCATGTTCAGGCCTTGCTGCACCACCTGCTTCGCCGCCCGTACCGACTCAATGCCAGCATCGCGATTGCCGCGATCCACCGGCACCATCGATCCCATCCGCATCGCCCGGCCGAGGATCGGATAGGTTAACAACTCTTTCTTCACCATCACGGAGGTACGCTTGGGAATCAGCGGGGTGATAATTGGCGGGTCCAGGTTCGATACATGGTTCGACAGGAAGATATAGGTGCGTGCCGGGTCCAGCTTGTCGAGCCCCACGCTTTCCACGCGAACTCCGGTCAGTCTGACGCCACTCCGGCAGCCAATCATGAACATGCGATACAGCAGGTCGACGTTTCCCCTGATGAATGACCAAGGGAATCCGACAAGAGCCGCCACGGGCGCGGCCAGCCCCCAGAAAACCAGCATTGCGATGGTGCGGATCATTCTGTCTTTTGTCCCTGTCGAGCGCGCCCTGGTGTGCCTGCACCGCTAGTGCGCGTGTGCCTCTTGCGGAATCTGCGACTCGCCCTTCAGCCAGGCTACCCGACGCGCCCGCTGTTCGGCGGTAACGTTCTCCACGTCTTTAAGCTCGTAGGAGATTTCCTCGCGGCTGCCCACCTTCCACTTCAACTCGCGCTCTCCGCCCCGTCGGGCGCGGATTTTCAAAGTGATCGTGTCGCCCGGAGCGAGCCGCTCGATTTCCTGTGCGGACTCCTGTCCAGCCGCGTTGCCGTTGATTTCCAGAATCGTATTGCCCACTTGCAGGCCAGCCCGTTCCGCCTCGCTGCCCGCGGACACAGCCGCCACCGTCATAGGGCCGTCGAAGTTTCGCGAGGCGACAAAACCAGCATCCGCCACCGTGTTCTTTCCCTCTGCCACGCGCAACCCAACGCTGCGGAAGAAATCGTTCCAGGGGATCTCTTCCGTCCCCGCGACGTATTTTGCGAAAAACCATCCCAAATCCGCATGGCTCACCGCCTCTGCGGCCTCGCGCACCCCGTCAGAATCAGGAAAGAACCGTGCCTTCTGCGCATAGTTTCGGTTCATCCGTTGAAACACCTCGCGCAGCGATGCCTGTCCGTGGCTGGCCTCGCGCACCGCCAAGTCCAGCGTGATGCCCAGCAACTCGCCTTTGTTGTAATAAGAAATGCTGCGCTCCGGACGCCGGTAGTACGCGTCGCCTTCCATCCACGCATCCAGGCTCGACTCTTCCGCCGATTGCGTCAGGTGCGCCGGACGCCGTTCGAGTTCGCCGATTCCAGAGGCGAGATCTCGCTCAAAGCGGTTCTCGTCGAGCAGACCGCCGCGCAACTGGATGATGTCGGACGCCGTGCTGGTACAACCCTCACTGAACCAGAGCGCCCGCGTGTAATTCTCCTTCGTATAGTCCACGGGCTCGAGCGTCTGCGGACGGATACGCTTCACGTTCCAAAGGTGAAAGAACTCGTGCGCTGTTACCGAAGCCAGTACTTCCGGAGCCCGCGCCAGCACGTCCGCATTCACCTCGATTGCGGTTGAATAAGAGTGCTCCATGCCGCCGCCCGCCGGTCCTTTCGGAAAGTGATAAAGAAACATATAGCTGTCGAAGGGCCGGTCATCCATCCAACTCGTCGCGCCAGCCACGATCTTGTGTAACATGGCGCCAATCTTTTCCATGTCATAGTCGCCCGGTTCGGCATCGATCACCACTCGATAGTGTCCGCCGCCTTCGTCGAAATCAGATTCTTGGAACGCCCCGATCTCGACCGGAGAATCCACCAACCGATCATAGCTCTCCGCGCTGAACCCGCCCTCCGGCATTGGCGCGAGCGGAGTGGCTACGCGCCATCCTTCGGGAAGCTGGTTGAAACGCACGGCCATCGGCCCGTTTCGCGCGTCCAGCGGATACATAAGAACCTGAGCGAGATTCAAGAATGCGTGATGCGAATTGAATTGAGCGCCGAACGGCCCGGGCGAATCTGCGAATATCTGATATTCAATCACGGCGCCGTCCTGCGCGCCGGTGATCTGCCACCGGCTCTTGTCCACCTGGCGGACGGTGAGCGCACGGCCGGCACGGTCTCTCGCGCGCACCCAGTTCACGTATTTTGCGAAGTCGCGCACCTGATACAGCGCATTCCACACCGGAAGCTGCAATTCGCGCTGCTCTGGTCCCTGCGGCAGCAGGATCTGCACTTCTACGAGATGCTGCCCAGGACTTGCCAGAGAGATTGTGTAGTTGGTCGCGGCGTTCGCCGCCCCCGCAGCCGCTATCCATATCAGCAGAGCCCAGCGAAGAATCTGGCGCGAGGCGCCGACGTTCGCGCTGGCAAGCGTCATCGCTTCCCCGCCACGTTCGCTGACTTGACACTTTCAGCTTCGACTGCCAGGGCTCTCAACCGCGCCGGAAGTTTCTCGTAAATCCCGCCAAAACCGCCGTTGGAAAGAATCGCCACCACATCGCCGCTGTGCATCTCCGGAGCAATCGACTGCACGATCTCGTCCGCGTCTCCAATCAAACGCGCGCGCGCGCCATGCTTCTGAATATCTGCGGCCAACTCCGGCAAGTCCAATCGCTCATTCACCGGTACCGCATCCGAGCGAAATACTCCCGCCACGATGACCTCGTCCGCCAGCGCCAGACTCCGCGCCAGATCCGCCTGCAGCACGCGCCGCCGCAGCGTATTTGATCGCGGCTCCAAAATCGCCCACAACCTCGCCTCCGCATAACGCGCCCGCAATGCCTTGAGAGTGCCCGCGATTGCCGTGGGATGATGCGCGAAGTCGTCAATGATGGTGATGCCGTTCACTTGCGCCTTAACCTCTAAACGCCTTTTCACGCTCTTGAACGTTTTCAGCGCTGTTGCGATCTCGTCTTTCGAGATACCGTAGGCAGAAGCCATCGCCGTTGCCGCGGTTGCGTTCCACACGTTGTATTCGCCCGCCAGTGGAAACTCCAGATCCGCCCAGTTTTGGCCGTTGTGCGATACCGACCACGAAGTCCTTCCCGGTTCGAATTTCAAGTTCGTGATTCGCCAGTCTGCGCGCTGACCCGCGCCGTACTGTTCTACGGGGCAGAACGCCTTGCTCAAGCAGCGTTCCAGACTCGCACTATCGGCAGCTTCGCCAGTCGCTCCGTCAAAAGCAATAATCCGTCCCCGGCGTGGAATCAGATTCACCAGCCGCTTGAACGCAGTTTCCACCGCATCGAGATCTTTGTAGATATCGGCGTGATCGAACTCCACCGAAGTGAGAATTACCGCGTCTGGAAAGTAATGCAGGAACTTCGGTCCCTTGTCGAAAAACGCGGTGTCGTACTCGTCGCCCTCCAGAATGAAATGCTTTCCTTGTCCGAGATGAAAGCTCGATCCAAAGTTCTCGGCGATGCCTCCGATCAGGAACGACGGCTGCATCCCGGCTGTGTGAAAGATCCACGCCAGCATCGAGGTAGTAGTGGTCTTGCCGTGCGTTCCCGCCACCACCAGCACTTCCTTGCCCAGCAAGAATTCCTCATGCAGTAACTGTGGGAGCGAACAAAACGGAATGCGCTGGTCGAGCACCTGCTCAAGTTCGGAATTCCCGCGCGACATGGCATTGCCGACCACAACCAGATCCGGACGAGGCTCCAAATTCTTCGCGGCAAAGGGCTGCGCCACGGGAATTTCAAGTTCCGCAAGAAAATCCGACATCGGAGGATACGCCGCCGCGTCCGACCCGGTCACGCGAAACCCGCGCTGCTTCAGCATTCCCGCCAGCGACGCCATTGCTGTACCGCAAATGCCGATCAGATGAATGTGCTTATTTTCGCCCATGATTGTCTTCGCAATTAGCTCTTCCCTGGCGCTCCCTTCACAGCCCCTTCCAGAATCTCCAAACTCACCTCGCCGCTGCGCACGGTCAGCGCAGCCTGCACCCCGATCGGCAATGTGATGTTTCCTGCTGTCACATGCCCCGACCGCACACCATAGGCGACTGGTACTCCCAACCCGCCGACTATCCGCAGCACCACTTCTTCCAACGTGTATCCCTGATTTGCATTCTGCACGCAATCCCGCATCTCGCCAAACACAATGCCACGCACTCCCCTCAACTTGCCGGCTAGCTTCAACTGCATCAGCATGCGATCGATTTGATAGGGCTTGGCCCCCACGTCCTCAAGAAACAGAATTGTTCCCTCCGTCCGAATCTCGTAGGGGGTTCCGAGAGAAGCTGCCAGGATCGAAAGGCATCCTCCGTAAAGAATTCCCTCAGACGTGCCCTCGATTAAACCACTCGCGCCGGAACCCTCACCTAGATCGATTTCCCACGCATCCGTCCCCGCGAGCGCCGCGTGCCACGAAGCCGTGTCTACACCCTGTTCATACGCCCAATCTTTCGCTACCATCGGCCCGTGGAAAGTTATCAGCCCCAGAGCATCCGAGAAATAAGTGATCAGCGTTGTGGGGTCGCTGTAGCCCACGAAAATCTTCGGATGCGACTTGATCTTCTCCAAGTCCAGCGCTTCGAGCAAATAGTTCGCACCGTAGCCGCCCCGCGCGCAGAGAATCGCCCGTACATCCTCGCGCACAAACATTTCTTCCAGTTCGCGTGCCCGGCGCTGCACCGACCCTGCGAAGTAGAGGTCCTGATCGAGAATGGAATCGAAATAAAAGGGCCGGTAGCCGGCGCCCCGCAGCCCTGTACATCCAGCTTCCAGATCGCCGCGCTTGACATTGCTCGCCGGCGCCACGATGCCGACCGTATCGCCCGGCCGGAGGGCGGGCGGCTTCACGCGCGGAACTGTCGATGAGAACATGCAGTCAGATGCCTGTTTCGAAACGAAAAACTCGGTAGTGCAGATGAGATCAAGAACATCGAGGCCGCCAACCTCTACAACTCAGCAGCTTAACTCAGAAAAAACTCTCCCCGGCAAACCAATCGTGCCGTCCCACGCAGAAACACCAGATTTCCTTCCTGCCGCACCGTCTGGATTCCGCCCGGAGCATGCACGCGCACCGGCGACTCCGTCTGTCCCGTCGCCATTGCCGCCACCGCCGATGCGCAAGAACCCGTCCCGGACGATTGCGTCTCTCCTACTCCACGCTCGAAAAAACGCGCCTTCACATCGTGCTTTCCATCGATCGCAACCAGCTCAACGTTCACACCGTGCTTGAACTCGGAGCTGTGCTGAATCTTTGCCGCATGGTCCTGCCAGTTCCTCGCGAACTCGCCCACGAACACCACGTAGTGCGGATTGCCCATCGAAACCGGAATTCCGTACACCATGCTTGCTCCCGCCTGCACGGCCAGTTCTGCTCCAACCGCAGCCTCGCCCATTTCGACGTCAAACTCGTAATCGGATTCCCTCCGTGCCGTCAGCACGCACGTCTTTAATCCCGCCCCGGTTTGGATCGTGATCTTCTCCATTCCTCGCTCCGCGCAAATGTACGCTGCTACACAACGCGTACCATTGCCGGAAATCTCGGCCTCGGAACCGTCGGCGTTAATCAGACGAATCTCCACGTCCGCCATCGAGTGCGGATACATCCATTCCACTCCGTCCGCCCCCACGCCTTCGTGCCGGTCGCACATGCGGCGCGTAAGGGCTACGAAGTCCGCAGGAGCCTGAGCGCCTTCGACGCTCGAAGAATCGATCAGCAGAAAATCATTTCCACACGCGCTGGCCTTCACAAACGGAATCACGACCGACGGTAGGCTCACTCCAATTCCACCGGCCCCAACGAAGCCACGTTGCCCAGCATAGACGATGCCTTTAGGTCGCGCAGAAACTCCTCCTGCTCACGGTTGCACCCAGATACGTCAAACTGCACCCGAACGTGCTGGCTTGTGCTGCCACTCACAACGTTCTGCATCATGCGGTGTCGATGTTCCAGAATACGGTTGACTTCCTGGGTAACCTCTTCCACACTCGCGCCCGTAACTTCATAGCTGGTCAACAGCGTTTTCAGGTTGAACGTTAGCTCGAGGTGGCCCAGAGAAAACAGCGCAATCAGAATTAGCCCGGTGGCAAAAATCGCCGTCAGGTAAAGTCCTCCACCCGTGGCCATTCCCACTGAAGCCACCACGAACAACGTCGACGCCGTGGTCAGGCCAGTCGTCAGCCCCCGCGTGTGCAAGATCGATCCCGCTCCGATGAACCCAATGCCCGGGATGATCTGCGCCGAAATACGGGTATGGTCGCCGAGGTGTTCCACCGCCAGCACGTCCGAGAGAATGGTGAACATTGCTGCTCCAAAACAGATGAACATATTGGTGCGCAGCCCCGCTGGCCGGTGCTTCAGTTCCCGCTCCAGTCCGATGATCCCGCCCAGAATCGCCGCCAGTACCAACCGCGCCAGAGAAGTCGCGACAATCCCGGTCCCCATCTCTCCGCGCAACAAGTCGAAAATGCGTTGCAGGTTCATGAGTTCGGTCCAAACACTTAGGAAAGGTTCAGATGGCCGGATTTTATCACCCCAACATGCTGTCTTCGTGGCCTTCCGCGTTAACCGGCGTGATTACCGCGTCTGGTCTTGTACGCGTGACGGGGCGCGTCCCTGCGTTCGTCCTTGAAAGATCGCGGCCCGAGGCTGACCTGTGGTGTGGATCTCGACCAACGCCGTCAGCCGCCGGTCTTTCGCCGCCGTCCACACCGGGTCGCCCTCGAAGCCCACGACATAGTCTGCATACGCGGCCGGATCCGCCAGTGCATGCTCCCACAAACCCTCAGGATCGACAGGTTGCTTCCACACTCGATGATTGCCTTCATTGATAACCCGCCGCAGAGGAATCCCCGCCTGCTCCAGCGCGCCGACGTGTGCACCCAGATACATCAGCAGCGCGGAGTCCGGTGGGATCAACTTGATCCAGGCCGCCACCTGCCCATCCAACGCCAGCCGCCCGCGCATGTTCGTCGCAGCCTCGCGATAACAAATTGGCTCAGATCGCCAGATGGTCCCATAGCTCGCAACCGCCAGCACCAGGACGCTCAATAATGCTGCTGCGCCCGTCCAGCGTTTCCAGGAAAGTTCAACTCGCCGTATCTTCGCTGCGCATTGCAGAAGGAAATAGATTCCCAGCGGCACAAACACCGTGAACGCCGGAAGCAGTTGCAATCCATAGCGCACGTTGTACTGTGAAAACGGCCACCACGTCGGCAAGAAAATTGGCACGCTGCCATAGGCTATGGACAACGCGTAAAACGGCAGCGGCGCCCACAAAAGCAATGCAACCCGTCCCCGCCCGCTGAACCATGAAACCACACACCCTAACAGCGCCAGAGCTAGCCACAAGCGTCCTCCCCAGTTCGCCTCGCTCACATTCAGTTCCGCCGCTTTTAGAAAATACGAGCCCGCAGCCAACACATTTCCCCTCGCCGGATTCACCGTCGCGGTCTTTTGCTCAATCGCTTTCGCGGAGTAGGGTCCATTTGCGAACTCCAGCGGATTCCGGTAAACGACGGCGTTGTACGCGAGCCAAAGCACGGGGGCAGCCGTCGCCAGCAAAACAAACTTGAAGAGAATCATCCGCGACGAGGCGACCGAGAGGCCGCCGCCGTCTTTGTGAACCGTGCCAGGATGGGAGTTCACAATCACAGCACCAACTACCAAAATCGCGGCCAGAAACCATCCGTCATATCGCGTCAAACACGCCGCCGTCAGAAACAGTCCGCACTTGGTCAGGGATCGACTTGCCTTCCCCGCGTCCGCCTGCCCCGCGAACTCAGAGAAATAGGCCACGGCCCAGAGGAACAACGCCAGATACAGCGACTCGCCCATCGCCGTGGCCTGCATGTAAATCAAGTTCGGATTCGCTCCGTATAGAATCGCCGAGGCCCACGCCGCAATCTTCGCTGTACCGTTTGCTTCTTCGCCACGGCTCAGCGTTACACGCACCAGCTTGAACACTCCCAGTACGCCCAGCACATATGCCGCCATCGATGGGATCGATCCGCCCGCGCCGCTCTGCCACATCTGCTTCGACACGATGAAGGGCATAATCAGCAGATGCGGCAACGGAAGCCACACCGTTCCCAACTGCAGCAGACCGGGAGTTTTCGAATCAAAGACACGGCGTGCAATGTTGATGTGCGCTACGGCGTCGCCGTACAGCAGCAAATCTCCGTGCCGGTAGTAGAAGAGAAAAGAAAACACCGAAACGAAGATCGCCAGCCACACCAGCCGTACGACCTCAATTTCGGATTTCGGCTTCGGCTGAGATTGCGGCATCAGTCGAGGTGGGTGAGTTCACGAAAAATCTGGAAACGCGCTTCAATTTCTTCCCGCGTCAGCGACTGCAGCCGCTCGGTGCCGAAACTTTCCACGGCAAACGATCCCATGACTCCGCCATAGAACAGCGCCCGTTTGAGCACCTCGCGATTCAACACTTCCTGCGACGCCACATAACCCATGAATCCGCCAGCAAACGAGTCGCCGGCTCCCGTCGGATCTTTCACTTCATCGATCGGCAAGGTCGGAGCGCGAAACGGATGACGCCCCGTTCCAAATGCCCCATCTCGAAAGAAAATCGTCGCCCCATATTCGCCATGTTTGATGACCAACGCCTGCGGCCCCATGGCCAGCACTTTCTGTGCCGCGCGCGGCAAATTCTTTTCCTCCGCCAGCATCTTCGTCTCGGTATCGTTGATCAGCAGTACGTTCACCAACTTCAGAGTCTCGGCCAGTTCCTTGCGCGCACCCTGGATCCAATAATTCATAGTGTCGCAGCCAGTCAGCCGCACTCCCCCCATCTTCCGCCGCACATTGGCCTGCAGCGTGGGCTGGATGTTCGCCAGAAACAGAACTTCCGAATCCTCGTACTCTTTGGGGATCCGCGGCTGGAACTTCTCAAACACGTTGAGATCGGTAAAATTCGTCTTCGCCTCGTTGAGGTTTTCGGCGTAAGAGCCGCCCCATCGAAAGGTCTTACCCGCTGCGCGCTCGATGCCGCGCGTATCCACGCCGCGCTTCTTTAGAACGTTTTCGTGCTCGGCGCTAAAGTCGTCGCCCACCACCGCGACCATGCGCACCTGGGTGAAATAGCTGGCAGCCAGCGAAAAGTAAGTCGCCGCTCCTCCCAGAATGCCCGTCACGCTGCCCGAAGGCGACGTGATGTCATCAAACGCAACCGACCCCACAACGACAATGCTCATCTTGAACTTGTCTCCCGCCGCCTAAAGTGGTGTAGCGGCCAGTGATCAGTAGAATCTCTCGGGCGCTTGGTTTTTCTGGTCGCCGCCCACTGATTACCGGCCACTGCCTTTCACGTACTTCCCAAGAATCAGCTTCAATTTCTTCTTTGTCGCTGCCGGAATCTTTTTGTGGTCGGTTAAGATCGCATGCGCCAGCGCCGACCCGCACTTACACGAACGCTCCCGCGGCATTGCCGCCACTGTTTCCCGCACAACCTTGGCCGCATTCTCCGCATTCTTCACTAACACGGCCACAATCTGATCCACCGTGACGGAATCGTGATGCGGATGCCAGCAATCGTAATCCGTCACCATCGCCACCGTGACATAGCAAAGCTCCGCTTCGCGCGCCAGCTTTGCCTCCTGCAGGTTGGTCATGCCGATCACATCCATGCCCAAACCGCGATACACATTCGATTCCGCCTTGGTCGAAAACTGTGGACCTTCCATGCATAGATAGGTTCCGCCGCGCCTGCCAGTTACGCCGACTCTCTCGCACGCGGCTTCGACCACGGCCGCAAGTTCTCCACAGACCGGATCGGCAAAAGCAATGTGCGCCACCACTCCGCCACCGAAAAACGTATCCACGCGATGACGTGTGCGATCGAAAAACTGATCCGGGATCAAGAAATCCAGCGGTTTATGTTCTTCTTTCAACGAGCCTACAGCGGAAACTGAAACGATCCTCTCGACTCCAAGCTGCTTGAAGCCATGAATATTCGCGCGGAAATTCAGTTCGCTCGGCAGAATGCGATGCCCGCGCCCGTGCCGTGCCAGAAACGCTACCTTGCGCCCCTCCAGCATCCCGCAAACGTAAGCATCGGAAGGCGCGCCGAACGGCGTCTTCACCCGCACTTCTTTTACCTTACTCAGCCCCGGCATGGCATAAAGCCCGCTGCCGCCAATGATCCCAATTTCCGCCTGTGCCACCAGCCCTCCAAAGTTAGGACCTACAGAAATCTCCCGCGTGTCAGAGCCAAACCTGTGATTATACAAGACCCCCTGTTTGTGCCCTCCCGGGTCTACTTCGACATCGGCGGCACATCGAAAAACCCGAACGCTAGAACTGAGAGCTGGTCTTACTTCCCCGCCCCAAATAGTTCCTTCTCCAGTGTCGTCGTGGTGGCGGCGTCCAGGCTCTCACTCACCAGCACAGTATCGCCCTGCTGCTCAATCACGACCGCACCTTCCTCCGTAGTCCAGGAATGCCGCCCCTTCAGCACTTCGACCTTGTATTCCGGAGACTGCGGCGCCGATTGTCCAGGCGACGGACTCCCGGTCTCCTCCGCCTTCTTGTACCTCTTCACCAGCGATCGCGCATAAATCTCCGCAAACTCCGATGCTTTCTCCGCGCTCGACCACCGCGACACATAGAGCAGTCCCAGGGGTGCCGACACAGCGAGATCGCTGGCTGGATCCGGCTTTGGACGCGCCGCATAGTAATATCCGCCACGCCACTCCGGATACAGGCGATCCGACAATTCCTTTCCCGCGTACTGCTCGATCAGCACCGCGACATCGAATTCGCCCATCGCGCCAATATCGAACTTCACGTAATCCTTGAAGTCGCGCTTAAATTCCGGCACGCGCATGGGCTCGATTTGCTCGCCCGAGAGATAAGTCTCCGGCTGCATGATCTGGCGCGTAGTGTGCGGAGGATTCGCCAATACTGCGGCAAACGCCTTCTCCTTCCCGCCCTTTTCCATCAACTTCACCACGAACTTCATGCCGTAGCTGTAGGGAAACGTCAGCGATTCCTTCAGGAAGATGGGAGCGTCCTTGAAGACCAGGGAATCGTCCGTCCCGTTCGCCATCTGCGCTTCCATCGTTTCCACCAGATCCGGGGAATCGGCAATCGACCGGCCCGCCGGCGCCAGTTCATACTCCAGCATGACGGTTTCGGCCTGTCCTTCGACCACTGCCTCGCGCGCATTGTCGATCTCGTCGTCCCCGATTTCGAGTGGCGATGGATCTTTTCTGAGTTCCCCCAAATCCTTCTCGCCCTTCTTCATCCACTTATCGAGACCCACCGCCTGATCCTGCAACGCATGGGTTAACTCATGAGCCATCACCGGTTCTTGCTCCTCCATGGGAACCCAGTCCAGCAGATTTACCGTCTTCGTCTTAGGATCGTAGTAACCCGCCACCTGCTCGCGCAGCAGCGCCACCAGCAGCTTCTCCAGATCAAAATCGCGCGGCAGCAGGCCAAACTTCTTCAGTACCAGTTCCGACCGCTGCAGCCTCTTCACGTCTTCATCCTTCATGTGCTTGGTCAGGTACCCAACCACCTCATCGCGGCTGGTCAACCGGCGCTTAACCTGCTTCTTGATCGGCAATCCCGTGCGCTTGCTGTCGAAAGCCAGAATCTCATCGACGGAGTGAAACAGTTCCTCCGCCTCACGCGGCGTGATCTTGACTTCTTCCTTCGGCTGAGGAGGGGTTGCCTGTGTGGAAGCCGACTGCGCGGGGCGGACACTCTTGTCCGCCTGCTTCGGGCCTTGATCTGGAACTTGCTCTTGCTGCCCCTGTCCCTGAGCCTGCGCCGCCTGGTTCTGTACCTGTGTCCCTGCAGCAAAGCTCAAACCTGCGAGCAGCACAAACGCCGAAAGTAGCCTCAGAAGCCTCTTGCCCAGCAGTTCAACGATATCCATTAGGAACGAGTCTACCCTGTTTCCCTATACTGCTTTCAAGGACAAACATGCCCACGAAAGCGCCCGTCAATCTCTGGACTTCCACCGATCACGTTCGCGACTACCTCGGCCGCGCCGATTCTATCTTGCACCGCACCGAAGGCGAATCGACCCTTCTGGAGTTCATTCCGAGGACCGCGAGCCGCATTCTCGATCTCGGTACCGGCGATGGCCGCCTGCTCGCCTTGGTCAAATCTGAATTGGCCAGGGCTCAGTTGGCCGAAGGCGGGACCGGCCGAGACGGCCACTCCAAACTGGAGGCCGTGGCCATCGACTTTTCGCCTGCGATGCTCGAAGCCGCCGGCGAACGCTTCGCGGAAGACTCCTCCGTCGCCATCGTGGCCCACAATCTCGATCACCCGCTGCCGGCGCTGGATAAGTTCGATGCCGTCGTTTCCTGCTTCGCCATCCATCATCTGGTTCACCGGCGCAAACGCGCGCTTTATGCCGAGATCCACGGACTGCTGAATGCTGGCGGCGTCTTCTGCAATTTGGAACACGTTGCCTCGCCCACGCCTCGTTTGCACGAAGAATTCCTGCACCGCATCGGCTACACCCGCGAAACCGAAGATCCCTCGAACAAGCTGCTGGATCTGGAAACGCAGTTGCAGTGGCTACGCGAGATTGGTTTCGTCGATGTGGACTGTCACTGGAAATGGCGGGAACTGGCACTGCTGGTAGGCAGGAGGCCCTAGCTAGGCCCTAGGCCGTAAATTGTCATTACGAG
>Ga0302320_10002585_pt1 | contig 42485 bp, 39 predicted proteins | sample Bog_T0_3_FD_202130 | JGI IMG/M metagenome (GOLD analysis project Ga0302320, IMG submission 202130) | Peat permafrost microbial communities from Stordalen Mire near Abisko, Sweden - Bog_T0_3 | ecosystem: Environmental > Terrestrial > Soil > Wetlands > Peat | place: Sweden: Abisko, Stordalen Mire... | reverse complement strand
CCGCCGGTAGTGTTCGCCTGGGGGTCACAGTCAATCACCAGCGTCCACATATCCGACTTGGCCAGCGCCGCCCCCAGACTGATGGCCGTGGTGGTCTTGCCGAATCCGCCCTTCTGGTTGGCAATCGCGATTACTTTTCCCAATTCATTTCCCGAACATCTAAATTTGCCGTGAATCTAACAGAGCTAGCCATTATACGCAAGTTTAGCCCGGACTTCTCAACGGCCGGTGAGGAACGGAGCTTGAAAGACCCTCTGGGGTTTAAGACTTCCATCGCCCTGAGAACCGCCGAGGCGGGCGAGGGAATTTGGCTAACACCCTTTTTTTCATCAATATCGCGAGAGAACAAAAATAAGTCATTTTTTCATCAGTATAGCGAGAAAGGTAAAAACGGACATTTTTCCACCATTTGTTTTCAATAACATCGCGAGACTTTCCTTCATTTTCGCCCCTTTTTTATTTTCCGCGCTCCTGCCACGCTAATTGGCTAACTGCCTTATTTGCAATCACATGGGTTTCGTTGTGACTTTTGGCGTTCACCGCTAACTGCCTTATTTTTGTTACATATCGCGAGAGACTGCGGCCTTGCGCCAGGAACAATAGAAGGAATCTAGCCCCTTTCTTAGCGGGATGTGGGGTTTACTTCATTGAGGGATCTTTGCGGCAGATTGACATGATGTCGCATTTTAATGGAGGGAAGGAATGGCAATAAGGAAGCAGCATGATAAAAACCTTGTGGCCTCGTGCTCTCTCCGCTGCCGGTCCTACCGGCATTGGAAGCGGGCCCATCACCGCGCAAATATTGTAGCCTATTTATCTGCCAATGTCAAGGGGACAAAACGTCGATGCATCCGCGAGTGTCCCTTGCCCCTCGAATGGCCCTGGATTCTAGTGTGCGCTTAGCGCTCTGACTAGCGCGCAGGAAACTACGCCGGTGTGCCTGAAACCACCCCCTTCGCTAGCGCTCAGCCCCTCCTAAATTTAGGAGGGGAGCCCCGGAAAAAGCTCCCCTCCTCGGACGAGGGGGGGGTGGCGCGGGAGTGCCGGGGTGGTTGAACCGGAAATCTAGAGACTCCAAGCCGCAGGCAAGTCAGCGGCAAAAAAGCGGAAGTAAGCTCCCCAATTCCGGAATCTGTTTTCGCCTGCTCCCTCAAGTTGTCCAACGGTGCTGGCGCGAAAATATTCACAAAGACCGCCAAACCGTGGGCAGCAGCCCTGCCCTTCCTGCGGCTTCGTCAGAAATCCGGGTTCGGCAGCATCGGGAGATCCGAGGATCGAGTGGACGGAAGATCGGGGGAGCGTAAGGGGGAGGACTGGCGATCCGCAGGCAGGATCAAAGTCGGGTCAAACCCCGTGCATGCGTCGTTAAGGTTGAGTTCGCCCCCTGGGGCCAGCTGGAACCAGCACTTTCATGCGCGGTTGTGAATCCCATGTTGTATTCGTCAGCTCAAGTTTCCGCAACCCACTTCTGAGTATTGAAGTGCTGCGAAAACCATAGCGACATTCAAAATCGCGTGGCGCTCAGAATGCTTTAAAGGGCGAAACTGATCTTTGCCGAATATATTCAGGCTTGGCGCTATTCACTTACGGCCGCTTCAATGCGCGGAGGGCGGTGCAGTTCATCGGCCAGCAGGATGGCCTCAGCGACGTCTTTCATGGGCTTGCGGCGCTGCCGGCTTTCGCGCTGCAAGGTAAGGTAAGCTTCCTCTTCGGTAAGTTTCATGTCGCGCTGCAGAATCCCTTTGGCGCGTTCCACCATCTTTCGAGTTTCAAGCTCCTCGGCCAACTGCAGATTTTCACCCTCCAGGCGCGCCAGCTCAATGACAGCTCCCGCCAGAAACCCAACAGTGGATATCAGCCGGATCTGCCGCGGTTTGTAAATATGGGCAAGGCGATGCTGCACATTGATGACGCCCACCACTCGGTCCCGGCAAAGGATCGGAACGGAAAGAAAGGCCTGGAATTGATCCTCAGGCAGTTCGTTGAAGAATTGGAAGCGCGGGTCTTCAAAAGCCTTGCGTCGGATTACCACGGGCTCGCGGTGCTCAGCCACCCAACCGGTGATTCCACGCCCCATGGACAGCTTCAGCCGGTCCACGACATCCGGGTGCGGGTTCATGGAGGCGCGCAAGACCAGGTCATTATTCTCAAGAAGGTAGATCAGGCAGGAGTCACATTTCACTACGCCCGTTACAAACTCAACAACACGGTCAAGAACCTCGTGCAACTCGCCTGAAGTCATGCGAGTCCCAATATTATGTAGAAAATCGACTTCAGAAGCTTCAAGCAGCATCAAAGGAACCTCCCCAATAATCGCAAGATGTAAGGAAAGCCCCCAGTCCTTATTTGATGCTCGGGACAACGCCACAGTTACCAGATTTGTAGAAGAACGGTGAGGAAGGGGGCGCGAACCATCCTGCCCCCCTCTCGGACCCGACGCAAGTGAGGGGGTTCTTGCTTAGACAAAAGCCCGGACCCTCACCCGGGCTTTTGCCAAACAAATCGAGACAAAGGTTACTTCTTGAATTTCGGCTCCGCGTAGCGGAACCCCATCCCTTCACTTCCCAGTCGCAGCTCCTTCACATAGACGGTTCCGTCCTTTTCGTCCAGGACCAGTTGGGTCTTGGGGGAACTGGAAGGAATCAACTCGCGATCCAGAGCGGGAATGAAGTATCCGGCAGTGGGACTGCCTTGCTTGTGAACGCACATCATGGAGGTGGAATTGAAGTCATTGGCCAAAAGGCTGTAATCTCCTGCGGGTAACACCACTGTTCCCCAATGCACTTCAACGGGCAGCGTGAATTTTCCAACTTCGTCTCCCAGGGCCATGGCTGACCGAGGCGCCAAAGCGACAGCCATGGCAACGAAAAACAGACCTGCCAAAAATGAACTCATGGTTTTTGCTTTCATGGTGATTTTCACTCCTAATTGAGATTGGCGGACGGCCCGGTTCTGAAGCGGGGCGCGAACCGCATTAGATCTACATTCATGTTGAACCGAGGAACGATCCTCGCCCTCCCCTGAGGCAAGCGCAGACCAGCGCGCAGCACAGGCCAAGGCGGTTCTTATTGGAAACTGCGTGGTTTCCCTTGCGGCAATTGGTAGGATGCGACTTCCAGGTCGCCTTCGGAATAACGTGGTGCAGAAGCAGCAGGCTCAATCATGGAGCTTGCTTGAACAACCTGATTATCAGATGGCAGGGATGATTAGTCCAATCAAAAATGGTTATCCCGGCGATAACCTTTCAGGCATGAAGTTGCCATTGATAATTACGCGGGTCCAGAGACCATTTGCGCCTCAACAGAATTGCTTTCTCGAAATGCACATTGAGCGGAAATGAGTGAAAGCAGTTCGACCAAAACTGGCATCAGGGGTCAGCGCCGTGGCAAGACCAATCTGCGCTTTATTTCCCCGACAAGAGTGGTGGCGTGTGAACGAGCCATGCTACGACCCATACTTTTTCAACACGTAGGTCGCCACTTCATCTTCAAAAGCGGGATATCCCATTCGGAGTTCGTCTTGCAGTATGGTGGGAAAATCAGCGGAGGGCATCTGCCGCAAAATCCTTCGGACTTCACCCATGCCATAGGTATCGCGCAAATACTCAAGCGCGGCCAGCGATTTGGCATAAACCAGAATGGCCTGATCGGCGGGCAGACTTACAAACGATCCTTCCAACGAAGCGTAGGCAGGAATCTTCCCGGACGCCAGTGCCCGCGCCAACTGGCTTCCCATCGCGGCCGTGGTGGAGCCTTCCTCAAGCTGTGCCAGACCCTCATTGAACCAGGTGGGGCAATGGCCCAGCGTAATCTGGCGGACAAACGAGTGCGTCAGTTCGTGCTTCAGCACTCGCGCGAGATCCGGATTCATTTGTGTCACTCCGGAAACAGGAATGCGAATCTTGCCGTCATTCAAGGCGCCCACCCACGTGGGCGTGCGGGTGATGTCACGGAAGGCCTGGTTGGGATAGAGGAGAACTACAATGGCTTCCGAGGGGGAGTAATCCAGGTCCAGCACCAGGTCCTGGTAGGAGCCGTCCAGGCTGTTCAATATTTCGCCGCTCAGCTTTTCGTTCTGCTGCCCGTCATAACGAAGCAGAAAATGCTCGCTGCGCAATTCGGAATACGTGCTGGAAACGTCCCGCTCCTGTTGCGCCCGGATGACGGCCTCGCGCAGTTGGGCATTGTCCTGGATGGCCAACGCTTTGGTCCACTCCGTAATCGCCTGATCGAGATTCTCCATTCCATAGTATGACGAGCCCAGAAGAACGCGAAAGTTGGGCGATTGCGGATAGCGGTCCGCCTCCGGCGAGAGCAGGTCAACCGCTTCCAGGTAATGCTCCTGCTTCCACAACAGATAGCCAAGTGCCAGGGTCAGGCCTGAATCATGCGGCAGATACTTCAGGACCTCGCGGTACTTAAGGATGGCTCCCTCCGGGTCGCCCTTGTGCGTCATGAAGACCGCGGCGGCCTGGAACCCCTGCTTGAGCTTGTGTTGATTTTCCGGCGTGGGATTGCGAACCGCGTCGTCGGTCAAGCGGGTCAGATAGGCCTCATCCACGGCATCATCATGAATGACCGCCGACCCTTCCTCAACATTGACTTCCACCGGAGGTGTAATCGGCAGGGGGACATCGCGACTCGGTCGGACGGATTCTTGCCCGGGTACAGTCGGCGGAAGACTCGACTTCTTAATGTGGTCTACCAGTGACTTCGGTAAGACGAATTCGCCTCCGTCCGCTTCGTAGTAAACCTGTTTCTCATCCTCTTTGGTGACTTGGGCAACAATCTTCTGGCCGTTTTTGAGGTAGATAACGTCCGCAAATAGAAACGAGGGAAGAAGCAGCGTGGCGCAGAGGAGCATCCGCGCCCACTTTCCATGGAGCACGATGATTTCCCGAATCTTGTAGCGCCCGCCCATTCTGCTCGAATGATACAACAGGGTTCCGCACGGCGTCGAGAAACCCGACCTCCACAAGACATCAGGTTGAGGCGGGGCCGCATCCGCGATACAGTAGCGCTGGGACAATCCCATGAGGCATGGTATGGAGTCCGGAACAATTTCCCTGGGGCTGATCAGAGGGCGGCGCGTCTTTGCAGTGCTGCCACTGATCGGGCTGCTGGCGTGTGTGCTGCAGGCCGCCGCGAAACCCTCACAACAATCGCCGGACCCGCTCGACTTGCTGAAGCAGTTGAACGCCGTTGCTCTGGATCCCGCGCAGGTCTATGCCGTCCGTGACGCCCACATCACGCGCGGCCGCATGGATCTTTATCTCAATCGCGGCTTCATTGCCTTTATGACGCCGGTGCAGGGTGAGATTACGGGAGCGGTCTTCTGGGGCGAAGGCGAAGTCTTGACGATCCCTCCCAACCGGGCGGAAAAGCGAAACCTTGCACAGTTCACGCACGCGCCCATTCTGGATGAAAAGATCGATTCCATCTACCTGCGCTTCACTGATCAGACCGCGCGGGAATTGCTGGCCTCTTCCTCCAAGCCTGATCCGGATGACCCTGAGCAACCTGGCCCCGTGGTGGAGCAGTGGGCCGCCGTGGCGCAGTCCCTGAATGTGGAAACCTCCGTGCGCATTCTCACGGACTTGCTGGGCGACCGCAGCCACCCGTACTTTTACGCTCGCGTGAAAGGTGAGGATCTGGGAATTTTTGAGATTGTTGACGATGAGCACCTCACCGAAGCGTTCTCCATCGCATCGTTGCGGAAGGTTGGTGCCCAGACCTTTACCGATGTCTGGTGCTCTTTCCCCACGCGCGATTCAAAGCCCAACCCCGCTGGCTCGTTGGATTCTCCGGCCCGGGCGCTGGCTTACACGATGGACATCAAGATTCATGCCGACCACAGCCTGGATGGCAGGGCGGAGGTCCAACTGGAATCGCGTTCGGCGCAGGATCGCGTTGTTTCCTTTGATCTCTCCCGCTGGCTGGCCGTTACCAGCGCGGTGGACGAACAGGGCGCTGGCCTTACCGTGATCGGAGGCGAGCCGCAGGGCGGAGCCCCAATAGAGGCCCGCGCGTACGACCACGTGGAAGTTGTCTTGCCGCATGCCTACCCTGTTGGCGCGCGTTACCGGATGATCTTCAATTATCGGGGCAATGTCATTACCGATGTGGGAAACGGCGTGCTCTACGTGGGGGCGAGGGGAACCTGGTATCCCAACATCGATCTAGGGCTGCCCGGCACCTACGATATGACATTCCACTATCCGCACAAACTGGTGCTGGTGGCCACCGGCGCGCGCGTGGAAGATACGACCTCAGAACAGGAATCGGAAAGCCGTTGGCGGTCAGATGGTGTTTTCCGCATGGCTGGATTCAACCTGGGACCGTATACCTCGGTGGAGCGGCACGCCGGCAAGACGAGGGTAACGGTTTATGCCACGACTGAGGCCGAAAGCTCGCTGGAAAAGCGTCATGACTCAGAATCGTCGCCCCCCATGGTTATTGGTGGAACTCGCAACCCTGTCGCAAGTCCAATACTGCTTGAGCCCCTGCCTCTGACGCCCGCCGCCATGATGGGCAACGTCGCAAGCGTTGCTTCACAATCCGTGCAATATTACTCCACTATTTTCGGCCCCTACCCCTATCCGCGGCTGGCGATTGCCCAGGCACCGGGGAGCTTTGGGCAGGGATGGCCGGAACTGGTCTACCTCTCCACGCTTTCATTCCTTGCCCGGAGCGAACGCTCAGAGATGGGCCTGAACCGGGGAGGAAGCGACATCATGGGGCCCGCCATCATCGCGCATGAGATCGCTCATCAGTGGTGGGGAAATCTCCTGGGTTGGCAGACTTACCACGACCAGTGGCTTTCCGAGGGACTGGCAAGTTATGCGGCGGCACTATTCCTGGCACAGGGCAAGGACGGCAACCGCCAATTCCACGATCTGTTGCTTCTTTACAAGCACGATCTGCTTGCCAAGACCAGCGGGGGCGCAACCGTTGAATCAGGTGGCCCAATTTGGCTAGGGCAACGGCTCTCAAGCTCCATGGACCCGGATGGATACACGAACATCGTCTACAAGAAGGCGTGCTGGGTTCTCAACATGCTGCGCGGAGTGATGACCGATCCCCGGACGGATTCCGACGCCCGCTTCTTCCGCATGCTGCACGACTTCGTTACCCAGTACCAAGGCCAGTCTGTCTCCACCGAGGACTTTGTTCATCACGCGGAGAAGTACATGCCTGCGGAGAGCGATCTTGACCACAACCACAAGCTGGATTGGTTCTTCAATGAGTGGGTCTATGACACGGGGATTCCGGAATATACCCTTAAGACCGATGTGCGGGCACTTCCAACCGGTCAATTTGAAGTGCAGGGAACGATCACTCAGGACAATGTTCCCACGGATTTTGAAATGCCGGTTCGTTTGCTGGCTCAATTCGCCGGCAACAAGCGGTCAATGTTGGGGCAGGTGGTGGTGGGCGCGAACGGGGGTCACTTCAGGTTCGTCACACCGCGAAAACCCCAGCGCGTGATGATTGATGAGGATAATTTGCTGGCAGTCGTGCACTGACAGACGATGTTGTTTTGAACCTCAGACCTCAAATTTCAAATCTCAGATCTCAAATGTCAAATCTGAAATCCCCAATCCCCTTACCCCGGGGGCCAGTGAAACGGGCGGCCTCCCAGCACGTGAATGTGCAGGTGAGAAACTGTTTGCCCTGCGCCGGCGCCCGTGTTGATGACAGAGCGATAGCCCTTGGAATCGAGTCCCCGCTCGCCCGCCAGTTGGTCCGCCACCAGAAGTAGATGGCCAAGCAGCGCCGCATCATCGGCTTGAGCTTCCAGAAGGGAAGCCATGTGCTTGCGCGGAATCACCAGCAGGTGAACGGGCGCCTGGGGATGAATGTCTTCAAATGCGATGGCGCGGTCATCCTCGTGGACGATTTTGGCGGGAATTTTACGGTCAAGTATGCGGCAAAAGAGGCAATCTTCCATTAGTTCATCCTGACGACGAAAGTTTGTGTTGCAAAATTTGCGCTGCGAAGCTTCTCCGCCAAAACGCCTGCGCCCGCTTCGGTGCTTTCACTGCCCACACGCACGCGGTAGAAGATGCCATCGCCACGATCAAAACTCTGGATTGTGACGGGCGGAAAGCTGGCTTCAATCAGGGCTTTCAGACGATTGGCGTTGGCGGGATCACGAAATGCTCCCACCTGCACGGCAAAAACCGCGGCGCCCACAGTGGGTCCGAGTCCCAGAATTTCGAGTCGCACATGGGCAATGCCACTCATCCCCATGGCCTGCGCCGAGGCGTAGGAAAGATCGATGATGCGGCCCTCCACAAATGGTCCGCGATCATTGATGCGCACGGTCACGTCACGGCCGTTCTCAAGGTCATGAACGCGCACCTGCGTGCCAAACGGCAGGGTGCGATGCGCCGCCGTCATATCATACATATTGTAAATCTCACCGCTCGCGGAGTGCCGCCCGTGATAGGGATGGCCGTACCAGGAGGCAATGCCCTCTTCCCCTTGAACAATGGGCGCAGCAGGCGTCGACCTGCCTGCAGCCGGCGGGGGATAAGTGCGTGCAGAAGGTGCGGAGGACTGGTGGTGATGCAGGCAGCCCGTGGCGAAAAGAAGCACCGCGGTCGCCAGGACCAACAAGCAGTGACGAGTGACATGTGACGAGTGACGAGCAGACAGCAAAGCCTGAAGATTACGGACGGGCCAGCGGCAGGCACATGATGGTCCGTCTGTATCTTGCCCAGTCACCCTCTGCCAACGTCGCTTTCTCGTCACTAGTCACTCGTCACTTGCCGCTCAAAATGGTGGGCCAGCATCGCCTCAGGGCTTAGGCTGTTCCTTTTCCAGTCGCTCGGCCATTTTCGTCAGGCGAGCGGCGGATTTCCTGAGAAACTCCGCGGTCTCTTTCTTGGTTTCGGGACGGACTTCATCATTAAAGTACTTCCGAAGCTTTTCGAACTCACGATCAATCGTGCGCCCTGCATCTTCAAATGTCATGGTACAGCTCCATTCTCAGTGTGGTCATTCTAACTTGGATTTGCCCCCGGCCCAAGCTCTTCTCATGCGAAGGGAGATGCCGGGATCCGGGGCGAAAGACAGCCTCGCAATTGCCGCAATCGCGGGCCTGACGCATGGTGCCGGCAAGACGCGCGAATTGTTTCGCGCTATTTCCGCACGCCGTCAGATATAATTAGGAGTTGCGGTATGTATGGAAAGGTTGCAAATGACGATACGTCTAATTTCACGGCTTCTGCTCGAACTGCGGACTTCGGCCCCCGGACTTCGGACATAATCATGTCCATACCACCCAAATTATGGTTCCAGTGGCAGCGGCTCAAGAAGGTCTTTGCCTCGTCCCTTGGCGCGGAAGGCAGCACTCCCCCCAGCACGGTGCGAATGTGTCCCCACTGCCGGGCGCTGATTGACCGCGGGGCCAAGGTTTGTCCCCTCTGCGGTGAAACCACTGGCCCGGTGCGCGCCCGCGGCGGCAACAGCACCCCTGGCCGCATCATGGGCGTGATCCCCATCCCCACCACGGCCACTTCCGTCATCATTGTTGCCAACCTTGCGCTCTATGTTCTCTCCTGGTACATGACCCAAAACACTGAGGCCGCGCAGTTGTATGGAGCGCCCCCCATGGGAGGCATCGATACCAATGTGCTGCTGCGCCTGGGCTCCAAGGCACCATACATCTTTGCGGGGCAATGGTGGCGGCTGGTGACGGCGATGTTCCTGCACGCCGGCCTGCTCCACATCGGAATGAACATGTGGTGCCTCGTGGATCTTGGACCGCAGGTGGAATCGCTTTTCAGCACCACCAAATTCACGGTTCTGTACCTGGTAACAGGAGTTGCTGGATTTTTGTTGAGCCTCTGGTGGGCGCCCATGGGACTTTCGGTGGGAGCATCCGGCGCCATTATGGGGCTGATCGGTGTCTTGATTGGCGCAAGCTATCATCACGGACAACTGGGCAAAGACATTCGCAGCAACCTTTGGAAATGGGTGCTTTATATCGCCATTTTTGGAATATTTTTCGCCGCGGATAATGCTGCGCACTTTGGCGGGCTGGGATGCGGCCTGGCGCTGGGCTATTTCATCCCGGAGGGTGAACCCACCACGGCCCCCAGCGAGAATCTGTGGAATGCGTTGGCCGTGCTGTCCGTGCTGGTCATCGCCGCATCGTTCGTGCTCATGACGTTACAACTGAAATGAAGTGACATGTGATGTGTGACTTGTGGCGTGCAGGCAATTGGAGCGCGTGCCTGTTTTGTAAGTTTGCGGTTCGTTTCCGAGGGCGAGAAAAAGCTCGAATGAAATGGCGAGTGACGAGCCTAAGCACCGCTTTCCTGCTGGTCACACGTCACATGCCACACTTCACTTCACAAACGGCAGCGCGGCGGCTTCTGCCGTCACGCCGGATGTAAAGGTAAGTTTGGCGCCGGGCTCGGTGAATTCGCGGCGTACGTAGGCAAGAGCGATCGTTTTGCCGAGGGTTGGTGAAACGCAGGAACTGGTGATCTCCGCCACTTCTCTTCCTTCCACAACGGCCTTTAGGCCTGGCTGGGGTGCCTGCCCTGAATCAACAATCAAACCTGTCAGCTTCCAGTTCACGTGGCCGCGGCTGCGCGCGCGTTCCACAATTTCCTGCCCAATGTAGCAGCCCTTGTTGAAGCTGAGCGCGTTCAGCAGGCCCGCCTCAAGGGGAATCACATCTTCACCCAGTTCCGATCCATAGCGTGGAATGCCGGCTTCGATGCGCAGGCTCTCCAGCGCCTCAACACCACAAGGCAGCATGTCGTAGGTGGGAGCCTGGCCGCACGCCGCGCCCCAAACGGCTTCCATTCCCGCCTCATTCACCCAAACTTCATAGCCTTCCTCGCCGGTGCTGGTGGCGCGCACTACCCGAATGGGAAAGCCTGCGTAGTTGGGGGCAAAATGGTCAAATTCATTCATCGCCGGCAGGTCAATGTGCAGCGTCTTCTCCAGCAGTCCCTTGGCCCGGGGCCCCTGGAACGCCAGCGCGAAGAGGTCAAGCGGTTCAAGCTCCACCTGGTCAGCAATAATGAACCGGCGAAAACTTTGGATGGCCTTGTCGCGCAGGTCAGCTTCAACGTCAGCGTAGAAGCAATCCTCGGCGCAATACAGGCGCAGATCCACCACAATGTGCCCCTGCGCGTTCAGCAGGGTGGCATAGGTGCCCTGGCCGGGAGTGAGCTTTTTCACATCGTTGCTCACCAGGCGTTGGAGCAGCTTGGCGTGGTCGCGGCCTTTCAAGCGGAACTTGCCGCGAAAGGAGAAATCAAAGAGCCCGCAGGCGCTGCGCACGGCGCGGTTCTCCGCCGCGGGATCTGTAAATCGCGCGGGAACAATAGCGCCGTGATATTCAACCAGTGTGGCGCCCTGCGAAACGTGGTAATTGGCTAGAGGAGAATTGATCATTTGTGATTTGCGACTTGTGATTGGTGATTGAAGGTAATGCAGATTGGCGATGAAAGAATTTGACGATCGACAACCCGTCAATCACCAATCACAAATCACCAATCGCCAATTCTATAGGAATCCCAGTTGCAGCTTGGCGGCTTCTGACATCATCTCTTTATCCCAGGTGGGGTCCCACACAACTTCAACTTTGACGTTCTTGATGCCGGGGATCACCACGATCTTGTCTTCCACTTCGCCAGGAAGCGTTCCGGCCGCCGGGCACCCGGGCGAAGTCAAAGTCATCTTCACGTGGACGTCCGCGGTGGGCTCAACCTTGATGTTGTAAATGAGGCCAAGGTCATAGATGTTCACGGGAATTTCCGGGTCGTAGACGGTGCGCATCTTCTCCACGATCTTGTCATGGTATTGCACCATTTCAGAGACGTTGAGAGTGGGCGTGGAAGCTTCTGGAGTAGTCTGTTCAGCCATAATCGATATCCTTCAGAGGGTGAAAATCGAAACTGGAAAATTGAAACTTGAAACTCGCCGCGATCCGTCAGGATCAAATGTCACATTTCAAATGTCAAATCTCACATGTCCCATTTCAAATCTCAATTTTCAAATTTCAGATCTCAAATTTCCAGTTTCGATTTTCGAATTTCGAGTTTCTATGTCCCTTCGGTACTGGCAACAACCGGGGTCTCTTCTGTGCTGGCAACAAGCGGGCTCTCTTCCAGTGCGCTTTTTAGCGTGTGCCAGGCAAGTGACGCGCATTTGACGCGCACGGGGAATTCGCAAACGCCGGAAAAAACCGCCAGCTTGCCAAGGGCCGGAGCGGTGGGAGCATTCACCGGATGGCCAGTCACCAGTCCATGGAATACTTCAAAGATCGCTTCAGCTTCCTTGCGGGTTTTGCCCTTCAGCGTTTCCGTAAGGATCGACGCTGAGGCGGTGGAGATGGCGCAGCCGGAACCCTGGAAGCTGATGTTGGTGATGCGGTCGTCCACCAGGTCCAGGTAGATGGTGACCTTGTCGCCGCAAAGAGGGTTGAACCCATTGGCGTGATGGTCCGCGCCTTCAATGGGGTGGAAATTCCGCGGCCGCTTGCTGTGGTCCAGAATTACGTCCTGGTAAAGATTGCTTAGGTCTGACATATGAATTATGCTCTCAGCTTCCAGCTCTCAGCTATCCACCTCCAACCTTCATGCCGACTTTAGCTGACGGCTGAAAGCTGATAGCTGACGGCTATTTTTACGCGAACAACGCCTTTACATGCTCCAGGCCGGCTGCCAGGGCGTTGATCTCCTGCTTGGTGTTGTAAAAGGCCAGCGATGCGCGCACTGTGGCGGGTACGCCAAAGCGTTCCATCACTGGTTGTGCGCAATGGTGGCCGGTGCGCACGGCAATACCTTCCTGGTCCAACACGGTGCCCACATCGTGCGGGTGAATTCCCTCCAGCATGAAGGAGAGAACTCCGGTCTTCTCGCGCGCCGTGCCAATCAGGCGCACGCCGGGAATCTGCCCAATCGCCTCCGTGGCATACGTCAGCAGCGCATGCTCATAGGATGCAATGTTCTCCATTCCGATTCGCGACAGGTAATCAAGGGCGGCGCCCCAGCCAATCACCCCCGCGATGTTGGGAGTGCCCGCTTCGAATTTGTTCGGAATATGGTTGTAGATGGTCTTTTCAAAGGTGACGGAAAGAATCATGTCGCCCCCGCCCTGGTAGGGAGGCATGGATTCCAGCAGCTTGGCCTTGCCGTAAAGTGCGCCAACGCCAGTGGGCCCAAAGAGCTTGTGGGACGAGACCGCATAAAAATCGCAGTCCAGCGCCTGCACATCAACCTTCATGTGGGGCGAGGCCTGGGCGCCATCGATGAGCACGGGAATGTTCCGCGCGTGCGCCAGTTCAATAATCTGTTTGATGGGGTTGATGGTGCCCAGCGCGTTGGAAACGTGGGTAACGCTCACAAAACGCGTGCGATCATTGATGAGTTTTTCAAATTCATCCATCATCAGTTCGCCGCGGTCGTTGATGGGACCCACGCGCAGGCGGCAGCCCTTTTCCTCGCAAAGCATCTGCCAGGGAACAATGTTGGAGTGATGCTCCATGGCGGTGATCAGGATTTCATCGCCCTCGCCAAGGTGCTGGCGCCCGTAGGTCTGCGCCACCAGATTGATGGCTTCCGTGCAGCCGCGCACATAGACGATTTCGCGATGCTCCGCCGCATTCAGGAAGTGTTGGAGTTTGACGCGCGCATCTTCATAAGCCTGCGTGGCCCGTTCGCTGAGCAGGTAAACACCGCGGTGGATGTTGGCGTTATCCTGGGTGTAATAGTGCACCAGGGCGTCGATGACCGCCTGCGGCTTCTGGCTGGTGGCCGCGTTGTCAAGATACACCAGCGGCTTGCCGTGCATCTTCTGTTTGAGGATGGGAAAGTCCTCGCGGATCTTCCGCACATCAAAGGTCCGTGCCTGAATATCCGCCGCCGGGTTGACGATCTCTCGCGTTGTGGCCATGAAACCTCCAAGAACAGAAGCCAGAAGTCAGGATTCAGAATCCTGGCGCCTTCCAGTTTCTAACTTCTCTTTGCCAGCCTTTCATACATCCGCGCGGCTAGCTGTTCGCGCAGCGGCTGGTACTTGATTCGCTCCATCACGTCGTTGGCGAACGCAAAGGTGAGCAGCTTCTTGGCTTCCGCTGCGCCAATGCCGCGGGAGCGAAGATAGAACACTGCCTCAGGATCAATCTGGCCAACGGTGGCGCCGTGCGTACACTTCACGTCATCGGCATAAATTTCAAGTTGCGGCTTGGTGTTGATAATCGCGTCCTCGGACAGCAGCATGTTCTTGTTGCTCTGCTTGGAATCGGTCTTCTGCGCGTCGGGACGGACGATAATCTTGCCGTTAAAGACCCCCTGCGCCTTGCCATCCAGCACACCCTTGTAAACCTCGCGGCTGGGGCAGTGGGGCTTGGCATGGTCGATGATCGTGTGATTGTCCACATGCTGCTGTCCGGCAATGACGTAGAGGCCGTATAAGTGGGACTCCGCGCCTTCGCCATCCAGCACGGCGTTCACTTCCTCGCGCGTCAGCAATCCGCCCAGTTGGATGGAATGCGTTGCCACGCTGGAGGAGCGCTCCTGGTGAACCTGCACGCGAGCATAGTGATAGGCCGCGTCGCTTTCCTGCTGCACCTTGGTGTAATCCACCAGCGCGCCCTCGGCAGCCACAATTTCCGTAACCGTATTGGTGAACGTTCTGTCTTCCTCAAGGCTCACAAAGGTTTCGATAATGCTGGCCTGCCCGGTTTCTCCTACAACGATCAGGTTGCGCGGGTGGGAGACGGCGGGCTTTCCGGCGCCATACGAAATCTGCAGAATGTGCAGAGGCTTTTGGAGCACCGCACCCCGGGGAATCTCAATAAAAACGCCATCTTCAAAGAAGGCCGTGTTGAGTGCAACAAAGGCGTGGGTCTTGGCATCGGCGTATTGCCCAAGGTGCCGCTCAATGAGCGAACCATCGGTCTGCAAGGCCGCGGCCAGGCTGCACACCTTCACACCTTTGGGCAGCTCCTGCACGCTTGAGAGCTCAGGAACGTAGTTCCCATTGATAAAGGTCAGGCGGCTGCAACCCAGGTTGGCCAGCGGCAGTTGTTCAATCCTCTGGCGAAGCTCTTCCGTCAGCGTGACGCGGGCAGGCTCAAAGGGCGTGGAGGCAATTGCTGAAACGTTTGTATAGAGCCACTCCTCATCGTGAGTGGTGGGAAAGCCGAGTTCAGCAAAGCTCTCCATGGCTGCGTGGCGAACATCGGGAAGCCACGCCGGTGCGTGCTCATTCAGCGCGCTCTCCAACCGGGTAAAGCTTGCGAGATAAATTCCATCTTGTTCTTTAACAGTGGTCATCGAATCTTGAAACCCTTTCTATTTCGATCAAACCCGCCCTCTCTCCTGGCGCGCGAGCGAAGGAGGTGGTTTAAAGCGCGCGGTTCACAGCGCTACCATTCCTACTGATGACTGACGGCTGACAACTGACCACCGGCGTCTCCATCCAGCCATCCATAGCCCTTGTCTTCCAATTCGAGGGCCAGTTCCTTGCCGCCGGACTTGACGATGCGTCCGCCGGAGAGCACGTGGACAAAATCCGGAACGATGTAATCCAGCAGGCGCTGATAGTGCGTCACCACAATCGTGGAGCGGTCAGGCGCGCGCAGGGCGTTGACGCCGGTGGCCACGACGCGTAGAGCATCGATATCAAGGCCGGAATCGGTCTCATCCAGAATGGAGAGCTTGGGTTCCAGCACGGCCATCTGGAAAATCTCGTTGCGCTTCTTCTCGCCTCCGGAAAATCCTTCATTCACGGAGCGTGACATCAGGCTCTCGTCCATTTCCAGCAGCTTCATCTTGCCGCGCACCATGCTGAGGAAGTCCATGGCGTCGAGTTCCTCAAGGCCGCGGTGCTTGCGGACGGCATTGAGCGCGGCGCGCAGAAAATAGGTGTTGGAAACGCCCGGAATTTCCACGGGATATTGAAAGGCAAGGAAGATGCCTTCCCGCGCGCGCACTTCCGGCGACATTTCAAGCAGATCCTTGCCCTCAAACGTCACTTCCCCGCCCGTAACCGCGTAAAGCTCGCGGCCGGAGAGAACTTGCGCCAGGGTGGATTTGCCGGAGCCGTTTGGCCCCATGATGGCGTGCACTTCACCTGGGTTCACCTGAAGGTCAATCCCGTGCAGGATTTCCTTGTCACCAACATTCGCTGTCAGATTCTTGATCGTTAGCATTCATTGCTCCGTTGTCTTCATTCGATTTGTAGCCATCCGCGGCCAACCCTCAGCAGCCGGGGCCGCCACATGCCAGGGATGCGATCTTGCAGAAATCATCATTCCGAATTCAGCTCATGCTTTTCCACGCAGGCCATCGATGCTCACTGACCCCGCGCCCCGCACGGAAAGGTAGAGGAAGAAAGTGAAGAAAAGTAACGTCACCTCTCCGTGATTCTCAATGGGCCAAAGGCTCCCGGGAAAGTTCACCTTGAAGTAAGTCACCGCCAGTACAATGCTCAGGAAAAAAGCGATGGGCCGAGTGACAACTCCCAGGGCGATTGCCAATCCCCCGATAAACTCAAATAATCCCGCGATCACCATCCAGGGGTCGCGGGTCATTTGCGGGCCCCCAAAGAGCCCGAAGAGTGTCTGCGACCCGTGACAGGCTATGGAAAGAGAAAATACGAAACGGGTAAAGAAGAATGCGACATCGTGATTTTCATGCATGTCAGATCCCCTTGCACCACTTCCGGTCCCCACGCTGGAACGACGGTCCAGCGGCCCCAGCTCACTCTCCATCCACTTGTTGCCTGAATCAACTTCCATCTTCCAACCCTCGGGATGTCCGACTATCCAACGCTGCCTTCCAGGCTCACGCCCAGCAGTTTCTGCGCTTCCACGGCAAATTCCATGGGCAGCTCGCGAAACACCTGCTTGCAAAAACCGTTGACGATAATTCCCACCGCATCCTCAGTTGAGATTCCGCGCTGGCGGCAATAGAAGATCTGGTCCTCGCCGATCTTCGAAGTCGAAGCTTCATGCTCCACGGTCGCCGTGGCGTTCTTCACTTCCAGATACGGAAACGTGTGCGCGCCGCACTTATCGCCAATCAGCAGGGAATCGCACTGTGAATAATTACGCGCGTTGGTGGCGCCCTTCAGAATGCGCACCGCGCCACGATAGCTGTTCTGCCCTTTTCCCGCGCTGATGCCCTTTGACACAATCGTGCTCTTGGTGTTCTTGCCGATGTGAATCATCTTCGTGCCGGTATCAGCCTGCTGATGGTTGTTAACGACTGCGACAGAGTAGAACTCACCCACCGAGTTATCGCCCAGCAGGATGCAGCTGGGGTACTTCCACGTGATGGCGGAGCCGGTTTCCACCTGCGTCCACGAAATCTTGGAATTCACGCCCGCGCACTTGCCGCGCTTGGTCACAAAGTTGTAGATGCCGCCCTTGCCGTTCTTATCGCCGGGGTACCAGTTCTGCACGGTGGAATACTTTACGGTGGCGTTATCCAAAGCCACGAGTTCAACCACGGCGGCGTGAAGCTGATTTTCATCGCGCTTGGGGGCCGTGCAACCTTCGAGGTAGCTCACGGAAGCGCCCTCATCGGCCACGATCAGGGTGCGCTCAAATTGGCCGGTGTCTTTGGCGTTGATGCGGAAGTAAGTGGAAAGCTCCATGGGACAGCGCACGCCCTTGGGCACATACGCAAATGAACCGTCACTGAATACGGCGGAGTTCAGCGTGGCGTAATAGTTGTCAGTGTAGGGAACCACGGAGCCCAGATACTTGCGCACCAGCTCCGGATGCTCGTGTACCGCTTCCGAAAATGAACAGAAGATGATGCCCAGCTCGGCCAGCTTGGCTTTGAAGGTGGTGCCCACGGAGACACTGTCAAACACCGCATCCACGGCAACGCCCGCCAGCAGCTCGCGCTCCTTCAGCGGAATGCCCAGCTTCTCGTAGGTCTTCAGCAACTCGGGGTCGATGTCGTCCAGGCTCTTCGGGCCATCTCCCGCCTTCTTGGGGGCGGAGTAGTAGCGAATGGCCTGGTAATCGATGGCAGGAAACTTCACATTCGCCCAAGTGGGCTCCGTCATCTTCAGCCAGGCGCGAAACGCCTTCAGGCGCCAGTCCAGCAGCCACTGGGGCTCACCCTTCTTGGCGGAGATCAGCCGAACGACGTCCTCATTCAATCCCGGCGGAACGGTTTCCTCTTCAATGTTGGTTACGAAGCCGTATTTATATTCCTGTGTCGCCAGAATTTCGAGATCAGTTTGCGGTGTTGCCATTAAGAACCTCCAGTGGTTAGTGGCTAGTGGCTAGTGGTTAGTGGCCGGTTTTTCCGTCACTAACCACTAGCCACCAACCACTTCCTTATGCTGCTGCCGTACTTGCCATTGCGCGCAATTGTTTGACGGCCTCAATCACGCGGCCCAGGCAATAATCAATCTCTTCTTCCGTGTTGAACCGCCCCAGGCCAAAGCGCAGCGGCGTGTTCGCGATTTCTTCTGAAACGCCCAGCGCCTGCACGACGTAGGACGGCTCGGGAACCCCCGAAGTGCATGCCGAACCTGAAGACAACGCGATGTCGCCCAGCGCCGCGAGCAGCGTTGCCAAATCGATGCCGGGAAAGCTGACGTTCAGGTTGTTGGGCAACCGATGCTCCAGGCTGCCGTTGATTTGAATGCCGTCGAGTCCGGCCAGGAGTCCATCTTTAAGCCGGTCGCGCATGGCCGCGAGACGCCGCAATTCCTCGGCCATCTCCTGCCGGCAGATTTCGCACGCTTTGCCCAAACCGACAATCCCCGGGACGTTCAAAGTTCCGGAACGCAGTCCGCCTTCATGGCCGCCGCCATCGGTGACGGGCACAAGGTTGACCGGAGTTCCGCGCTGCCTCACGTAGAGCGCGCCAATGCCTTTTGGCGCATACATTTTGTGGCCAGCAATGGACAATAAGTCGATATTCATCGCCTCGACGTCGAGCGGAATCTTCCCCGCCGCCTGCGCCGCATCGGTGTGAAAGAGCACGCCATGCTCACGGCACATCCGGCCGATCTCCGCCAGGGGCTGCAACACGCCAATCTCGTTGTTGGCCGCCATGATGCTGACCAGCAAGGTTTTATCGGTGATGGCCTGCTTCAAGTCTTCCAGGTCCACCAAGCCATCAGGTTGCACCCGGGCGAAGGTGACCTCGAACCCCTCACGGCCCAGCCGCTTGGCGGAATTGATGACGGCCTTGTGCTCCGTGGCCATCGTGATGATGTGCCTGCGATCACCCGCTCCATCCGCCAAACCCTTGATGGCAAGGTTATTAGACTCGCTGGCGCTGCCCGTGAAGATGATCTCTTTGGCGCTGGCGTGAATAAGCTTCGCCACCTGCTTGCGCGCATTTTCAACCGCGGTTGACGCCGTCCAGCCAAATTTGTGGTTGCGGCTGGCCGCGTTGCCAAAGTTCTCCGTGAAGTACGGCAGCATCGCCTCGAGGACCCGCGGGTCAACCGGGGTGGTGGCATGGTAATCGAGATAGATGGGGAGCTTCACAGCAGCCCTCCATCAATCTGCACCAAGCCGGGGGCATCGCTTGAAAGGCTCGACATGCTGACGGCGCTCAGGGCTCTCACCAGCGTCTCGTTTACCCTCTGGAGGGGCTCGCGGATGGTGCAACTGGTCATCTGGCCGCATTCGCGCTTGTCGGTGACGCAACTGGTGATGAAAAGCGGCCCTTCGATGGCGCGAATCACCTCAAAAGCGGAGATCTCCCGGGGGTGGCGCGCCAGCACATAACCACCATTTGTTCCATGCTGCGAGACCAGAAGTCCGTTCTTCGAAAGCTTCTGGAGTATCTTGGCGAGCAATTCGGTCGGGATTCCGTAGGAGCGGGCGATTTCCTTGGCGCTGCAAGCCGTCGCGAGGGGCTTTTGCGCCAAATGTCGCACAGCAATCAGTGCGTAGTCCGCCTTCTTGGAGAGTTTCAGCATAAGCTATGTCCGACAAATCTGGTCGGATATATAGGATGTACCCATGACCCCCTATTGTCAAGAGTTTCGTGGGGAGGGATTGTGCCCTTGCATCAGGCGGCAAAAACGGGCCCCTGAGCGGGAGAAAGATGGAGGTAAACGGGATACCGGAAACGGGATACGGGATACGGGAAACGGGACACGGGACTCGGGATTCGTGGTATTGGACAAGGGAAGAAGTCCGATGTTTGCGGTCCGACGGCAAAGTCGCGGGGGGAGGGGATCGGGATTCAAGATGAAGGATTTGGGTTGGGGGTTGGGGTCCGGAATTCGGAATGCAGAATCCGGAATCCGAAATGCGTTCTTTGCTAACTCCTAATCCCTATTCCTTAACCCCGAGTCGCAAGTCCCGAGTCCCGTGCTCCCGAGTCCCGTGTCCCTTGTCTTGTGCTCCCGTGTCCCTATTCCCGTTTCCCGCCCCTCTAATGTTACAAGAACATTAATATTGCAAGCCTAGGCCTGATGAGCCCGTTCTCTCCCCCCAATTCTATGTATGATGGATAACTCGAAAGAAATTAGCTGCAGTCAACAACCAGTGCAATGAACACCAAAGACATCATCTCGGGATTGGTGACGCCCATCGTCATCATCACATCCACGCTGAGCTATGCGGCGATGATCTTCTCCGGCCCGCTGGCGTCAAAGCTGCCCATGGGCATTGGGTATGGACTGGTGAGCGCCGGCATTATGGCGATTGTGTATGCCATCGGCAGCAGCATGCCCTTTGCCATCGCCGGTCCGGACTCCAAGCCCGTGGCCGTTCTTGCCACAATGGCAGCACTGATCGCCGCAGACGTCGCCCACCGCGGGCGCGGCGAGGATGCTGCTGCCACCGTGTTGTTCGTCCTGATCGCGGGAACGCTGATCACCGGGGTGACTCTCTACCTGTTTGGCCTGTTCAAGGCGGGGCGCTGGATCCGCTTCGTTCCATACCCGGTCGTCGCCGGATTCATGGCCGCGTCCGGTGGATTATTGGCCATGGGCGGAATCCGCATCGTCACCGGCACTCGCGGGTTCCTGGAATTGCTGGTGACGCTGGGGCGGGGGCAGCATTGGGTTCAGCTCTTTGCCGGCGTGGCCTTTGCCGGGGGCATGCACCACATCAAGAAGGTCAAGCATCCCCTGGCGTTTCCTGCCCTGCTGCTGGGCGGAACGCTGCTCACGCATCTGATATTGCACTTCGCCGGATACTCGCTTGGCGGGGCGCGCGAGGCCGGGTGGCTGCTGGACCTCTCCGCCGGGGCCACCTTGCCGGCAATGTGGCTGCTGAAATCGATGCCCAGCATCAATTTTGGATCGTTGCTCTGGGCCAGTGGCGGATACGTGGCGTTATTCGCTGTCACCGCCATGACGCTGCTGCTGGGCCTGATGGCCATTGAAGTGGAAGCGCGCATCGACGTGGACCTTGACCGCGAACTGCGCCTGAACGGGCTGGCCAACGTGCTGGTGGGCCTGTGCGGTGGCATGACGGGCACGCTCTCCATGAGCAGGACGTTGCTGAACTACCGCGCCGGAGGGCGGCATCGCGCCAGCGGTATTCTTGCCGGCGCCGTCTGCCTGCTCACCCTGGCTTTTGGCACCAAGGCGCTGGGTTTTATCCCCGTGCCGATTCTGGGCGCTTTGCTGATCCAACTTGGCGTAGACCTGCTTTATGACTGGCTCGTGAAGGGCTGGAATTCCATGCAGCGGCCCGACTACATCCAGATGGCCGTGATCTTCCTGGTAATTGTGGCGTGGGACTTCGTGGCTGGCGTGGCGCTGGGCATCGTGGCCGCCTGCATCACCTTTGCCATCAATACCAGCCGGTTGCGCCTGGTGAGGCTGGGCTTAAGCCGCACCGTCTATAGCGGGCGCGTTGACCGGCCCAGCTACCAGCAGGAACAACTGATCCGGCATGGCCACAGCATCCAGATCATGTGGCTGCACAGTTTCGTCTTCTTCGGCAGCGCCCATCGCCTTTTGCTGCAAATCCAGGAGATTATCCAGGCTCAGAACGGTTCCTGCCGCAGCCTGATTCTGGACTTCCGCCAGGTGCTGGGCATCGATTCCTCCGCCGTCATGAGCTTCATCAAGCTGCGCCAGATTGCGGACCGCGAAGGCTTTGTGGTGGTGTTGGCGGAGGTTCCACCGCAAGTGGCGCACGCCCTGCGCGTGGGAGGCTTGCTGGGCGACGGCAACAATATGACCTGCCGCGTCTTTTCCAATACGGATGGCGCCTTGGAATGGTGCGAAGACAAACTGCTGGCCGAGATCATGACGCGCGAGGAAGCCCTGACCTCCGCGGACAGCTGGCTGGCTTCAGAAATCGGCAGCGACCAGATGTTCACTCGCCTGGCCTCCTACCTGGAAGTGGTGGAATGCAAGAGCGGCGACATCCTGATTCAGCAAGGCGAAATCGGTGACAGCCTCTACCTGCTCTTTGCCGGACGCGTCACCGTGCTGTTCCGCACGCCCGAGGGCACGGAACTGCGACTGCGCAGCATGGTGGGACACACGATTGTGGGTGAGATGGGTTTGTATCGAACCCAACCGCGCGGCGCCTCTGTGCGCGCCGATCAACTCACCGTTGCCTACCGGATGACTCGGCACGCCCTGGACCAGATGGAAAAGGACGATCCGGATCTTGCCTATGCCTTCCACAAACTGGTGATCCGCACCCTTGCCGCCCGCCTGGATTTTGCCAACCGCGAAGTGGCCAGCTTGCAGCGGTAAAAATTCAGCAGGTGACCTTCAATAATTGATCGGGACTTGACCCGATGCCGTTGATCGGGTGGCAAAATTTGGACCTGAAATTTGTTAACCCGGTTTTCCCGCCACGCTTTGGAACAGCGATACCTGAAGACACTCGTCACGAGGCCGTACCGTTCATTCTCCCCGTACGTCGTTAAGGACAGCCTCTTCAGCAATACGGAGCGGAGCTTTGAAGTGCAGCTTGCTGCCGCTTTCCTTTTCGCAAGCTTGCTTGCGAACGTCCGAATCATCGCACCAATCTTCAGACATCGTACCCTGGCACAATCCATCCCGAGTTATATAACCGCTCGGCTGTAGCGGCGGTCTCCGACCGCCGCCATCGATCGGAGATCGACGCTACAATTTACGTCGCCCTGTATTGCCAGCGATGGAAAATCCACACCGGCACCGGCAAGGCTGGTGAGACCTCTGGGTTAAGGCTTCACGCCCAGCTTGCGCAGAATCGTCATCATTGGGCACCAGTTCGTAAACGCCGACTGAAACAGGTTGAGCCCCACGAAAGCTGTGAACAAATACCACTTGGGACTGACCCAGTATCCAAGGGCCAGTGAGGCCATCACAATGGCACCAGCAATCATCCGTAAGAATCGATTCACGTCCATCGTAGTGCCTCCGCAATCGAGAATGGGGAGGCAGGGGCTTAGCCGGAAAACAGTTGTTAGTGGCTAGTGGTTAGTGGATAGCAAAAACCCTGCATCCCTCGCCCTTCACTAACCACTAAGCACTAACCACAAGCCACTGCTTTTCGCTACCCACTGCTTTTCTCACTCTTCGCATTCAAGTAATACAGCACGGGCACGGCCATGCGGGAGAGGAACGTTGACGCCACCTCGCCCGCCATCAATGAAATTGCCAGGCCCTGAAAAATCGGGTCAAAGAGAATAACGAACGCCCCCGCCACCACGGCCGCCGCCGTCAGCAGCATGGGGCGGAAGCGAACGGCGCCCGCATCCACCACGGCTTCCTCAAGCGCCATTCCCTGCTCGCGCCGCAATTCGATAAAGTCCACCAGGATAATGGAATTGCGCACAATAATTCCCGCGCCGGCAATGAATCCGATAATGGTGGTGGCGGTCAGGAACGCCCCCATCATGGCGTGGGCGGGAATGATTCCAATCAGCGTGAGCGGAATTGGCGCCATGATCACCAGAGGGATGCGGAAGGATTGGAACCACGCCACCACAATGACGTAGATCAGCACCAGCACGACGGCGAAGGCGAAACCCAGGTCGCGGAAAACTTCATAGGTGATTTGCCACTCGCCATCCCACTTCATGCTCACCTGGTCGGTAAGGAATGGCAGGTGCGTGGCATAGCGCTCAATCTTGTATCCGCCCGGGCCGCGCAAGCTGTCGAGCGATTTGGAGAGGGTTAGGATTGCATACCCCGGGCTCTCCTCCTTCCCCGCCACATCGCCCGTAACGTAGACCACGCGTTTCAGATTCTTATGGTAGATGGAGGTTTCAATGGCGCCGGTTTCAACATGCGTCAACTCGCTGAGCGGCACCAGCGCGCCCGTGGATGACGCCACGCGGATTTCACTCAGCCCCTCGACGCTGCTGCGATCGGCGCGGGGGAGTTCCAGCACGATATCGACGTCTTCTTTCTCTTTGGGTTGATGCGCCAGGCCCACCACCGCTCCGCTCACCGCCAGGCGTAGCGTTTGCGCAATCTGGTCAGCAGAGACGCCTGCCAGTGCCGCCTTCTCCTTATCCACTACAAAGTGGTATTGCGGTTGGGCAGCCTCCACGGTCCAATCCACGTCCACCACGCCGGGAGTCTTTTTGAACTGGTCGCGAATTTGCCGCGCGATGTCAATCTGCTGGTTGTACTCGGGACCATAAACTTCAGCCACGAGTGTTTGATAAACGGGCGGCCCCGGAGGAATCTCCGCCACTTTCAGTTTGGCGCCGTACTTCTCCCCGATGGGGAAAATGGCATCACGCACGCGCTTGGAAATCTCATGGCTCTGGGCGGAGCGCTCCTCTTTGGGAAGCAGGTTGACCTGGATATCGGCCTCATTCGCGCCCCGCCGCAGAAAGTAGTGCCGCACCAACCCGTTGAAGTTGTAGGGGCTGGCCGTGCCGGCATAAATCTGATAGTTCACCACCTCCGGCTCCCGGGCCACGCGGTGCGCCACCTCGCGGGCGACGCGCGTGGTCGCTTCCAACGTCGTTCCCTCCGGCATGTCGATAATCACCTGGAACTCGCTCTTGTTATCGAAGGGAAGCATTTTTACGCGCACGATTTTCAGAAGGGGAAGGGTGAAGACGGAAAGCAGCAGCAGCACCACTCCCACCAGGAAGATGGTGCGCTTGCGCGCATCGACGAGCAGCGGCATCATCAGCCGCCGGTAGAGACGGGTGGTCCAGCCCTCCTGCTCTTCCCCGCTTTCACCGTGACCGGCTTTGGCGCCCCTGAGCATGCGCAGCGCCGCCCAGGGTGAAATCACGAAGGCAATGAATAGTGAGAACACCATGGCCAGCGATGCGCCGATGGGGATGGGGCGCATGTACGGTCCCATCAAGCCGCCCACAAACGCCATGGGCAGAATGGCGGCTATAACGGTCCAGGTGGCAAGCGTGGTGGGATTGCCAACTTCATCCACCGCCTCCACCGCCACATCCGCCAGTGAGCGGCCCTTGTTTTCCGGAAGGTGGAAATGCCGGGTGATGTTCTCCACCACCACAATGGCATCGTCCACCAGAATTCCAATTGAGAAGATCAGGGCAAACAAGGTGACGCGGTTCAGCGTGTAGCCATAGATGAAGTATATGAACAAGGTCAGCGCCAGCGTGACCGGCACGGCCGCCAGCACCACCATGGATGAGCGCCAACCAAGCGCAAAGGCGATCAGCAGGGTTACAGAAAGCGTGGCGAGCAGCAGATGCTTCAATAACTCGTTCGATTTCTCCTGCGCTGTCGCGCCGTAATTCCGCGTCACTGTCACTTCCACGCCAGCGGGAATCAAGGTGCCCTTCAGGCTCTGCACCTTGTCCAGAACCAGGCCGGCCACCACCACAGCATTCACGCCCTTGCGCTTGGCCACGGTGAGCGTTACGGCGGGAGACTCACCCATCTGTAGCGGCGGTGCCCCCACCGCCGTTGACTCCCCCGTTGGGTTGGAGCTTATTGCGCTATTTACTCCGGCATCTTCCACTTTGTTGTGAGGGTGTGTAATGGAATCAACTCCCCCCTCGCCCCCCTGGGGGAGAGGGGTCAGGGGTGAGGGGGTCCTGTCGTTCAATTCTGAAAAACTTGTCAATTTGAGGAAGGCCCCGCCCTGAACTGGGTTCGCCTCAGCATCGTTACGGTTCAACCCCCTCACCCGGCCCGCCCCGGCTGATGAAAGCGCCGGTTGCGGTCCACCCTCTCCCCCAAAGGGGCGAGGGTTTGAATTCAAACTATTTCTCCCCTCTTTTCCCAGGGGGAGGGCGTGTCCATTGGAATCAACACCCCCCGCGCCCGTGCCGTAGAGCACGTAATTCGCGGGATCCTCAGGCCCGTCGCGGATTTCCGCCACGTCACGCAGATAGACGGGATGGCCGGAGGTGACGCCCACCACCACGCTTCCCACATCGTCGGCGTTCTGCAGAAAATCACCGGCTTCAACGTCGTACTCCTCGTTTGCCGCGGCAAATTCTCCCACCTGAAGGCGCTGGTTGGCTTTGCCGATCGTATCGATCAGGGACGCGGGCGCAACGCCAAATCCCGCCATCCGCGTGGGATTGAGCAGCACGCGGATCTGCCGCCGCTCGCCGCCAATCACCTTGGTCTCGGAGACATCGTCGATGCTCTTGATTTCCCGATCCACTTCGCTGGCCACGCGGCGCAGCGTGTAGCTGTCGTAGCGATTGCTCCAGAAGGTCAGGGCGAGAATGGGAACGTCGTCAATCGAGCGTGGCTTGATGATGGGCTTCGATGCACCGGGGGGAATCAGGTCAAAGTGCGAATAGAGTTTGTTGTAGAGCTTGATGATCGAGTCTTCCTGGCTTTCCCCCACTTTGAAACGCACAATGGCCATGCTCATTCCGGGCTTGGTGGTGGAGTAGACATACTCGACACCGGGAATTTCCCAAATCAGCTTTTCCATGGGGGTGGTGACGCGCTGCTCCACTTCCTTCGCGGTGGAACCGGGCATCTCCACAAAGACGTCCATCATGGGGACGACAATTTGCGGCTCCTCCTCGCGCGGCGTCTGGAGCACGGCAAACGCGCCCAGCAAAATCGAGAAGATCATGATGAGCGGGGTGAGCTTGGAGTTGATGAAGTAGTGGGCAACGCGCCCGGCGAATCCCAGCTTGCGCGTGCTCATTGGGCCTCCACGCGCGCGCCATCACGCAGTTGGTCAATCTGGGAAACGGCTATCTTCTCACCCGCCCCGAGGCCGGAGAGAATCTCCACCTGGCTTCCCAAAGTCTTTCCTGTCTTGACCAGGCGGTATTCCGCCGTGCCTTCGGGCGTTATTACAAAGATTCCTTGCAACTCTCCGTGCTCCACCATCGCCGAACTCGGCACCATAAGTCCCTGCGCCTGGCCGACGGGAAAGGCCGCCTGGCCGTACTCACCGGAGCGGCAACTGCAATCGGGGGGAAGATCAATCTTCACCAGAAACGTGTGGCTGGTTGCGTCCGCCGCCGGGACAATTTCCGTCACGCGCCCTTCAAACTGGCCATGCTCAGTGGTTATGGAGGCTGTGGCGCCAATTTTCGCCGCGGACAGGTACTCTTCCGGCAGGCTTGCCTCCAGGCGATAGTGTGCCGTTTCCTCCACGGTCAGCACCGGCGTGCCGGGCATCACCACGGTCCCCACATCCACGGATTTGGCGGTCACGATGCCATCCAGCGGCGAAATGATGCGTGCATAGCTGAGGAAGGTTTGGGCTGAATCCTGCTGCGAGCGGGCCTGCTGCTGGCGCGCCGCAATCTGCTGCTTTTTCGCTTCGATTGAACGTTCGTTGGCCAGCGCCGAGTGGTAGCGCGCCTCCGCTCCTTCAAACTCCTGCTGGCTCAATGAATTCTTGGCGAGTAAGACCTTGTAGCGGTTGTAGGTTGCTTCCGCATATTCGCGGTCAGCTGTGGCGGCCTTCAGCGCCTGGTCAACTTCCGCCTCGCCCTGGGTGGCTTCGCTGACGCCGGCTGCCGCCCCCTGCGCCTGCGCCTGCGCACCGCGATCATCCAGCACGGCAAGCAGTTGGCCCCGCCGCACGTGGTCGCCTGGTTGCACGTGAATCTCCCGCACCGTGCCGGGCACTTGCGCCGCCAGCACCGCCGTATTGGCGGAGTGGATGACGCCCGCGGCCTGGTAAAGCTGGGGAGCGGACTGCAAGTGGACCACTTCAGTCTGGACCCCGCTAACCACCGGCGCGGTTTCTGTCGGCCGTTTTTGACTGGAACTGCAGGCGGACATCATGCTCGCCGCGATTGTGACTAGGAATAATGAATAGACTTTCTTTCCAGACATAGGCATTTTGTCCTTCAAACCGTAAAATAGGGTGGCAGTGGAGCCGGATGGATATCGCTTTTCGCGATATTTCAAAATTGCCATTCCCAAAATCCACAAATTTTCTCAAAACGTTAATTTGTCACTGCGGGGGAGTCAGGTTGCAATTCGCCCGTAGCGAGTTCCAGCGCGGCAAAGCTCAAGCGATAGTCGAACAACGCATTCAGGTAATTCTTCTGCGCCGCGGTGTGCGCGGTTTCAACCTGCAACAGGTCGGTGATGGATGCCAAACCTGCTTCATAGCGATTCTGGGTAATGCGCAGGCTCTCTTCCGCTTCAGACCGCGCCTGCCGCGAAACATCCACGCGCTGGCGGGCTGTGGTCAAATTCAGATAGGCCTCGCGCACCTGAAGCTTCACGCCGGCAGCCATTTGCGCCAACCGGGCTTGCGCCTGCTTTTGGCGGTAGCGGGCAGCGGCCAGGCGCGCGTGATTGGCTCCGCCATCGAAGATGTTGAAATTCAGGCTCGCGCCCACTGTCCAGTTGTTGCCGCCGCGATCAAGAAAGGTCTGGTTATCCTCTTCCCAGGAACTGAACGCGTTCACCTTGGGCAGGAATTCAGCACGGGCCATGCGCAGGCCATTGGCGGCGTGCTCCACTCCAAGTCCCGCTTCAAGAAGATCGGGGCGATTCTTCAAGGCTTGCTGTTCGCAGTCGGCAAGCACCCCGGCATCAAAGTCGGATTCCTTCAGCCCGGCTTGAATCGTGGTCGCCGCATCCTCCGGCAGTCCCATGGCCACATTCAACGAGGCGTGGGCAAGGTCCGCCGCGTTCTGCGCTTGCAGCAAATCCTCCTGGGCCTGCGCCAATTGCACCTGCGCGCTCAGCAGGTCGGATGGAACTGCCTGGCCTTCCTGCTGGCGGGCCTGGGCGCGATTGAGATCGGATTGCGCCGTCTTCACCGCCGCCTCTGCCACCCGGGTGTTCTCGCGCGCCAGAAGTTCATCGGTGTAGGATTTCACGACGTTGAAGATCAATTCCTGGCGCGTGCGCTGGCCATTCTCGCCTGCGCCCTGCTCGCTCAGTTTTGCGTCCTTGATTCTGCGGCCCGTCTGCCCTGCGTCGTATAAGGGCAGAGCGGCGCTGAACTGCGTGCGGAAAATATCGAGAGGCCGGGGAGTATTGAGCGAACCCAGGGCAAAATCACTCGAAGTGAATTGGCGCTCCGTCAGCAACCCGCCAAAGACGTAGACGGGATTGTTGCCGCGCGTAATGCCTTCGGAAAAATCCACCCGGGGCATCCGCGCCGCGCGGGCTTCCGCAATTCCCTCATGCACGGCTTTCGAGTAGGCATCCGCCGCATGCACGGTGGGGTTCTTTTCCAGTGCAATGCTCACAGCTTGCGCCAGGGTTAAATTCCCGGGCGCCGGCATTGGCGCCTGGCTTGCCGCGGTCAGGCAAAAGGTGAGCATTGCCGGAAGTATTAGAGCGAGAACAGTACGCATCATCAAACCGCCTTTAGATTTGTGCTTATTTCGAGGGGTGCAAAGGTTGTCGCGAATCCGCTGGTTACTGGAATTGGGGCCGTGACCGGACCGACGCAATCGGAGTGATGAACTTGCCTCCCTCGGGGAATTTCCTCCATCCCCATTTCCTAAATGCAATCGGCGGGGAATGGTAACAGGGAAGTTTTGGGGAGGGTGAATTGGCCCCGAGGTTCAGGAGGTTGGTGGCGCAGAGTCAAGCGTGGTTTGGGTTACCCTAAGGCTTCTTGTTCTGGCCGCAAATAGAGGCGTGGAATGGAGCTGAAAGCGCGCAACTCGCCACCTCGCGACCGCCACGGAAATGAAAAGGCCCTGGGAACCGTATTCCCAGGGCCTTGCATCCTCCGGAAAACGAGCGTTCGACCCGAACGATGAGACTTACCGTAATGGACGGGAGGTGTCCAAATATTCCTACCGGTTGCCGCCCTCATTGCCAAAAAGGTCGGACATCACTTGGGTTTGGTTATCGCAAGCATGGTTCAGGCAGGGAAGGTCCAATGCTGCTTCCACCGACTTGAGCAACGAGAAGTGCGTGTAGAATTGGGCACTCTGCTTGCCGGTGTTGCCTTCGCTGTTGTCCACAATCAGCAAAACCTTATTCGTCGTTGGAGCCACGCTGTAGTCGTTTTCGTCCCAGACGGTGATGATCGCGCTTCGCCCTTCATTCCAGGCCGGCGAATGGTGGATGGAATCCACGATCTGTTCCAAGGCGGCGTCGCCATCGAAAATCAGTCCCGGATTCAGGCCGATTTGCGTTCCAATGTCGTTGGGATCGTACTCACAATCAGGCCCGGCGTTACTGCGCCCGTGCTGGTCGTGGCACTGGTTCGGCACGATGAAGGAATATGTGGGCACATGTCCGGAGTTGAGGTCGGCAAAGAGGCCGGTCTGACCGGTAAAGGCCGCCATGTTGTTGAAGCTGTTGTTGGGGTCGGTGCCGGCCTGAATGTTGGCGAAGTACGCGAACGGATTGTGCTTCACGGCGTAAAGACCAATGAGACTGGTGGTCTCGCCGGGAAGCGCCGTCGCCAGATCCGTGTTGTTGGTAAAGAATCCGTCCGCCAGGTTTACCGTATCGGGCCCGGTGGGCGGCAGGTTCTCCTGGTAGGTCTTCCAGGTCAACCCTGCGTCAACAAGCTCATCGGCGATCGTCTTTCCAACAGTCCGCCGATTGGCCGCATACGATCGGACTCCGTCAATGTCGATATCGCCCGGCTCTCCCGTGGTTTCGTTTGAATAATCGATTGCCGGGGTCGCCGCGTCGGTGCCCGTTCCGGAAATCGGGCAGATATTTGGGCTTGACGGGTTGTCGGTGGACACGAATCCCGTGGAAAGATTGGTGGAGCAGGTCGCATCGTGCCAATCCGGGGCGTTGTCAGTACGCACGCCGAAATTGGAGCCGCCAACGACTTCAAGATAGTTGGTCAGGCTGGGGTGGCCGACGGCGAAGTAGTTGGTCGCGTAGTTCGCATGCTTGATGTACTCGTTGACGAACGGCGCGTCCGGGTTGTTTACAATCTGGGCGTACGCGTGATTCTCCATCATGATTACATAGACGTGATCGAGATGCTGAACACCTCTCGGGACGGCGCCCTCTTGGGCGAATGCCGTGCCGACTAAAGCGGCAGCGCACAGACACAAAGTAATTCCCTTCTTGATCATCAGGTTCACCTTTCCTTTTAATAGATTTATGTAGCCGTTTTTGTCGTGGGCCCCGCAATGTCAAGCCGCGCTCTCCTGGCAGAGAAGAGCACTCTCTTCACAACCAAAGACCAGCCTCTGTTCGCGGCACACGTATTCCCCCGGAAGCCGCACTTCGGCCTCCCCCCGCGAAGCGAGAATCCGGACCATTCAATACCAATATGAACCTGGGCTCGACGTACGCTATGTTGGACGGGGCCTGTTACAGGAGTGTGAGATGAATATCAATATTCGAACTCGGGGAGATTTACGTCCGCAATTTTTTTGCAGCGAAATAATAGGCCTTCAGGTTGACTTTTTTTTGGAACACATCCGCGCTTAGGGCTGGGGGCGGTGCGGGGAAGGTGCGGAATGGGGCTGAATCGCCGTGTCGGCTGCGGCAACCGGGGACAAAATGCCCGTGCGTCCCGGGCGCAAAAACCCGATTTGCGCAAGTCAAATTGTCCCACGAATTTCAAGGATTCGGGATACGGGACTCGGGACTCGGGACACGGGATACGGAAAAAGGTGTCAGGTGTTAGGTGCCAGGTGTCAGGATACGGGCACGCGGACAATTACGAATTGAGAATGCCGAATTCTGCGTCGGAGTGTTCGTTTTGTTCTCAATTCCTAACCCGTAATTCGCCGTTCCGCCCCTAACCCCTAGTTCCCAGCCCCTAGAACCTAATCGCTGCTTTTCCGACTCCGAACTCCGGACTCCGAACCCCGGACGCCGGACTTCGGACTTTGTTTGGCCCCAGCGCCTGGACTCGGACGTGGTGCCTGGCTCCAGCGCCAGGGAGCGGACTATCAATCGAGACTGAATGGGCTGCTTCGCTTAGCAATGCAGGAAGAGATCCGCGGCTAGGCAGAAAGGCGTGCCGGCCCCCCCCCAGCGGCACGCCCGGGTAAGGATGAATGGCACCCTTAAGCTATTTTCCTCTTCTGGAATCGTTTTCCTCTTGAACCTGTTTTCCTCTCAGTGCCAAAACCGGCAAAAATGCCTGAAAACAATCAGGAAATGACGTGCCCGGGTTTTCAGGTTTTCAAGTAGCCCCGCTCAGTTCACACCTGGCTGGCGCAGGGTGAAACCCTGCGACGTTGGCATCGACCCGCATTGATTGACCGGCTCACAAAGCGTTGCTCCGCGCCAGCCTGCCCCTTTTGCCGCCGTTGACAGTGATGTTGTGATGCCTTAACATCGCTGCATGAGTGCAACCATTGCCGCGCCGGTTGACTGGATCAAGGCCGTGGGAAACCTTCGCTTCCCCTCCAAGACGGACCATCGTCTTCAGGACCTGATGGATCGCCATAACGAAGGCCTGTTGCAGGAATCGGAAAAGGAAGAGCTGGAAGCCTTGGTGGAATTGAGCGAGCAACTGTCGCTCATCCGCGGCGAGGCTTTGCAGATTCTAGGCACGCAACCCTAATGAGCCTCCCGGAAGAACTGGCGCGTGCAGTTCGGGCGCGGGCCGACGGGCGATGCCAATATTGCCTGATGCACGAAAGGGTTTAGGGAGCCAGTTTCCACATCGAACACATCATCCCACTTTGCCAGGGCGGGCGCTCCGAATTGGCAAACCTCACCTTGGCGTGCCCCGGCTGCAATTTGCATAAAGGCAGCAGAATTGCCGCGGTTGACACCCTAACCGGCCAGTCCGTGCCCTTGTTTCATCCGATTCTGCAGGAGTGGTCGGCCCACTTTCGGCTGAGCGGTTATCAGATTGAAGGCTTGAGCGCCGTAGGTCGCGCCACAATCGAAGCGCTAAACCTGAACCACCCTCGCCGCCAGCGCATCCGCGAAGTTGAGGAAGCGTTTGGTCTTTTCCCTCCCGCACAGTAGCCGCGCTCAGTTCACACCTGGCTGGCGCAGGGTGAAACCCTGCGAGGTTGGCCTCGACGCGCATTGATTGACCGGCTCGCAGAGCGCTGCTCTGCGCCAGCCTACCGCTAGAATTCTCATAACGAGGCTTGCTGGGAAAGATTGTCGATTAGTGCCTTTGCGGTTTGACTCTCTTGATTTGCCAATTTCCAAAGTGCTTGCAACACTGGGCCTCTCCAGTAAATCCTAGACGGGATGGGATTATCTTCATTCGACGGGGGCACTTCCTCAAGGCCTGGGAAGCGGGTTCGTAGGTCTACATATTCTCTGTTATCAATAAAGTTGTTCTTTCCTTCCTCGAAAGGATCTAGGTCTGTTTCATGGGTATCCCCGAAATAACCCTTTGCGGCCACATAAGCGTCTATTGCGATGCCAAGGTGGCGGCAAACTTCCATTGCTTGGGATTTTTGGCTTGGGTCTATGAGATTCACTGCAACCTGTTTGCAACCATCTTCGGAATTCTTAAACTTTAATAGGGCGTCTGTCACTCGCGGGGAATACTCGTCCAAAGTTATCCCTGCCGAAACTACGATTTCCATATCATGAACCGGCGCGTACGATGCACGAAGAGGTGCTAAATCCACCTTATTCTTCGCAGGGTTGCAACCGGCAATTACAATAGCTAGTAGTGTCAAACCAGAGATATTCCGTAGGGCGCTCGTCATAGCTTCACACTCGATTCACTTGCTGAATTGGACGGGGGACAGACACGTATTTTCCTATATTCCAAAGTTTCACTTCGCGCCCGGTCACATTCTCAGGGCCAGGGCCGGTTCAAGGTTCGCGCTGGACGATTTTCGAGGGCGACCGCGCCGTGCCGGAATGATCCGGCGCCTCGTGCGATCCTCCAGCGCCCGCGGTCGGACATGAAGAAAATAGGAAAATAGGTGTCTGTCCCGTGTCCCCTAGCGCGATTGTGGCTGACCGCTAGAAACGGTGCCGAAATCAGAGATGGCATTAGGTACCGTTTTCGCCCGATTCACAGGGGAAATGATGCCTTGTACCATTTATCCTTTTTTCGCTGGGTCTTCTCGCGATTTCGCTGACTCAGCATTCTGGTGCTCGCCGCATTCGGCCAGCAGCTTTCTTGCTTCCAGAAGAGCTGCCTTTTGCTGCTCTTCCTCTACCATTATTGAGAAATCTACTACGACGAGATGACGATAAACCTTTCCTAATTGTTCCCATTTAAACCGACGTAATGCAACATTGGGGAATGCCGAAGAACGTTTGTCTACATTGAACTGCACAGGCCGCTCGGAAACGATCAGTGCGAAATCGGTGTCAGTATCTTCGACACCTCTCTCGAACTCATCAAGCCAGTCTTCATCCAACGGCTCCGGTTTCCCGCTCCGACCCCGGCGGAAATCAGGGATAGCGTCATAAAATGCATCGCGTTCGTCGCCATTAGGATTAGGAACAGGCATTGTGATGACCTCCCAGTCTCGCCCTCTGTATAGGCTCGGGCTGCACCAACCACGACCTCCGAAGACTTCCCCAACAAGTTTGCCGACCCGTGACGAGAAGCTGTAATTCAGCTCGGTTCGGCGAGCTTCATGTTCGAGTGCCGTAAGGATGGACGGGATTCCCGCTGCAAGTCCCTTTCGACAATCGGCATAAAGAAGGCCACTCACCTCGGCAGGCAATGGAGTCCCGTCGATAACAATTGGAATTACGCGGCATTCGCCCTTTATCATTCTCTCGGTCGCGAGATTAAGTTCGTACCGCAGCCATTTTGACGAGACCGACGAGTTTGACACGACGACCAGGATAACCTTTGCCGCTTGCAAGGCTTTACCGATGCTTTGTGGCAATGGATCACCTGCGATGAGATCGTGTTCATCGAGCCAAACTTGAAAGCTTGATTTCTCCAGACGGGCAGCCAGCCGGCGCACGAAAGGCTTGTCGGCTGCTGTGTGCGAAATAAATATCTTGCCAAGACGAAAGTGCATGGCCCGATTACCTCGTGAAATACGCTGACCATATCGGTGAAACCCCGGGATGTCTTACGCCCAGGGCAAGTGGTGTCATGTGCCATTCCCCGAAAGCGGGGTAGCGCAGGGTTGGTCCGCATTTTGGAACTACCGTGCGCATCTTATCCTGCGACGGCGTTCTCGAAAAAGAGCCTTGCCAATTCAAGAAAGATCGCGGAATTATAAGCCGCAAGGTGGCGTAGCGATGAGTTATTTTTCTCCGGGAAAAATTACTCTGCGGTACGCCTTTGAACCGAGATCTCGATTTGATTCATTTTCGGATGGGGGGAAGTAGCGCAGAGTTATTCGGCTCGGAGCTGAATAACTCTGCGCTACCTTTCCCGTCGCTACCCGCTCGCCATGAAAGTGGCGGCGTAGCGGCGAGTTTACCTCGCCACGTGGCGGCGTAAAGCCGCCTCTACGATGTCAAGTACAAAACCTAGCGCTTTGCGGCTAAGGGGGCGCGTTTTGTGGCGGGCGATTTGGCATGACGTTTCGAAGCGACCGGCCGGGGGCGGGTTGAGCGTGACGCGGCCGTGGCCGTATGCACCAACATTCGCAGCGCCCGGTTCACCGATTCCGAGTCAGGGAAGACGCCGGCCAGCTCATGCTCGATCAAGACGAGGTTGGTCCCCGCGGACGCCTCGCGGTAGTACTTGCCGCGGACGCCTCCCTTAAGCTGAGCGAGGTCGTATTCCGGCCTCAAATCGTCATTCATTTCCTGCTCCGATGCCTTCTTCATATTGCTTGCGCTCTCCTCGGGTGGTCTTGCGGGCACTAATGATTCGGACGCGGTCCTCGCGCGGGCAGTGCGACACGAATACAACCTGCTGCCGGGTGGTCCGGCCAATGGTGATCTCCCGTTCCTCACCACTGGAATGATCCGGGTCGGGAAAAGTCAGGGAGAATGGGTCCAAGAAGACGGTAGCCGCATCTTCAAAGGAAATACGGTGCTTTCGCCGGTTGACCCGCGCCTTTTCCTCATCCCACTCGTAGGTCACAGGCTCAGTCTACCTTACCGCAGTCCTGAATCCAAGCAGGTTGCGCCGGTCCCAGAATTTTGTTGCCTGGTGTGGGCGCTCGCTTCCGGTGGGGGGAAATGGTGAGGAACCATTTTATTTCACGCTAGGCATTCAGACCGAACAGGGCGGCCAATTTCCGATCAACATCGCGCTGCAAACGCGGGGACAACTGACCCAACTCCCGCCGGATCAGGGCGCTCGTCAAGGTGACCAGCCGATTTTACCCTTGGTCATGAAAGGGCTTGCCATCGGCGGCGGTGTAAACGTCCTCAGCCGCGTCTTTAAGGAAGTCGAACGCCGGGCTGGCCGAGGCTGCTTTTGCCCAGGCCGCCTCCGAAGTGTCCTCCGCCTCAGGCACCAACATGATCACGCGAACGCGACTTTGCCCCGGGAGGGGCAGCGGTTCGTCCAGCCGCAACTGATGCTCAGCATCCACAATCCCGGTTCTTTCAATGGCGTTCATATCGGCTCTATGATGGCCCGCAAATCAGTTTAAATCAAGCACCGATGCGCCTGTTGGGAGAAAACGGTGTCAGGGTACAGTCACCGCATTCACCGTCACGGTGATCACCGTGTTCCCAGCGCTATAATGTGAGATGATCCTTGCGGCAGAGGTTCAGGTTCGCCGGCTGGAACGATTGGTTCTTGCGAGGCTTGCTCTTGGGCTATATATTTGAGTGGGACGCGAAGAAGGCGAAGTCCAACGCCCGAAAGCATGGGGTGACGTTCGACGAAGCTACCACGGTGTTCGCGGATCCGCTGTCGCTGCTCATGCCGGACCCGGATCATTTCTTCGCTGAGGAGCGGTACGTTGTGCTTGGCATGTCCCGATCGCAAGAGCTGGTGATTGTTGCGTTTGCCGAGCGTCCGCCCCGCACGCGCCTGATTTCGGCAAGGCGCGCGACGCCGTCCGAGAGGGAACTTTATGAAGAAGGCTAGCCGTCGAATGAAGAAGACGGACCGCGACACGATGCGGCCTGAATACGACTTTTCCAGCGCCAAGCGCGGCGTCACGGCGGCGCGATACGCCGAAGGCGCGAACATTGCGGTTATCGACCCCGAGGTGCTGGACGTCTTCCCCGATAGCGCCAGCGTGAACCTGACGCTGCGCGCCCTCGCCCCCGTACTCCGGCTGCAAATTCGGCCCCCAGCAAAGGGCAAGAGGCTAGCCGGTAAGTAGCTGGCACTCACCCTTCGGGGGCTGGCGCAGGAAATTGCGTGCCGGTCCCAATCCCTCAATCCCTTGTGCGCATCTTCCGATTGCACGAGTCTCTGAAATCAGGTAGCGAGGACCACCGTTTTTGTGGTCCGCGTCTCTTCCCCGGGGCGAATGGTGTCAGGGGCGATTTATTTCACGCCATTTAATTTCACACCAGGCTTTCAGCCCGAGCAGCCAGCCACGAAGCCTGGGGTTGGGATGATGTCTGTGGAACTGGTAGCATAGGGCACGATGAAAACGGTAGCCTTGAGCGCCCAATACGACGGGAAGAAGATTGAGCTGGATGAGCCTTATCCCTTGCCCGAGAATGCTCAATTGGTGGTGATCGTACTGCCGCCGGACGATGAGCGGCCGGATTGGTCGCGGCTGTCCGCCGAACACCTGGCGCGGGCCTACGGCGATAATGAGCCTGAATACACCGAGGCCGACCTCCGCAAATGAACGAAGGCGACATCATCCTCGCTCCGCTTCCGCAAGGCGGTGGTGCTTAGATGCGCACCTTCACTCCCGCAAACTCTTCCAGGACGGTTACGATTGCGGCGTAATCCAGCTCACCCTTGCCCTGGGCTTTGGCGGCCATGTAAACCTCTTTCACCGCGGCCAGCACGGGCATGGGAACTCCCTGCGCGTAACCCGCTTCGGCGGCAAGCTCAAGGTCCTTGTGCATCAGCTTGAGGGGAAAGTAAGGGGTGAAGTCGCCTTTGAAAATAAAGGGTGCTTTGAAGTCGGTAATGCCGGCGCGAGCCATGCTTGACTGGATGATCTCCAGCATCACTTCCGGCTTCACTCCGGCCTTGGTGGCCAGCACGAAGCCTTCGCAAAAAACCTCTACCATCGTGGCCTGAATGGTGTTCTGCGCGAGCTTGGCGGAGAGGCCGAGCCCGTGCAGTCCGCAATAGATGTGCTTTTTGCCCAGCAATTGCAGGATGGGCATGGCGCGGTCAAAGGTCTCGCGGTCGCCGCCAATCATGTAGGTCAGCTCGCCCTTTTCCGCGCCGTGCTTGGAGCCGGTCACGGCGGCGTCAAGCCAACTCGCTCCCTTGCCGGCGGCGTGGCAGGCCATCTTGCGGCTGACGACGGGGCTGATGGTGCTGGAGTCAATCACAATCGCGCCGGACCGCAGGGTCTGAAGAATTCCGTCCGGGCCCGTGACCACGTTCTCCACCGCGGCCGAATCACTGACAATAATGATGACGATGTTCGCGTCGCGAACCGCATCGGCGGGAGTGGTGGCCACGCGCGCGCCCGCCGCTTCAAGAGCGGCCGTCTTTCCCGGCGTGCGATTGTAGACGGCCAGTGTGTGGCCTGACCGTAGAAGGTTCAGAGCCATGGGCTGGCCCATGATTCCGAGTCCGATAAAACCAATTGTTTCCGGCATAGGTCCTCCTGATAGAGCTATCAGCTGTCAGCTTTCAGCTCTCTGCGCTCAGATCTGAGCCTTAATCTAGTACAGTTCCCAAGGGCCGGGAAAGTCAAAATGAATAGGCTATCAATACCAACCCTCAACCGTCAGCGTCCGCCTTGGCTGAAAGCTGATGGCTGATGGCTGATAGCTGATGGCTCACAGCTCTTACGTCATATACCATCCGCCATCAACATTAATCGTCTGCCCCGTGATGTATCCGTTTCCCGCCAGCATGACGGCCACGTCCGCGACCTCTTCAACTTTGCCGAAGCGCCCAACGGGGATCAGGTCTGCCTTCGCGCGGGGATTCGCCGCCACCATCTGAGTGTAAACCAGCGCTGGGGCAATTGAGTTTGCTGTAATGCCTTCGCGCACCAGCAGGTTGGCGTAAGAGTGCGTGAGGCCCAGCATTCCCGCCTTGGAAGCCGCGTAATGCGGACCCACCACTCCGCCAATGTGCGCCGCCACAGAGGAGATGTTGATGATGCGTCCCCAGCGCCGCGCTCGCATTCCCGGCACCACCTGTTGCGTCACTAGAAAAGCGGACTTGAGATTTACATTGATGAGCTCGTCCCAGTCCTCTTCCCGAATCTCCTCGAGCGGCTGGGCGCGGGCGATGCCGGAATTGTTCACCAGGATGTCGATGGGCCCCAATCCCTCTTCAACGGACTTCACCATGCGCGCGACTTCGGCGGATTTCGAAACGTCAGATCGAACAGCAATCGCGCGGCGGCCCAAGGTTCGAATTGTTACACACACCTCTTCCGCTTCGGCATGATGCTGAAAGTAATTGACGGCCACGTCCACACCCACTTTGGCCAGACCTTCGGCAATGGCGCGGCCAATGCCAACGCTCGCGCCGGTGACGAGAGCAATTTTTCCGTTGAGGTCGTCCATGGTGAGGTCTCGAGAACCAGTCGAGAGGTAGCGGCGGGTTTACCCCGCCATTTCCCGATTGGCTTCAATGCCGGATGGCGGCGTCCCGATTAAATCGGGATAAATTCCGCCGACTCTACTTCCTTTTCATCAGCCTGCTAAGCACCGAAATCGAGCCAGACGCGCACGTCGCGCACATTATTATCGGTGAACCCGGTATCAAGCGTGTCGCCCAAGGTTCGGAAAAACGAATAGGCGTCGCTGCCCGCAAGGTAGGCGTCAGCGTCAAGACCTCGGCCCTTGGCGCGCGAAACCGTCTGGCCATCGGCCACGGCCCCACTGGTGGGGCTGTTTCCGTCGCGACCGTCCGTGCCGGCGCTCAAGGCCACGCGGCTATACCCGGCAATCTGGCGCGCGGCATACAGGGCAAACGCCTGGTTGCGTCCGCCCATGCCAGGCCCGGTGACGGGGCACGTCACTTCTCCGCCCACCACGAGGCATACGGGCTGCCCTTTGTGCGCCTGTGATAGCGAGTCGAGCGCGGTGACGTTTGAGTGTACAACCTGCCGGTAGTCGCCGTCCCAGGTTCCGCGGTCAATCTCGGCGGCAAAGCCCAGCTTCCTGGCAGACGCCAGCGCCGCATCCACCGCATCGCGATTCGACAACAGGGAGTAGTAGTGTGAGTAGGCAAAGCGCGGGTCGCCGGGCTTGGGAGTTTCAGGCAGCTCGCGCCGCTCAAAAAATCCCCGAATGCTGGCGGGAAAATGTTGTACGAGTTTGTTGAGCTCCGCCAACTCGTAGGCCTGCTCCGTGGTGGATTCATCGGGCATGGTCGGTCCCGAAGCCACCATGGAGGGCAGCCCTTCAGGCACATCGGAAATGTAGATGGTCAATTGCCGCGCCGGGTAAGCGCGCTCGGCCAGCCGGCCACCCTTGACTGCGGAAAGGTGTTTGCGCAGGACGTTGATCTGCTCAATGGGAAGGTGTGAGGTCACCAGCGCGCGGTTGAATTCCTTCAAGTCGGCAAGCGTGATGCTGGCATCCATCGGTTGCGCCAGGATGGCGGAGCCGCCCCCCGACACCAGGAAGATGACCGTGTCTTCGCGCGTCAAATGTGAGACGATTTCCAGAGCGGCGCGCGCGCCTTCAAGACTGCCATGATCAGGATAAGGATGCCCACCAACAAAGTACTGGAAGTGGGCGAGCTTCTGCTGAGTTTCCGCCGGAGCGACGGAGACTCCAGCTTCGATCCTCCCGCCCAGAATTTCATTCAGGACGGTGGCCATGCGGTTCGCCGCTTTGCCAAACGCCACCACGCGGGGCGGCCGGGCAATCGGATGCGCAAGGTCTCCCGCCATCAGTGTATTGCCCTCAACCTTCAACTTCGCGTGCATGGCGTGGCGCACATCAATGGCTGCCATAGTGTCATGGAAAATCTGATGCGCCAGTTGCTTGCCGTGTGCGTAGTTCAGCTTCGCAGGAGCCTTGAATTGCCCAGCCGTAGTCATTCGGAAAACCTCGTGAGCGTGTCCATCCCTGCTTGTGCCATCAGGAAATTCTTTGTCGAGGGGACGGCGCGCGCTCCTTCCAGCGTTAGACAAACGCTCTTACATGTCAGCACGCCTCCATTATTGGAAAGCGCGGGGGGAAACGCAAGCGAGTTCGGTTTGGGGTAGTGTCCTGCTTTGACGAGCAGAATGTTCCTTTGGGCTTGTTGCGAGGTTAAGACCGTGGGAGAATTTAGGACTGGGACGAGCTACGCAAATGGGGCTGACGTCAAATACCGGAATTACCAAGAGGCAGGCATACAAGCTGCCGAAGTGGTTCTACGTCATTTTATTCCTCATCCCGTTCCCGATTATCCACTTTTCGCACTGGTGGGGTACCGTCGTCTACTTTGCAGCTATCACTCTACTGATAATCTTCGTTGCCCGGATGGTTAGAATGCCTATCAATCCCGACCAAAGCAAGAAAGAACTCACATAAGCCGAAGAGGCTTCAAACCAGGACGCTGCCCGCATTGGCGAAACCGAATGGTGAAGGGGAGATTCAGGATCGGACCGGAGCGCGATAGGTGAGAATCCACTTGAAATCATTCCCTGCCACCACGCCGCGCAAAGGGCGGGATTCATAAAGCGGAATGTCTCCGCAGGAATTCTTCCAGATGAGAACTTGTGGGAGCGGAATCAGCGCCGCCCAAGCCAAGAGTGGCAAGTGCTCCGGCAGCATTGGCATAACGTGCGGCGTCGGCAAGAGATTTTCCCCGGCTAATGGCAGCGAGAAATCCCGCAGCAAAGCAATCGCCCGCACCAGTGGTATCGATGGGCTTCACGGCAAAGCCTGGCATTGTGAACGCACCCTCGGCGGATTCCACATAACAACCCGCTGCTCCCAGCTTGACGATGACCGTCTTTACGCCCAATTCCCTCAGGCGGGCCGCAATCGCAGTGGGTTCGGACTCACCGGTCAATTGCCGGCCTTCATCGCGGTTGGGAAAGATGAAGTCCGTGTGCGCAAGCGCAGGCTGAATGAGATTCAGCCACCGCCCGCGCACATCCCAGCAGATGTTCACCGAAGTCAGACACCCCTGTTCGCGCGCGCGCTTCAGGGTCGGCTCAAGGCAAGCTGCATCAAAGGCGGGAAGTGCGAAGGCGCTGGCGTAATGGAAAATGCGCGCCCCCTCCACATGTCCCCAATTGAGATGCTCGGCGGAAAGGAGGG
>Ga0302320_10002584_pt1 | contig 42498 bp, 25 predicted proteins | sample Bog_T0_3_FD_202130 | JGI IMG/M metagenome (GOLD analysis project Ga0302320, IMG submission 202130) | Peat permafrost microbial communities from Stordalen Mire near Abisko, Sweden - Bog_T0_3 | ecosystem: Environmental > Terrestrial > Soil > Wetlands > Peat | place: Sweden: Abisko, Stordalen Mire... | reverse complement strand
AGTTCCGCATTTGCGGCGTACTACTTGCGCAAGCACCACAGCAGGCTTTGGAGCCTGCCGCTGGTGGCAAACTCCATCATCAGCCTGCAGGGTGTGGGCCAGAACATGGCGGCGTGCAACTAGGCGAAGGTTGGTTTCCTGAACGTTAGCGGCCTGGACGCTACTGCTGGATCCTACTGGACGATAAGAGTTAGGGGCAGTGAATGCTGCAGTGCCCCCGAGGTTCCCGTAACCGTGATGGTGTAGGTACCGGGAGCGGTTCCAGACTGGGGCGGCGGCGTTGTCGTGGCGACTCCGGTTCCTCCGGCGCATCCGGTCATGAAAATCAAAGCCGCACCCATCAGAGCAAGCAGAAAGATCCCACGCAGTTTCTTCGACCGCGCCCGGAAACCTGTCAGAATCACTCCCAGTAAGCCAAAGCCCTGCAACTGCAGCCAGATGGCATAAATCGGACGGCCTTGGGATGAACGAGCCGGAGCTGCCAGCGCCACGGTGGCTGTCGTGGAGATGTTCAAAATGACGGTTGCGGCGTTTCCACCCGGGGTCACGGCGCTCGGCGAGAAGCTGCAAGTTGCCAACGCTGGCAACCCAGCGCAGCTGAGTTGGATCGCATTGTTGAACGGTCCACCCAGCGGACTCAGAGTCAAAGTGTAGCTGGCGGCAGCGCCGGCTTTGATGGTCTTGCTGCTCGGAGAAACGGCCAATCCGAAATCGGGTACCGAGCCGGTCAGGCCGACAGTGCTAGGACTGCCCACGGCGCTGTCACTGATGGTCAGCGTTCCCGGGCGAGCTCCTGTGAGGGTCGGAGTGAAAACAATGCTGAGAGTGCAACTGGAGGAAGGGGGCAATGCGGAGGGACAGTTATTGGTCTCTCTGTAGTCTCCCGTTATCAGGATGCTGCTGATGCTGAATGCGACGTCGCCGTTATTGGCGAGGGTTACGGTTTGCGCGGCACTGGAAGTACCCACCGCGAGGCTGGTAAAAGCCAGGCTGGCGGGAGTGAGAGCGACGACGGCACCGGACCCATCGCCGTCAAGGTTGATAACGTGGGGCGATCCTGCAGCGTCGTCCTGGATGAGGATTGACCCGGACCGAGTCCCGACTGCGATAGGGGAAAAGGTCACGGAGAAAGTGCAGCTGCCGGCAGCCGATACGCTGGTTCCGCAAGTATCCGACTCGGCAAAGTCGCCGCTGGCCTTGATCGATGAAATCGTCAACGGGGAACTGCCCATGTTGCGGAGAAGGGCCGTTTGCGGCTGACTGGTTGTGCCCACGGTCTGAGTGACATACAAAAGAGAAGATGGACTCATAGAGACCGCTGGCGCAGAGGCAGGCCCGATCTTGATCACGAACGCGTCGGTGTTCCCGCCAAGTGTGTTTTGGAAGGCTCCTTGAGTGGGCGGGAAATCAGTGGAGTCGGTGGAACCGGCCACATAGAGGTTGCCGATGGAATCAACGGCTAGTCCAACGGGGCTGTCATCTCCGCTGCCTCCCAGATAGGTAGCAAACAGTTCCGAGCCCGCGACGGGATCAATTTCGGCCAGCAGAATGTCGCTCGCGTTGGTGTAAGCTTCGATGCCGTTCACGAGGCTAAACGAGTTGCTGGAGGTGGACGCTGCCACGTATGCATCGTTGTCTGCGTCCAGCGCAATCGCCATCGGACTGGCGTAGTTGTTGGGACCTAGAAATGTCGAATACAGCAATGCGGATCCCGCGGGATTGAATTTGGTAACGAATGCGAGGCCGCAGGCCTGCGCGTAGACGCTTGGGTCGCAGATGCTGGTGGAGGTAATCGGGAAAGTCCCGTCACTGACAGCAATCCCTGTGACATACGCCGAACCAGAAGTGTCGACAGCGATGGCATTAAGGTTGGTCAGGAGGCCGCTGGCCTCGTAGAAATAGGTGGAGTAGTCGAGACCTCCCAGAGCGCTGAACTTACTTACAAAGCCGACCACGGCATTCTGTTGCGTCGTGTTTGTTGTGAGGTAGGCGGACGGCATAGCGGGGAAGTTGTAAGTGTTGGTGATGCCCGCGACATACGCGTTTCCGCTGCTGTCCACCGCGATGCCGTTGATTGCGCTATAGGGTGAAGGCCAGCAGGGCGTGCCCCCGCAGTTGAAAGGGATGTTCGAACTGCCACTCAGATAAGTGGAGTAGACGAGAGACGATCCATTAGGACTGAACTTGGTCAAGAAGCCAGAGTTCCCCGACTGGCCACCTTGGTTCGGAGATGCTACGGCCTGATAGGCATTGGCGACGGGAAAATTGCTGGATGTTGTATTGCCCGCGACGAGCACGTCACTCGTAGCGTCAATGGCAACGCTGGAGGGTACGTCGGAGCCATTTCCTCCGAGGTAAGTTGAGTAGAGCAAGGAGGAGCCGTTTGCCGAGATTTTGGTGAGAAACGCATTGAAAGATCCCGGATAGGTTCCCTGATAGGGATTCACCATCGGAAAATTGCTCGAAGCGGTGCTGCCAGTTACATATACGTTATTCGATCTGTCCAGAACCAGGGCGTAGCCATAGTCCTGGCTGTTGCCGCCGAGATAGTCCGCATACACGAGATTCGATCCGGTGGCGTCGAGTTTCGCTACGAAGACGTGATTGGCGCCTCCGGGAAGTGATCCTAGAGTGGCCAGCGGGAAATCGACCGAATTGGTGTAACCAGCGACGTAGACACTGCCCGTACTATCTACGGCGATTCCAGTAGCCTGATCGGCGCCGCTTCCGCCCAGGTAGGTTCCGTATACAAGCACTGGATCAATCACCAGCGGCTTGCTTGGGTCGTACTGAGCAACCTGAAACGTGATGTGCGTCGAATCGGTTACAGCGTATGCCCCACGGATGGGAACGCGCAGACCGTTGGTCTCCTGATACACGACGGGATTCTGGAAATGAAGTTCCCCACTGCCTGTTTCGAGAACCAGGTTGCCTTCCGCGTCCAGTTGGATAGCATTCGCGCCCTGGATCTCGAATGCAATTCGGCTAGGGTCGGACCCAGGCGAGACCACAAAATCGTACTCCAGTTGCCGATGATTGCCGTAGTAGACGAGATCAATTCCGGGATATACGTTCTTGTAGCGAACCTTGGCATAGGTCGGCACATTGGTGTGCCACTTCGTGGGGTCATTGCCGATGAAGTAATTGATTATGCCGAGCTGCTGATCTTCTCCCACGACGGTTGGATTCGTTGCTGCTCCCGACAGCAAGAACTGCATGGTCGTAGCCGGGGCGGACGGGACGTTGCTGGCAGTGGATACGTTGCCTGTCGGTTGAGGTGGCACAACTGTGGCCGGACGTAATGAAAGAACCATACTGCCTGAGGTGAGAAAGGCCGTGTATCCCGCACCGCGGAAAAGAAACCTGGCCTGTGGGTTCGCTTGGCCCTGGTTCTCTTCGAATACCAGCGGCAGCTTGCCATAGTTCATGCTGCCCGTATTGCTCACAGGGGCGGCGGCGTTTAGCGGCAATCTACCCGATGACTGCTGCGCGAAAAATGGCGTGACTGCCAGTACTAACGAAAGAAGCACCCACTCGATGTCTCTGAGTCGCATCACTGTACCTCACACTTCATTTGGCTTGATTTAAGAGCACGCGTATCTTTCGGCGCGAAGGTACAGCCAGAGCCGAAAAAAGAGTGCTTTGCGATTGCGACCGGGAAGGAGGAGTCGTTTCGCCAGATCTCTCACATAAGGTCATTGCACGGCGACCGCCGAAGTGTTTTGTGGCGAGAAGGACACGCAGCTCTAACATACGAGAGGACTTAGGGCTGCGATCGAGGTGAAGCTTCTTCCGGGGTGCGGTGATTTAAGCCTCGATTCTGGAATAGTGTCCGGCTCTCAGACACCCCATGAACGACCAAAAAATCAGCTTCCAGGGATCTTCTGCGCGAAACGGCAGTGAGCAGGTTGTGATTTTCAATCACAACTGCCGTCCGCATTTGTATACGAGTCACGAGAGAGTTGTTCAGGAAGGTTGACGAGAGTGACCACAGTCACAGCTTCCTGTGAGTTCGATCATCGTTCCCGAGAAGAATCCTTGGTATCGAGGTACATTGCGCAATTTTCGGCGCAGATCGCGTCGGGCAGTATGCCGCAGGGAAGGCGAGCTTGTTTAAGAACATCGAACACCTCGTTCGGCTGGCAGTCGTCATGATGATTGGGGTCCTGGGATTCGTGATCCTGCGGGCCGCCGTCGTACCTCACAGTTTTGGGCAGTACGGCCACTATCGAGGCGCGGCGATAGGCGAGATCGCGTCCCGGCCGGTTGCGTTTGCCGGGCACGAGACCTGTGAAGCCTGCCACACCGACGTCGTGGAGCAGAAAAAGCTTGGCAAGCATGTGGTTGTATCTTGCGAAGCCTGCCACGGGGCGCTGGCGAAGCATGCGGACGATCCCAGTTCGGTGCTGCCCAAGAAGCTGGATACGGCAATCCTGTGTGCCCGCTGTCACGAGGCCAACGGCGCCAAACCGAAAGGCTTTCCGCAAGTTGCCACGGCAGAGCACTCCGGAGGGCTTGCCTGCGATACTTGCCATCAGCCGCACCACCCCAAGATCGAGACAGCAGAGATTAAGACGGAGGGAAAGAAATAATGGAAATCACCCGCCGTCGATTGTTGGTGCTTCTGCCCGCGGCTGCAGTTGCCTGGAAGTACGTACTTGCGGGAACTCCGGAAGGCGCGCCCAACTACGAGCTCACCAAGCACTGGTGGGCCATGCTGATCGACATTCCGAAGTGCATCGGCTGCGGCAGTTGTGTGCGCGCTTGCGCCGAGGAGAACGACGTTCCGGAAGGCTACTACCGCACCTGGATTGAGCGCTACCACGTGGCTGACTGGAAGATCGAACGGCCCGAGGTGGAATCGCCCGATGGCGGCAAATACGGCTTCCCACCCCATGCCGACGACGGAGGCAAGAACTTCTTCGTTCCCAAGCTGTGCAATCACTGTGCGGACTCCCCTTGCACCCAGGTGTGCCCGGTGGGAGCGACCTTTATTTCGCCGGACGGAGTTGTGCTCGTGGACAAGAGTTATTGCCTGGGCTGCCGCTATTGCATCCAGGCCTGCCCTTATGGATGCCGGTTCCTCAATCCCAAGACGAACACGGCGGATAAGTGCACGCTGTGCTATCACCGGATCACCAAGGGACTGACGACGGCGTGCTGCGAGGTCTGCCCTACGGGCGCGCGGCAGTTGGCGGACTTGAAGAATCCCAAGGATCCGATTCATGAGTTTTTGAAGACGCATGCGGTTCAGATTCTGAAACCGTACATGGCGACCGGGGCGAAGGTTTTTTACAACGGTATGGACGGTTCGGTGCGCTAAGGAGGCTCGTGCAGATACCCGTGGAAGGCTTTATGTACCCGAACGAAGTGGAACTCCAATGGAGCATCCTCATCGTTCTTTATCCGTTCATCACGGGACTGGTCGCGGGCGCGTTCATTCTGGCCTCGCTCGAACGGGTCTTCCGAGTAGAGGCGGTGAAGCCCACGTACCGGCTGGCCTTGCTCACGGCTCTCGCCTTCCTGCTGGTCGCTCCCCTGCCGCTGCAATTGCACCTGGGACATCCCGAGCGCTCGCTGGAGATGTATCTGACGCCGCACCGCTCCTCAGCCATGGCGATGTTCGGCTTTGTCTATCTGTGGTACCTGATGGCGGTGCTGCTGCTCGAAATCTGGCTCGACTACCGGCATGACATTGTTGTGCGGTCGCAGACCGAGAAAGGCTGGAAGCGGCTGGTCTATCGGGGGCTCACTCTGGGATCCACCAATGTCAGTGAACGTTCGCTGCATGTCGATGAGAGACTCGGATATTTCATCACGCTGATCGGCATTCCGTCCGCGTTTTTGTTGCATGGATATGTCGGCTTCATCTTCGGCTCGGTGAAGGCGAATCCGTGGTGGTCTTCGCCGTTGATGCCAATCGTCTTTATCTTTTCGGCAATGGTATCGGGGATCGCCGCCGTGATGTTGCTTTACATGCTTTCGACGCGGCTGCGAGGGCAGCGGATCGATATGCGCTGCCTGGATAAGATCGCGCAGTATCTGCTGTATACGTTTGTCATCGATTTCAGCCTGGAGATGATGGACCTGCTGCAGCGAATCTACGAAGCCGACGAATCGTTCCGCAGCCTGGATTTCATGGTGCACACGCGTCTCTGGGTATCGCAGGTGATCGTGCAGATCCTGCTGGGCACGGTCACGCCGATTGCACTGTTGGGGTTGATGCAGGTGCTTAAGGTCACGGAGGCCGCGCGCAGGTGGATCTACGCTTTAGCGGGAGGGTTGACCGTAATCGGAATTTTTGCCATGCGCTGGAATGTGGTGATCGGCGGGCAGCTTTTCTCCAAGAGTTTTCTGGGATATACGACTTATAAGATGGCGTTCGCAACGCGGGAGGGTTTGTTACCCGCGATCATACTCATGATTCTTCCTTTTATTATTCTGTGGGTTCTGGTGAAACTCCTACCACCTTGGCCAGAGTCAGCCTCCGTGCCGTCCGGCGCCACTCCGGTACACGGAACCAGCTAGCCCCGCCAGACCGGGGCAGATGCGGAGAAGCGAATGGCACAACCTTTCGACGGAAGCGCATCGGATGTAGATCAACTGAGCGAACGCGTGCGGGAGTTGGAACGCCGCGTCTCCGCATTGGAGGGTCGGCCAGCGATTGCGCCCCCCGTTTCTGCAGCGCATGAGAGTTTTGCACTGCAGAAACCGCGGCCTCCCGAGACTTGGCGCGGCTTCCCGGGGCCGAATGTATCGGGGGGTGTGCTGCCGGTGTTCGGCAAGGCGGTTCTGGGAATTGCGGGGGCATACTTGCTGCGCGCGGTTGCTGAATCGGGAATTATTTCGAAATTGCCTTTGCTGATGGTCGCCATCTTGTACGCGGGCATGTGGCTGGTCTGGGCAGTCAGGACTCACGCCGCGAATCAGTTTGCCAGCACCACTTACGCCATCACATCGGCAATGATTCTCTCGCCCTTGCTGTGGGAATCCACAGTGCGCTTTCAGATCTTAGGGACGGCTTACACGGCGGCGGTGCTGGTTGCCTTCGTTGTGCTCGCTTTGGCACTGGCGTGGCGGCAAAACCTGCAAGTGATTCCGTTGGTGGCGACTCTGGCGGCGGTGGCCACGGCTCTGGCACTTATTATTGCGACGCGCGAACTGGTGGCGTTTACGGTTGGATTGCTGGCTGTGGCCCTCGCTGCCGAGGTGGTGGTTTGCCTCGGGCAGAGGCTCAGCGTGCGAGCGGTCCCGGCGATTGCGGTGGATTTCGCGGTTTGGCTGCTTGTCTACGTGATGACTTCTCCCGAGGGCGTTCCGCCGGAATATCGTCCCATCGGCGCAACGACGATCACGGTGCTGTGCCTGGCGCTGCTTGCGATCTACGGCGGAAGCGTCGGGATGCGCAGCTTTAAGTTGCGCCACCGGTTGACGGTCTTCGAAATCGTGCAGGGAGTGGTCGTGTTTGCGCTTGCGACCTTTGGGACGCTGCGTGCCAGCCCTGGCTCCGCGGTTGCGCTCGGTGTTTTGTTCCTGCTGGTGGCGGCAATGTGCTACTGGGGCGCGCTGTCGCGTTTTGCAGCCCAAGAACAAACTCGAAATCGTCGCGTGTGCGCGACCTACGCGGCCGCACTTCTGCTGGCGGGAAGCTTCCTGCTTTTTTCTGCGGATTTCCGCTTACTGTTCTTGTGCCTGGCGGCACTGGCAGCGGCCTTTCTGTACTCACGTACTGGCAAACTGAGCCTTGGCATGCATGCATCCTTCTATCTGGCAGCGGCGGCAACCGGCTCGGCCTTTCTGAATTATGCGGAAAACGCTCTGGCAGGAACTGTGCCGGCGAAACCGGATTGGCGGGTTTGGGTGGTGGCAGCTTCGGCTCTGCTCTGCTACATGATCGGGTCGCGGGTTTCGGAAGGTCTTGGCAGGCGGCGGCTGCTTTGGGTGGTTCCTGCAGTGCTATTCAGTTTTGCAGCGGCAGCCCTGGCTATTGATGTGATCGTGTGGCTTGCCTCGAGTCGCGGGGAGTTGAGCGCCTCGCATCTTGCCGTTATTCGCACCGGGGTGACATGCTTGCTTGCGCTGGCGCTAAGCTTTCTCGGTTCTCGTTCGAAGCGCATCGAACTGGGTTGGGTTGCCTATGCTGCTGTCGCGTTTGGCGCACTGAAACTCTTGTTTGAGGACTTGCGATTCGGCAACGCAGGGTCGCTCGTGGTCTCTCTTCTTTTCTATGGATTAATTCTGATTTTGATCCCGCGGCTGACAAGGCTAGGGCGGGCCGAATCCTGACATTTCGAAAGCCAGAGTTTTCGTTCGGGAACGGCGCGCTCTTTTAGGGCCGGGAAATTCAGCGCACCACGGGTGGCACCAAAGTAACATTGCTCATTCTTCCCGAGAGTTGCACAATTTCTTGCATGGGCCTTGGTCCACTTTTTCTCGGGTTTCTACAGCGAATCGCGGTCGGGGCGGGCGCGGTATTTGCTCTGTTCCTCGTCTTGCGGCTCCGGATTCCCCAGCGTGCGGTGATCGTGGCTACTCGCCGAACAACAGACTAATCCGCAACACCCACAACCAGCATTCCCGGAAGAGCTCCAGATGATGCGCAATCAGGCGTGCGATGCCGTCATCGTATTCCGTCAGCACGACGAGTATCGAGGGCTGCAGAGTCGCAAATCACATCTGCGTCATTTGACTGGATTCGCGCGGGCGTGAGATAGTGGCTGTCCTCATTTCGCCGCAACTGACTGTCGACACCAATACACTCTTGTTGGCCCCAAAATGGTCCGTCTGATTCCGAAGGATACCAGCTTCTTCAAGATGTTCTCCGCGATGTCCGACAACCTTATCGCCGGAGCGCGCTCATTGGTGGATTTATTCGCGGATTACCGCGATGTCGAAAGCAAGATCGACGAGGTTCACCGGATTGAACGCGAGGGCGATGAGCTCACCCATGCCATCCTGACCAAGCTCAACCAGACGTTCATCACACCCTTCGATCGGGAAGACATTCACGAGTTGGCTTCCAAGCTCGATGATGTTCTGGACTTCATCAACGCCGCGTGCGCGCGCATCGTGATGTACCGGATTACGACTCCGCCTCCAGCGGCCGGAGATCTGGCCAAGATCATCCTGATGCAAAGCCTTGAATTACAGAAGGCGGTGTCTCTCATGCAGAAGAATGGCAATATCCTGGTCCATTGTGTGGAGATCAACCGCCTGGAAAACGAAGCGGATCTAGTGTCGCAGCAGGCTATCGCCCGGCTGTTTGAATGCGAGAAGGATCCGATCAACCTCATCAAGATCAAAGAGTTGCTCGAATTCCTCGAGCGGGCCACCGATAAGGCGGAAGATGTAGCCAATGTGCTGGAAACCGTGGTCTTGAAAAACACCTGAACGCCGAATATTCAGACGAATAGGGATGCTGGTGAAGCCTGATCTGCTGCTGCTCATCATCACAATACTGGTCGCATTGACCTTCGATTTCCTGAACGGATTTCACGATGCGGCGAACAGCATTGCGACCGTGGTGTCGACGCGGGTGTTGTCGCCAAAGCTGGCAGTCCTGTGGGCCGCGTTTTTCAATTTCGTGGCCGCTTTCCTGCTTGGGACTGCCGTGGCCAAGATGATCGGCAGTGGAATGATTAACATCGACTATGTGACCCAGTATGTAGTGATCACTGGACTGTTTGGCGCCATTGTCTGGGACCTGCTGACGTGGTGGTGGGGGCTGCCGACGTCCTCGTCGCATGCCTTGATTGGCGGCTATGCGGGGGCGGCGGTGATGCGATCCGGGTGGCATGTAATCATTGCAGAGGGCTGGTACAAGACCCTGATCTTCATCGTGGTGGCACCGATCATGGGGCTTATTCTGGGCTTCGTTTTCATGGTCGCCATCTTTTGGCTTCTGCGAAATAAAGCTCCCCAGAGAATCGACGTCTGGTTCCGCAAGTTGCAACTCCTTTCGGCGGCGGCTTACAGCCTCGGGCATGGCGGCAACGACGCTCAGAAGACCATGGGGATCGTAGCCAGCGCTCTTTATGGAGCGCACTTTCTAACCTCGGCGGAACTGGCCGGTAACTGGGGGAAGTTTCACTGGCCGATCATCCTGGCAGCGCATGTGTCGATCGCGTTGGGGACGTATTTTGGCGGTTGGCGGATCGTTCACACCATGGGCTCGCGCATCACCAAGCTCAAGCCGGTGGGAGGTTTCTGCGCTGAGGCGGCGGGAGCGATCACGCTATTCTCCACTGCTCTGGCTGGAATTCCCGTGAGCACCACGCATACCATTACCGGAGCTATCGTCGGCGTGGGAGCGACCCATCGCCTTTCGGCCGTGCGATGGGGGGTGGCCAGGCGCATCGTCTGGGCATGGATTGTGACCATTCCGGCGGCAGCCCTGGTTGCCGCGGTTGCGTTCTGGCTGGTGCGATTGATTCACCCGGGAGCCTAGTGAATTGCCAGAGAGATGCGGAAGGAGGGCCAAGTAAAATGACCCGGCTCATCCTGCTAATGAATGGACTTTCTTCCGACGCTGCATTTCCTAGTCTGATGTCTCGCTGATGTCAAAGTACCCAGCCCTTTGGTCCGCTCATCGTCCTGCGAGCGGACCTTTTTCTTTTATAATCGCTGCATTTCCCGGGGGCATCGCGAAATGGCCGACGAAAAGCGGGACCGCGAATTGGGCATGGGCCGCCCGATTTCGCGGCGAGACTTCCTGAACGGTGCGGCCGTCGGACTAGGCGGAGTGCTGGCGAGTCAGAGCGTGCTGGCGGCACTGGCGCCGGCGGAGTTTTCTCTACAGAGTGATGCGCCACCGTTCGCGCCTGAGAAGGCGGCGGACTATTATCCTCCGGCGCTCACCGGCATGCGCGGGAACCATGAGGGCACATTTACTTATGCCCACCGCTTGCGCGATGGCGAGGCTTGGGATGCCGACGGTGGCGCGCAGTCGACGGGTGAGACTTATGACCTGGTCGTGGTCGGAGGGGGAATCAGCGGGCTGGCGGCGGCGTACTTTTTTCGCAAGAACGCGGGTGAAAAAGCGCGCGTGCTGGTGATCGACAATCACGACGACTTCGGCGGACACGCGAAGCGCAACGAGTTCCAGTCGGGCGGGCGGATGCTGCTCGGCTACGGAGGAACGCAGTCCATCGAAAGTCCGGGGAAGTATAGTGCCGAAGCGAAGGGACTGCTGGTCGAACTTGGAATAGACAGGCAGAGGTTCTTTAAGGCTTACGACCAGAAGCTGTACCCGTCGCGGAAGCTGGGAACGGGATGCTTCTTTGATAAGGAAACGTTCGGCGAAGACCGGCTGGTCGCGGGTTTGGGAACGACACCCTGGGCCGAGTGGCTGGCGAAGACACCGCTGAGTGATGAAGTGCGGCGCGACATCGCACGCGTGTACACGGAAAAAGTCGATTACCTGCCCGGTCTCTCGCGGGAGGAGAAGATCGCCAAGTTATCGAAGATCAGCTATGCCGATTTTCTGACCAAAACTTGCAAGGTGCGTCCGGAGGCGTTGAAGTTCTTTCAGAGTTACACCCACGATCTTTTTGCGGTGGGCATTGATGCGGTGCCGGCGATCGAGTGCTGCGTGGCGGGCGACGATTACGGTGGGGTCACATACGCTGGGTTCCAGGGAATGAGCCTGGGAGATGAGGAGAAAGAAGAGCCTTACATCTTTCACTTTCCGGATGGAAACGCTTCCATCGCGCGCTTGCTGGTGCGGGCCTTGATTCCGGGTGCGGTGCCTGGAAGCACGATGGAAGATGTGGTGACGGCGCGGGCCGATTACAGCCGGCTGGACCGGGAGGGATCGGCAGTGCGAATCCGCCTGAACAGTACGGTCGTGAATGTGAAGCACACGAGTGCGGAAGCGGCAAGAGAGGTTGAGGTGGCGTACATCCGGGGAAAGAAGTTGCAGGCGGTTCGAGCGAAGCAGTGTGTGCTCGCCTGCTACAACGGGATGATTCCTTACCTGTGTCCGGAGTTGCCGGACAAGCAGAAGGAAGCGCTGGCTTATCTAGTGAAGGCGCCGCTAGTGTACACGCACGTCGCGATTAAGAACTGGACATCATTTGAAAAACTGGGAGTGCGGCAGATCGAGTCCCCCGGAAGTTATCACGTGTACACCGCGCTAGATTTTCCGGTGAGCATGGGCGATTACAGGTTTCCCGGAAAGCCGGAAGAACCGATGGTCCTCTTTATGCTGCGCACGCCGTGCAAACCAGGGCTGCCGATGCGCGATCAAAATCGGGCCGGCCGGGCGGAGTTGATGCGCACGCCGTTCTCGACGTTCGAGCGCAATGTTCGAGACCAACTGGGGAGGATGCTGGGGAGCGCGGGCTTCGATCCGGCGCGCGACATTGATGGCCTCACAGTGAACCGGTGGGCGCACGGATATGCGTACTCCTATAATCCGTTGTTTGATCCAGACTGGGCTGAGGAGGAGAAGCCGTGGGTGGTTGGACGCAAGCCGTTCGGGCAGATTGCGATCGCGAATTCGGATGCGGGGGCCTCGGCCTATACTGATGTGGCGATTGATCAGGCGTATCGGGCTGTCGCGGAGCTGAGAGCGAGGAAAGCTTGAGGGTTGCCGATGAGTAGTGAACAGGTTGCTCATTTCAGTACTGGAAGATCAGCCTTTGACCGCAGTATGTGAGTCGGATTGTATAATCCGGCTTTCGCCATCATGCCGCGATACGCCACGATTGTTGCCACGGGCAGCTACCTGCCGGAGATCGAAGTCAGCAACGACCTCCTGCGAACACGATTTTCCAGCGACCCCGAGAAGGTGGACAAGCTAGAAGCCTCCACGGGCATCCTGAAACGGTGGTATGCTCCGGACAATTGGGCGACCTCGGATTTAGCCCTGAGCGCAGCCCGTCAGGCCTTGGAGCGCGCGAGTCGCAAACCTGAGGACGTGGATTTGATCGTTCTTGGCACCGACTCGCCGGATTTCATCACTCCGGCGACCTCGGTGGTTTTGCAGCACAAACTCGGCGCCAGGAACGCGGGAACGTTTGACGTGGGTTGCGCCTGCGCTTCATTTCCCACCGGACTGGCCGCGGCTGCCGGTTTGATTGCGACCAATGCTTCGCTGCGAACCGTTCTTGTCGTTGGAGCCTACCTCATGCACCGGTTGGCCGATCCAAACGATCCGGCGATTTTCTTCTACGGTGACGGTGCTTGCGCAGCCGTGCTAGAACCTTCCGATCACCCCGGCTTCATCGCCTCCGCCATGCAGGCGGATGGCTCCTACAATCGTAACTGGGGGATCTATGCCGGAGGCACTGCGGAGCCTGCCAGCGAAGCTGCCGTCCGCGAAGGCAGAACCAAGGTACAGTTTATCGAGCGGTATCCTCCGGAAATCAACGAGCAGGGTTGGCCCCGCCTCACTCGCCGTCTCGCCGGCGATGGAGGTTTTGCGCTGAACGACGTGGAGCTCTTTATTTTTACCCAAGTGCGCAAGTCGACGATTGAAACGGTGATGGCGGATCTTGGCGTACCGTTCGAACGAGCCCACACCATTATGGAAGAATCCGGGTACACCGGATCGGCGTGTGTGGGGATGGCTTTGCACGACGCCATTGGGAAGGGTAAGCTGCGGTCCGGCGGGCTGGTTGTGCTGGTGGGATCCGGCGTGGGATACAACCAGGCCGGAGTCGCTTTCCGCATGCCTTAGGTGACGTTCCACTTCAGCGGTCGGTGGAAGTCAGTTTCAGGATTCCTTGATCCAGATTGCATGATCCACGGCGACATCCTCGGTGAGCGTGCGCGCTTGAGCCCCGACAGTGCGGCTCTGATTTACGTTCCTTCTCAGCAGCGCTTTACCTACCGTGAACTCAACGACCGCGCGATTCGTTGCGCACACTTGTTGATCGAACAATGCCGCCTGGTGAAAGGCGACCGGGTTGGTATTCTGGCTAAGAACCGCGTGGAATTTCTGGACGCTTTCTTCGCCGCGGGCAAGACTGGGATTATCTTAGTCCCGCTCAATACGCCTCTTACCGCACTCGAGTTGGGCGTAATTGTCAAAGACAGTGGACTTAAAGCCGTGCTCTACGATGGCGAACTGGCGGAGAAAATTCAACAGCTCAAACGCGAACATTCGATCGAATATTGGATCGCACTCGATCAGCAACTGGACTCTTCCGACCTAAACTATGCGAGTTGTCTTGCCAACAACGACGCATTAGGCTGGGTGGCAGCACAATGCGATCCCGAAGATATTTATTGTCTTCTCTACACCAGCGGCACCACCGGCAAACCAAAGGGAGTGATGATCCCTCACCGAATGGTGGCTTGGAACGGCTACAACACCGCAGTGTGCTGGCAGTTGCGGGAAGATGACGTCAGTCCAGTTTTCACTCCCTTGCATCACGCTGGCGGTCTGGCAGCTTTTCTTGTTCCCATTTTCATCGCCGGGGGCACCATCGTTCTGCACCGCGAGTTCGATGTGCACGAAGTCTGGGACTCCATTCAAAGGCAGAAATGCACCGTGGTTCTTGGCGTGCCCACTATTTTGAAGATGCTGTTGGAGGCTCCCGAATTCGGCGAGGCCGACTTGAGCCAGGTTCGCTGGTTCATCAGTGGTGGCGCGCCTCTACCCGTCGATTTGATCGAAGCGTATCGCGCGCGCGGCGTGATTCTTAAGCAGGGCTACGGTCTGACCGAGGTGGGTGTCAATTGCTTCTCCATGGCCCCGGAAGAGGCCATTCGCAAGCCAGGCTCAATCGGCAAGCCGATGATGTTCACTCAGGCGCAGCTTCTCGACTTCCAGGGCAACGAGGTTCCGAAGCATGAAGTAGGTGAGCTATGTCTGCGTGGACCTCACGTGTGCAAGGGCTATTGGAATAACTCGTTGGCAACTGCGGCCTCATTCGACAGCGATGGATGGTTTCACACCGGCGACATGGCGCGTTGCGACGAGGAAGGGTTCTTCTACATCGTGGGCCGATCCAAGGACATGTTCATCAGTGGCGGGGTGAACGTCTATCCGGCGGAAATTGAGGCTGAATTGCTCCGATGCCCCGCTGTGCGCGACGCAGCCGTTATCGGTGTTCCCCATCCCACATGGGGCGAAGTGGGCGTCGCCTTTGTGGTTCCGGGCAGTCTTATCCCATCGATCGAAGAGCTCACGAACTTTCTTGCCGATAGACTTGCGAAGTACAAACTTCCGCGCGAGTTCATATTCGTGGATGCTCTGCCGCGGACTGCGTACGGCAAAGTGGTGAAGACAGAATTGATGGAAAGGTTCGAGCGACGGAGGCGGAGCGACGGCCAAGGGACGTGAAACTTTCCTGACGATTTAGCTGCGTGCCAGGGCAGACTCACGGCGGTCTCGCTCCAAGAACTTTAGGACTCTTTCCGCTCAGTTTTCGTGTTCGCCCCGACACACTGTGTCCCGCGGGGCACGTCGTTTTTCGGACGTTTCTCTCCGAACTCCTTGCTCTGTGCGGAAATCTACGTTTGGTCCGCACCTTGCTTCTTACTTGCAGCGTCGGCTTCACGGTTTATAGTCTGTGTTCAGAAAGCAGGAATCATGAGACGAACATCCATCGTCTCTGTCCATAGAGCACTCGCGGTTGGCCTTATCCTGGCGCTTGTGCTCGGAGCGGCCATAATCTGGCGCGCCTCACAGGCGCTCCATTCGGCGGCACAAGACGTCAGCTCGGAGCACGAGATTCGCTTTGTGGTTCGGCCGCTTCCTCCCGCGGTGAACACCGATTTCGAACCGATCAGTTCTCCCGCGGTATTCTTCCAGGCCGCGCGTTTCCAGGATCATCTTTATGTGGCCGGCCCCGCGGGACTGCTCGAATATGACCTGGGTGGCGCTCAACTCCACCAGTACGCCGTTGGCCGCGAGCTTCCCGGATCGACGCTGGTTGCGCTGGCTCGCGCCGTTCTGGCCGACGGCCGAGAACCGGAACTCATCCTTGCGACCGCCAATGATGGGCTTGTCGCCTTCAACGGACACGCCTTGCGACAGATCTTCCCGTACGACTTTGATGCCCGCGCCATCACGACAATCTTGCCCGTTGCTTCCGGCCATCTTCTTATTGGCACGAAGAAGCGAGGTGTCCTCGTCTACGACGGAAAGCAACTCACCGTGCTGCACTCCACATTGAAAGACATCTATGTAACGGCTCTTGCGGGCAGCGAGTCCGATCTTTGGATCGGTACTTTGACTACCGGCGTGCTTCACTTCCACGCGGGCCAGACCGAGAGCTTCACCGAAGCTCAGGGATTGCCGGATCCCCAAGTCACGTCGCTGGCGGTCGCCGGTGACACAACCTATGTTGGTACGCCGGTCGGTGTGGCTGTGTTCGATCATGGGCGTCTTTCCCGGGTCCTTGCACCCGGAGTGCTGGCCACGTCCTTGCTCGCGACTGGCGACCAGCTCTACGTCGGGTCCGAAGACCAGGGAGTGATTCCGGTTCAGCTCGCAGGTCGCCGGCCCAATCCAAACGCCTCGCAGGATTCCCAGTTGTCTGAAGTGCGCCAGATCTTCGCTTCCGAAGACGCGCTTTTCGCCGTGGCTCGTAATGGGCTGTACCGCATGAATCTTCGCGGATTTGGGTGGCAGCGTGTGCTCGATGCAGGTTCAGCTACGCTTAGTGATCGCAACATCTCGGCGCTCGCAACGGATGGAGTTGGCCGGCTCTGGGTCGGCTATTTCGATCGGGGTCTCGACATACTTGCTTCCGACCCCAGCCGCGCCACCCATGTGGAAGACGAGCATGTATTCTGCGTCAACCGCATCTTTCCGGATGCCAAGGCTGGCACAATCGACGTCGCCACCGCCAACGGCCTGGTTCGCTTCGACAATGCTGGCAGCGAGCAGCAAGTGCTGACTCGCAGTGACGGACTCATCGCCGACCACGTCACTGACATTGCCTCCTACCGCGACGGTCTCGCCCTCGCGACTCCCGCCGGCCTCACCTTCCTTGACTCGACCGGAGCGCGCAGCATGTATGCATTTCACGGCCTGGTGAATAACCACGTTTATGCGCTCGGCGTTTCCGGCGACGAGCTCATCGCCGGCACGCTCGGTGGCCTCTCCGTTCTCAACAAAGGCGACGTTGAAGCGAACTACACCACCGCAACTTCCAACCTGAAGCACAACTGGATCACTGCGGTGGTCCCGGTGGGCTCCGAGTGGATGGTCGGCACTTACGGCGCGGGCATTCTCGGCCTCGACCATTCTGGGCACTTTCATTCTTTCGAGAAGGCTTCCGGGTCATTTGAAGTGAACCCTAACGCGATGCTGGTAACTCCCGATTACATCCTGGCGGGCACGCTGGGGAATGGTTTGTATCTCTATGATCGGCAATCCGAGCGCTGGTCGGTCATCAACAGTGGTTTGCCGTCTTTGAACGTGACCGCGCTGGCGCGCGGGAATGGTTACATCTACGTTGGTACTGACAACGGGCTGGTCCGCATTCCAGAGCAGAAGCTGCACTCATGAAAAACCTTATTTGGTCGGTTCTTATTTCGCTTTTCGCGTCGCCGCTGCTGTTTGCCGACGCAGGCATCCTTATTCCTCGCGACAAGCAGCAACCTGATCCCGCAATCCTCTCGCTCGAGGAAATGGAAATCACGATCCGCATCGACAATGGCGATGCGCGGGTCTTCGTGCGCCAGGTTTTTGCCAATCACACCGGCGGCATTCAGGAAGGGAACTATATTTTCGCTCTGCCGAGCCATGCCACGATTTCCGATTTTGCCACCTGGGACGGGCCTGTGAGGATTCCCGCGGTCATACTCGAACGCAAGCGCGCCGAAGAGATCTACAACCAACTCAAACAGCAAGTGATCGATCCCGGTCTTCTTCAGATGGGTGAACGCGGTGCTGACGAGGCGAAGCGCACTTCTGTCTTCAGCGCCCGCATCGTTCCCATTCCCGCGTTCGGGACGAAGCGTCTGGAGATCGAGTATCACGAATCGATTCCGGTGGAGAATCTGAAGTCGTACTTTGCCATCCCGTTACGTCCGGACGCGTATCAGGCCCAAGCCGCGCGCCGTCTTCGCATTAATTTCGAACTGCACACGGCTCACGCCATTCGAAACCTCCAGGCGCCCGCCGCAAGCTTCCCTCTGCAACTGGAGCGGAACACCGCTCACCTCATCCAAGGCCACTTTGAAGGAAAGGACGTCAACCTCGGCGAAGACTTCGTGATCACCTACGACTTGGATCCTGCTGCATCGGACACGCTCCAGATCCTAACGCATCGCAATCCGGTCAGCGGCCAGCCTTCGCCAACCGAAACCGCTCCGGTCCGCAGTACGAACGAACCTGGCTTCTTTGAGGCCGAAGCGCTGCTCGGGTTCGGGACTGGCTCTGCCCCTGCCGCAAACGCAGTCAGTGGCCCTCCCAAGACAGTCGTCGTGCTGTTCGATACATCGCTTTCCATGCAATGGGAGAAGCTGGAGCGCAGCTACCAGGCTCTGGAAACGCTATTGCGGGGCCTCCGCCCCGCCGACCACTTCAGCCTCGTGCTCTTCAATTCGGAGACTCATGTGTTGCCGCTCGGTGCCGCGGATGGCGGCAGCATTCAGCACGCGATTGAATTTGTCCGCGCCAGCCGCCTGCGCGGCGGCACCGATTTGCGACGCGCCCTGCAGACCGGACTCCAACAAGTGGCGTCTCCCGGCGCGGCCAACACTTATCTGGTGATTCTGAGCGACGGCGGCGCGACCCGCGGTCCTATTACAAATAGCAAACTTGCGGCGTGGTACGCCGCCACCTGGAAGCAACTCCCGGAGACCCAACGGCCGCCCACTTATATTCTCGCCGTCGGCGATGATGCCAACTTGCCTCTGTTCCGCATGCTTGCCCGGCAGGATGGGGTTCTCGAACATGTGCTATCGACCGAGCCCATGGAGTTCAAGTTGAATTCGTTCCTCTCCAAAATCGGCCGCAGTCCTCTCGGCCAGCTCGATGTTGCCATCGCTCCGGAAAGCTCTGTTGACGCGGTTTACCCGCTTCAGGCCGGAACTTTTTCCGGATCACTGGCTTCGTGGGTTGGGCGTTACCAGAAGCCGCAGGAGGATGTAAGTTTCAGAGTTCACGGCGTACGCGACGGAACTCCGGTGGAACTGATGGGGAAAGTCAGCTTCCCCCGCGAGTCTTTCGATCATCCGCAACTGCCCCGCCTCTGGGCCCGTGCCCGCGTCGATGCCCTGCTGGAGAAGATCGAGCGGGAAGGCGAAGACCAGGCCACCATCGACGAAATTATCCGGTTGGCGCGCCAATACAAGTTCGTCACGCCCTATACGTCGTTTCTGGCAGTGCCGCGCGCGCTGCTGCGTCCGCGAGTGATCCGTCCTGGCGATCCCATTCTCCGCGTCAGAACCGACCCGTCGATCGCTTCCGTTGTCGCTCTGTTCCCTTTCGGATTAATGCAGCCGCTGCGTTATCTCTCTTCGGAAGATATCTGGCAGACCCGCTTTCTTGCTCCCACAGACATGCAGGATGGGACCTACACCGTGCGCCTCATCCTGCGTGACCGGTTGGGGCGGACATATCGCGAGTCGAAGACGTTTGTGATCGCCAGCAAGCCGCCGGTGGTCGAGGTAAAGCTTGACCGCAAACGTTTCCAGCGCGGCCAACCGATTGACCTGAGAGTCCAAGCCTCGCAGAGCACTCGTACTCTGGTGGCGCGGCTGGATGGGGCAGCGCCTGTGGAACTCAAGTGGGATCCGCGAGCGGCCGCCAATACCGGCGAGATGCTCATTCCCGATCAGATGATTCCCGGTTCTTACAAGCTGACGGTTACCGCCGAAGACATTGCTCACAACATCGGCACCGGGGAGGTGCAGATTGAAGTACTTCCTTAATTCATCGCGCAGAAACGTATGGAATCGGCGCATGCGCCTGCTGGCGCCGGCTGGGATCGTTCTTGTGGTCGGATCGGCTTTTGCCGCTCTTGGCGAACTGCCTCCGTGGATTCGCAACATCGAAGCATCAAGCGCGCTGGAGGCGGTTTTCTTTCGCATGATGCCGTTGCCCGGAGGCGCTGTGCCTTTTCGCCGTCCGCCGTGCGAAACGCGTTCCGCCCTCGCGGACCTCATCAAGAATCAGCCTCGCAATGCCGAGCTATATTCTTTGCGCGCCCTGGAGGACGAACAACAGCTCGACTTCGGAGCCGCTGAGTCAGACTGGAAATCCTACGTCGAAAATTCGTCGGACAAGATCGAGGCACAACTCGCTCTTGCTGACTTCTATCATCGCCGTCTTCGTCCGGCGGACGAGATTAAGACGCTATCGTTGGTTGCGAACGCAGCACCCATTCCAGAAGAGAAGTTAACGCCGCCCGCGCAACAGCGCTCCTGGCAGGCGTTTGAGCGCATCTTCGGCGTCGTGCAAGCTCAGGGGCTCGGAAAAGATGCTTCCACCGCCCAGTACCGCGCCTGGATCGCGCGTTATCCGCAGGAGCAATCGCTCTATGTGCGCTTCCTGCACTTTCTGGTTGCGCAGAAGGAATATGCGGCCGCCGGACACCTGATCGCCGAGTACCAAAAACAGTTTCCGAGTGACCCGGTCTTTCCGGTGAAAGCAAAGGCGATGGTGGAGTATCGGCACGGCTCTGCCCGTGCAGGCTTGGCAGTATATGAGCAGCAATTTCAGCCACTGTGGGATCCGGACTTGGTCAAGAGTTATTTCGACCTGCTGCATGAGACCCAAAATCTCCGGAAGTTTCTCGACCAGGCTCACGCCTCGCTTAGCTCGAATCCCGAAGATTTGAATGCGACCGCGCGTATCTTTTATTACTACCAACAACAGGGCAAGCTCGAGGTGGCGCAGCAGGCAATTGCCGACTTCCGCCTCCACAAGGAAGCCCGCAAGGCGCCGTGGACATCGCAGGAGCTCCATATCTGCGCCCGACTTCTCGAAGACATCCACGCCTATCCCGAGGCGGCGCGCTATTACTTCGCGCTCTACAACAGCAACGGACGCCCCGATGCACAGGAACAGGCAATCGCGGGACTCACGAATCTCTTGCTTACCGCGCCGGAGACGTCGATTCGCTTTGGGTCCGGCGAGCTTTCCATGTATCGCGATATCGCCACCATGGATCAGGGGCCCGGCTATTTGAACGGGATTCTTTCGTTGATTCTGAACACAACAGAGCCAGCCTCGAATTACTCAATGGAAGAGCAACGCGCTGTGCCTTACTTCCATCGCTCTCGTGCTGCCGAACTGCTGGCTTTGCTAGATACGAAGTTCCCCACCTCTTCTCGTCGACCCGAACTTCATGCCAGCCTGCTCGAATTTTATTCAGCTACGGTGGAGAGTGATGCGGTTATTCAGGGTGGCCGCGACTTTCTGGCCGCTTTCCCGAATGCTCCACAGCGGACGGCGGTCGCTCTACTCATGGCCGACGCCTACTCGCGCAAGGACGACACGACGAGCGAATTCGCTATTTACGATTCCGTACTTCAGGAGCTCGCATCCCAGGCCCAGAACGTGCCTTTGGGAGCTGCCTCGGAGGGGATGAACTCGTCCTACAATTACGCGCCCCGCACAATCAATCGCGGCATGAACAACGCGACCGACGAAGCGGGAGAAGGAGGCGAGGAACCAGGATCTGGCGAGCCGCAAGAAGTCGCTGGGCGTCGGCGCCCAGTTAGCGGGGCTTTCCAGATCAGTTCGACCAATTCTCTTGCCCAACAAACCGGCGCGCGTTCCTCCGAATATGCGCGCGTTCTGGAGCGATATCTCGCTCGCCTCGTCCAAACGAAGCAAATCCCGCAGGCGCTGGCGGTGTTGCGACGCGAGATCGACCGCAATCCCGATGACCCCGGGCTCTACGAACGGCTCGCGGTGTTTCTCGAGCAAAATCAGTTAGGCGCCGAACAGGAAGAAGTTTACCGTCGTGCGATCTCGCGCTTTCCCGACCATTCCTGGTATGACAAACTCGCGCGCTTCTATCTGCGGCAGAGAAGAAACTCCGACTTCGAGCAGTTAACCCGCGATGCCGTCAAAACCTTCAGCGGCAGTGATCTTGAAAGGTATTTCTACAACGTCAACGGCGGCGGCCCCGTGTTGTATCTGCGCCTGAACCAGTATGCGAATCAGCGTTTCCCGCACAACCCGGTATTCGTTCGGAATCTTCTCTCCGCTTACAGGACACCTGCGACCCGCGATCCGGTCGCCTGGGAAGCGTTGTTGCGTCAGCACTGGTTCGAGGAAACAAGTCTTCGCGATGAATTCTTCGAGTTTCTTTCGCGTACCGGCAAGCTGGAATCGGAGTTGAGCGCCTTGCGCCAGAGCGCGCCGGATGCAGCGAATTGGGACAGGAATCCTGCTGCCGCCGATTTTCTCGCCTATGGCAACCTGTGGCGCTCGCACTTTGAAGAAAGCGCGCCGATACTCCGATCGCTTGCCTCCCAATATCCTGCAGAGTTCGAAATTGCCCGTACTGCTTCTTCCGTATATCGCTCCCTCGCGTACTTCGACCCCGCCGATACCGCCGTTGCTGCGCGCATCGAAGATAATCTCCTTCAGGCGAATCCCGGCAATACTGAGATCCTCGCCCGCATTGGCGACATCTACGCCGATCGCGATCAATTTGCGCAAGCCGCTCCCTACTGGGAACGCATCCCGCAAGTTTTCCCAGGCCAGGACGGCGGATACCTCGACGCCGCGACCATCTACTGGGACTACTATGACTTTGATAACGCACTCCGCCTGCTCAATCTGGGGCGCGATCGCCTTGCCGATCCCAATCTCTATTCCTACGAAGCGGGTGCGATCTACGAAAGCAAACGGGACTATCCCCACGCTATCGAAGAATACGTAAAAGGCTCGCTCGCCGGTTCCGCCGATTCTCGTACTGAACTCCGATTGCTTGCACTCGCGCGCCGCCCCAAGTTCCGCGACCTCGTTGATCAGACCACCGTCAAAACCGTGGCACCATTGAATCCCACCATGCCTGCAATCTACCTTCGCGTAAAGGTTCTGGAAGCGCAGAATCGCAAGCCGGAAATGGCGACATTCCTCGATGCACTGACGAGCGGCACAACTTCCATCGAGCAAGCGGAGGACCTCGAAAGCCTGGCGCAGCAGAAATCGCTGGAAGCCGTCCGCCAGCACGCTCTCGAAAAAGAGGCTGGGCTTACCAGCGACCCGGTTGCGCGCCTCGAGCTTCGTTATTCGCTCATTCGACTGTACGAAGGCTGTAAGGATCTCCAGTCTGCCCAGAAGAACGTCGAGGCGCTCTACCGCGAGAATCCCAAGATTCTGGGCGTCGTCCGCTCCACTGTCGATTTCTACTGGCGCACCAAGAATTATCCGCAGGCCATTTCCGTACTGCTCCAGGCCGCTAACGACTCTTATCCCGAGCTGAGTGTTCAGTTCACCTATGAGGCCGCTCGCAAGTCGACCGATGCCAGGCAGTATTCGCAAGCACGCGATCTGCTCACGCAGCTGTTGAAAGATTCGCCTTACAACGGCGAATATCTCGCAGCCATTGCAGACACGTACGCACAAGCCGGTGACGACCAGGGTTTGAAACAGTTCTACACCGAGAAGATCGCGCTGTTCCGTACCGCGTCGCTCCCGGCGGATGCCCGCAAGGCTCAGACCGCCACTTTGCGGCGCGGTCTCATTCCTGCGCTCACCCGCATGAGGGACTACGCTGGCGCGGTCGATCAGTACATCGAACTCATCAACAATTATCCGGAAGATGACACGCTCGTCACCGAGGCCGCCTTGTACGGACTGCATTACCAGCGCCAGCAACAACTCGTCGACTTCTACGCAAAGACGATCTCCCAGTCGCCGCGCGACTACCGATGGTCTACAGTGCTGGCGCGGATCCAGACCAATCTCGAAAACTACCCGGCTGCGATTGAGACCTACGCCAAGGCCATCACCATTCGCCCCGATCGCGTCGACCTTTACACCGCGCGCGCAGGTCTCGAAGAACGGTTGATGCGCTTCGATGACGCGGTCTCTGACTACGAACACATCTATGAGCTCGCGTACAAAGACCCGCAGTGGATGGAGAAAATCGCGACCGTGCGCGCTCGTCAAGGTAAGCGGAGGGAAACTGTCGCCGCCCTCAAAGCGGCTTTGATCGATGGCCGACCGGAGAATGCGTCGAACTATTTCGAGGTCGCGCGCCGATTGGAATCCTGGGGGATGCTCGCGGAGGCCCGCACTTTTGCTGAACTCGGTATCAAGACAGCAGGACCTGACCTGCTGGCTGCGGCAGAGAATCAAACGGGAGCGAAAACCTACACTCGGATCATGACCCGCCTCCGCCAGCAGGACAAGGCATGTGCCACGCTGGAGGGTTCCCTGGCAGATGCGTCGTCGAACTTGCCCGTCCTCAAGGAACAAATTGCGGCGCGAGGAATCGCCGCCGTGACGGACGCCCAGTGGCGCGAAAGAGTGCGCCGCACCCGCATCGAGACTGCCCGCAACGGCATGGCCGCCGTTCTCGCAGAGATGGGCAACACCGTGAACTTGTTTTTTACACCCGAGGAGAGGCTCGGGTTCGCCCACTTTGCTGAATCCAAGAAGATCGGCATGAACGTTGCCGACGTCGAGAGGTTCGCGATTCCTCTCGCCCAAAGCGCCGCTCTCGCCGACCAGGAATCGCGATGGCGTTTTGAAGTGATGATGCAGGTTCCGAACGATTTTCCAAACCTCTATAGCCGCATGCCAGTCTTCTTCGACCTGCAACGCCGTCGCGGACGCTTTGCCGAGCTTGGGTCGCAGTTAGAGCAGTACGCCGCGGTGCTGCCGCCCGCCAACCGCCATGCTCCCCTGCTTGAAGCCGCCGACGCGTACCGCTCCGCTGGCGACCAACAAAACGAGTTGCGGCTGCTCTCGAACACTTCCGTTTACAGCCTGGACAACGCCCACCAGCAGCGTCTCTTCGAATTGCTCCTGGCGCAGCGGCCGCAGGAACTCGTCCTAATCGCTTCGACGTGGACTCCCGCGGGCGAAAATGCCGCCAATTACCTGGTCGCGAACGGCGGACCCGCTCTGGTGCACAGCGCAATTGTGGCGCGCGGGCAACATCGTCCGCCAGTCTGGACCAAGTCATATCTAGCGCTCGCGGGACTGTATTACTCGGAACCCGCAGCGGACGTCAACAATGCCTTCCTCGGCGCGCTCGGTGACCAGACCATCGCCGAATGTCTCGCTAAGCCCGTCGATCGTGCGCAGCAGCTTGCCGGCAACACCTGGTTTTACTACGGGTCCCGCTATGGTGAGTACCTCGGAGCAACCAAGCTAGGCAACCCTGAGGACTTTCTGCCCGCGGTCCTGGAGCAGAGTCCGGTTTCATCTTCCGGATACTTAACCTTGGCTGACTACTACGCTGGTTCCGCCGATTCCGAGCACGCCATTGCGGATTACAACCACACGCTCGAACTTTCCCCGGACCGCCCGGATGTACACGATAGTCTCGCCATCGTCTATTACAAGCGAGGCGATCATGCTGCTGCAATCGCCCAGTGGAGGCAGGCGTTCGCGGTACTCTCGAAGCAGCTCAACAGTTCGCACGTCCCGGAGACTTTCTGGAAGGACTTCGGACGCACTTGCGATCAGCTTCGTGCCCGGCATCGCTATTCGGAGCTCAAGCCCGATGCCGACGCCATCGTTCGCACCTACCTCCTCCGCAACGGCAGCTACCGCTCAAACGCTGTTTTGCAGGCAGCCTACGCCGCCGTAGGCGACCCTACTTCCGCGACAGCGTGGCTCCTGGAGGTTGTCTCCGCGGCACCGGACCCCACGCAGATTCTGGCCGATGTCGTCGACGCACCTTGGATCCCACTCCTCCACCGCGCTCCGATCTATCAGCGTATTCTCCAGTCCAAGCAGGATGCGCTCGCTTCCCTCACAGGCCTAGAGCGTGACAATGCCCACCAGTCCCTCGGTTCCTGGCAAGTGCGCTGGATCAGGTACCTCATCCTCACCAAGCAATATGCGCAAGGGGCTGACGCCATTGCCGCTTTATCCAAAGAGACTCGAGACGCGGAGTCCGCCGCTCTGGTTCCACTTGACCTGCGTCTCGCTGCGCAACTGGGAACTCTGGACTCCAAGATCGCCGAGTATCGCGCCGAGCCACAGAACATTCCCGATTCAAGTCTGCTTCGAGCAGCAGCACGCCAGCTGTTTGAGGCCGGGGACAAGCAGTCTGCGCGCGAGATTCTCGAATTCGTATTTGCTCGCGAGATCGATGAACATCAGTTCAACGCCGCCAACTTCATGGGCCTCGCCGAGATTCGCCTTGCTTCGGGAGATCCTTCCGGTGCCCTAGATTTGCTCCGCCGGTTGGTGGTGGTCGTGGGAAATCCCTTCGAGAATCTTGATCCTGCCGCGGCACTGCTGGAAAAGACCGGCCACAATGCTGAAGCCGTCGAGTTTCTGGAGCAACTCGTTAAGTCGGCGCCTTGGGATGCTTCGTACCGTTTGCGTCTCGCCAAAGCTAGAACGGCCGCGGGGCAGAACGCTGCTGCGGCCCAGGAAGGACTCGCCTCGATCGCCTCCGGGTCGGAAATTCCTTATGATCTCCGCATCAGAGCTGCTTCTTCTTTTGCAGGCCGGCCGCACGCCGATCTCGGAAGCGGCGAACTGAACCTGCTTGCCGGAAACGCGAGTAGCATCTCTCCAACTGCTGCCGACAAGTTCTACTTCTACGAAGCTCGGATCGAGGCCGCGCAGAGCGCAGCCGATCCGCAGGCCAGGCTCCAACTGTTGAGTCACTGCGTCATCGATTTTCCGCGGCGAGACGAAGCTCGCGTTCCACTGTTTCAGGCTGCGGCGAGTCTGCGCTCCGATGAGTTTGCTGTCGCAGTTCTGGAACCGCTTCTGCAAAAGCAATTCCTCGGCAGCGTTGCTCCCTCTGCGGCCAATTCCGATGAGGAACAGATTATCAGTTCCGAAAACGACGATGAAAACGAAAGCGAGCCCATAAACATCGCTATTAGGCCGTCGCTCAAAATTTCCCGCGCCCAAGAAGCGCAACTGGCGCAGACGATCGGCGAGACGATGAGACGGTTGAATCGGCTGTCTGACGCCGTCTCTTACTTCGAAGTGGCTCGCCGCCTCGAGGATTCGCCAGAGTTACGCAGGGAAAGCAGAAAGAAGATTGCAGATCTTAGGGCAGCACTGCGAATGCAGCAACAGAATGTCCTTCGCCAGCCGCTGTTGCACGAAGCCCTGGAGCAGGATCGTACTGTTCGGCCACGTCTGCTGGCCCGCGCCGCTCTCGGGCCCAAGGCCGTAACTCCGAAGGGAGGCGCAAAGCCATGAAACGGATCGCCACACTCCTCCTAATCGCTATCGTTTGTGCGGGCATCGGCTGGGGTGCTTATTCGGGAACCAATCCGGCTGAGCCGCCGTCACCGCTCTCGAAGTATGTTCCCGCTGGTCCACTGCTCTACCTGGAGGCCAAAGATTTCTCCGCACTACTCGCGGATTGGAACTCTTCTGCGCAGAAAAAGCAATGGAGCCAGAGCAGCAACTTCGGAGTCTTTTCCCGCTCGCGCCTCTTTATGCGTCTGAATGGCGCGGGCAGTCAATTCGCCACCGCGGCCGGTCTTCCCCCTGACATGAACTTCCTTTCGCAGGTTGCCGGAACTCGCAGCGCGCTTGCTCTGTATGACATCGGCAACCTGCAATTTCTCTACATCACATACCTGCCGTCCGCCAAGTCCATGGAGACAACTCTCTGGCAAACTCGCGCCAAGTTCGAGCCGCGCAGTGCTGGCGGCGTGGACTTCTATGTGCGCCGTGATCCAGAGTCGCAAAGAGAGGTCGCCTTCGCGGTTTCCGGCGACTACCTACTGCTCGCGACCCGTGAAGATCTTCTGGCAGGCGCGCTGCAATTGATGTCCGGCAGCCAGAACCGCACGGTCGAAAGCGAACCGTGGTGGACACAATCGGTTGCCTCCGCCGGAGAAGCCGGCGAGTTGCGCATGGTTCTCAACCTCGCGAAGATCGTGCCCAGCCCGTACTTTCGCACTTACTGGGTGCAACAAAACATCACAAACTTGACGCAGTACTCCGCGGAGATTTCTGATTTATTCCGTTCCAAAAAACAATACCGCGAAGAGCGTGTCCTGATGCGAAAAGCGGCGCCGGCTGCAGACGCCTCTTCCGACGAACTCAAAGCGGTCGCCGACCTCGTTCGCCTCGTTCCGGAGAACGCGAGCATCTATGAAGCCAAGGCACACCCCTCGGCTGATTCCTGCTTCGATCTGCTTGAGGCTAAGCTGCTCGCCCCACATCTGGGGCCGCCGCCTGCCTCGCAGATTGCTCCACAGGTGCAACTCACCTCAGGCGAAACGGGCGCAGGCTCCGATCTCGAGACTCGCATCGATCAGTCGCCTGTGCAGCGAACCTTGACGCCAGAAAACACATCGGCATTGAAGAAACTTCTCAACAAGACTGAACTCCTGGCTTCGCTTCAGGTGCAATCTACTGAGCGCGACAAGGCAGGTGTCTTCGTGAGAATCCGTTCTGCAGCGGTTCTGGTGGCGGCTTCCGACTGGAACGAGGCAAGCGTCCACTCCGCTCTCGCCGATGTTGTTCGTCCCGGCCTCACTGTCAGCGAGCTCGGCGTGGCTTGGCAGCAGAAATCCGGCTATCAGGAATTCACCGGCCTCTGGCCGCTCGTGGCCTCCGTTCGCGGCAAATATCTGCTGGTTTCCGATGATCCGGACTTGATGGCGGCGATCTTATCCAACTTCAATCGCAAGTCGGATGTGCAACCCTCTGTCTTCATCGCTGGCTTCAATCATTCCGGTGAGCGCGCTAACTTCGCTCGCTTCTCCAGCGTAGTCGACCGGCCCAACATGGAGCAGTTCAACGCCCCGGGCATGGAGCGGCAACCGCAATTCTTTTCCGAGAATATGGTGAGCTTAAGCTCGACTCTCGCCGACGTCTCCGCGGAACGCATTACGGTCCGCACCGACGGCGCCAAAGTCAGGCAGACGGTTACCTACGAATGGTCGCAATAAGGAATCTCGTACTTCTGTTGGTCATCGCATGGATGCTCCCGCTGTCGCTTTCCAGCGATGTCGGTGTCGGGATTCCTTTGCCCGAGCGTACGAACCCTCCTGGGATTTCGCTTTTTGCTCAATCGGCTAGTCAGATGTTGAATCGAGATTTCCCTAGCGGTGATATTTCGTTTCTGCTACTCGACGCTACCACGGGTAATGTGCTGGCCTCGCGCTGGGATTATCCGGAGACGCCGATTCCTCTCGGCTCACTGGTGAAACCATTTACCGCGCTGGCCTACGGTGAGCATCACGCATTTCGATATCCGGCGTATGTGTGCCAAGGAACGGCCACCGGTTGCTGGCTTCCACGTGGCCATGGGCAAGTCGGTCTCGCTTCCGCGATTGCTTACTCCTGCAACTCTTACTTCCGGCTGCTAACCCAAGGAATGACTGCCTCCGATGTCTCGCCCACAGCCACGCGCTTTGGCCTTAAGCCGCCTGCTCCAGAGGCCGCGGGACCTGCACTCGCCGGTATCGGCAATCGCTGGCAGATCTCGCCGTTGAGCATGGCGCGTGCGTATCTAGAATTGCCCCGCCGCCGCGATCAGCCCGGCGTGCGCCAGATTCTCGCGGGAATGGCGCAGTCGGCGAAGCAAGGAACCGGTGCCGAAGTTGATCGCGCTCTCCCTTTCCCCGATGCTCTCGTAAAAACCGGCACAGCGCGGTGCACTCACGCCAAGCGTGCTTCCGGCGACGGTTTCACCATCGCCATGATGCCGTTCGAAAATCCCCAGCTCCTGCTCATGGTTCGCGTGCATGGCGTTCCGGGAGCCCAGGCCGCTAAGATTGCCGGACAGATGTTGCGCCGCCTCCAGGAGTGAATCGCCACGCTCAGATGAAGATCACAACCGCATTCCTCGCGCTGATTCTGGCAAGTTCTCCGGTTGTCGCCCAGGACGTGCGCGTCGGTGTGTTCGGCCTGTTCCATCCGCGTCAGCTTGCATTGAGGCCTTTGGTTGGTTCCGCTCTGGTTGTACACGTTTCGGGAGAGTCTCTGGTGCTCGAAGAAAGCTCAGGTGTGAACATCGCCGACATCCGTATCGGCGGAGAAAAAGTTGTTCTACGTGTTGGATCCCATATCTTGAGGGGCTCGAAGATCACCGTCACCGGCCGTAACAACGGTCCGGCCGACTTCAATCTCGCCATCGCCGGCAAGATCACGCGTCACTATCACGGCACGCTCGAAGTGAAACCTGATTCCCAAGCACTAACAGCCGTCGTAACTATGGACTTGGAAACTGCGGTTGCCTCAGTTGTAGCGGCGGAAGGCACGGTTGACACGCCCCCCGAATCCCTGAAAGCGCTGGCTGTCGCAGTTCGCTCCTATTTTGTTGCTGGCAAAGGGCGCCACCGCGATTTCGATTTCTGTGATACTACCCACTGTCAATTCCTCCGCGAATCGCCTGCGAGCAGCAGTGCAGCGGCCCAGGCAGTCGATGCTACGCGGGGCTTGGTCCTCGCTTACCAATCTCAGACCTTCGCCGCCATGTACACACGCAGTTGCAGCGGGCGTACGCTTACGCCTGCCGAAGTCGGGCTGCCTTCCGCCGCCTACCCCTACTATTCCGTCGATTGCACGTATTGCCGCCAGCATCCATCGAGCTGGCAGAGTCGGCTCTCTGCTGAGGATGATGCAACCCTCCGCCGCTCCAACGAGTCATCGCGGCTGCGCCTCGACCGTCGACTAGGCTGGAGCGCCGTCCCAAGCAATACCTTCGTCATGCGAAAAGAGGGGGAGGACATCGTCTTGCGAGGAGTTGGCCAGGGACACGGTATCGGACTTTGCCAGGCCGGGGCAAAGGCAATGGCCGAAGAAGGCGCCGACTTCCGCGGAATCCTCGCTCACTATTACCCGAATACCGTTGTCACCAAACTTGGCCGCGCAGCCCGTCTGCGTTGATCGCCTCATACTTGCCCACTACCCCCGTCGTGGTTGGGTAGAGCATGCAAAGAAGTGATGGAATGGATTCAAGTTTGCGATGCATATTTCTAGTCACGAATCCGCAAGAAGCTGCTAAGTCATTTGCGTGATGGGTAATTGCTCGCCGTAGTCTGGCGTGCTGCCCAGTTGCGTTCAAACGATCGGCTGCAGAATCCTCAATTTCTACCGTAGCGGGGATGCAGAAAACAATTGACGGAGAGACCTTACGGTCCTACGATCAACCAGTTATGATTTTGCCGAATTACCACCGTCACCATCATCACCACCACCATGCGATGAGCGTGTCGGCGGAGCACTTCGGATGACGGCCTAAAAGCATTAATTAGGAAATCCAAGCCCGCTGATGCGAACCTCGCAGCAGCGGGTTTTTTGTTTCTGTCGCGGCACTCGAAGGTGCCTGGGACTCACTGAAACAGGAGGTTTCGATGGAGATTGACTTCGACAAAATGCAAGGCCTGGCGCCCGCGGTGATTCAGGATGCAGACAGCGGTGAGTTGCTCATGGTGGGTTTCATGAACCGGGAAGCGCTGGCGACGACGTTGCAGACGGGATTCGTCACCTTCTACAGCCGTACCCGGCAAACGCTTTGGACGAAAGGCGAAACCTCCGGTAATCGTCTGCAGGTCATTGCGGCGTGGACGGACTGTGACCGGGACACGGTGCTGCTGCGCGTCCAGGTGTTGGGCGCGGGTGTGGTCTGCCATAAGGGTTCGAGATCCTGCTTTACGCAGGAACTACCGCTCGGCGCGGCGGCGCGGGCTTTGAAAGATGAGGCGCGGCAATGAAACTTCGTCTGGGTATTCCCAAGGGTAGTTTGCAGGAAGCGACGCTCAGCCTGTTTGCACGCGCGGGACTGCGCGTCTATACCAGCGCGCGCTCCTATTTTGCCGCGACCGACGATCCTGAGATCGAATGCCTGCTCATTCGTGCGCAGGAAATGGCGCGCTATGTCGAACACGGTGCCTTGGATGCCGGCCTGACCGGTCTCGATTGGGTGCTGGAAAGTGGTCTCGAAGTAGTCAGCGTTACCGACCTGATCTATGCCAAACAGAGTATGGGCAAAGTGAAGTGGGTGCTGGCTGTGCCGGAGGATTCCAGCTTTCAGAAGTCCGAAGACCTTGAAGGACGGATCGTTGCCACGGAACTGGTGAGTTTCACGCGGAACTACTTTGCCAGCCGCAATGTGCCGGTACGGGTTGAGTTCTCTTGGGGCGCGACTGAAGTCAAGCCACCGTTGCTGGCAGACGCCATCGTGGAAGTCACTGAGACCGGGAGTTCGTTGCGTGCCAACCATCTGAGAATCATCGAAACGGTGCTGGAATCCAATACGCAACTGGTCGCGAACAAAGCGGCATGGGTCGATCCCGAACGGCGGCAAAAAATCGAAAACCTGGCGGTGATGCTCTGCGGAGCCCTGGCCGCACAAGGCCGGGTCGGCCTGATGCTCAATGTGCGCAAACCGGATCTGGCGGCTGTTCTTGGGCTGCTGCCCGCGTTGAAGAATCCGACGGTCGCGCCCTTGGCCGATGGCGAATGGGTGGCAGTGAACACCGTCATTGAAGAGCACACCGCTTGGTCTCTAATTCCAAAGCTCAAACAGGCAAATGCCCAAGGCATCGTCGAGTATCCCCTGAACAAGGTGGTGATGTGATGCGCATCCGCATTCTTGACGGGCCTAAGAGAGACCGTTTCTTGCGATCGATCGAGGATCGCGGCGCGACCGATCTGGCCGAGGTTGAGCCGGCAGTGCGCCGCATCGTGAAGCAGGTCCGGCGTGAGGGCGATCGAGCTTTACGCCGTTATGCGGAGCGGTGGGACGGGTTAGGCAAAAACGAATCTGTGCGCGTGCCCGAAGCTGTCCTGCAGCAGGCCTGGCAGAAAACTCCTGCGGAGCTCCGCGATGCCATCGCTCAGGCGGCCGCCAACATTCGCCGCTTTTGCGAATGGCAGAAACCGGAGGAGTGGCGTCGCGAAATTCACCCCGGAGTTTGTGTGGGACAGTTGGTGCGTCCATTGGCTTCGGTGGGATGCTATGTGCCGGGAGGGCGATATCCATTGCCTTCGACGTTGCTCATGACGGTGATTCCGGCGCAGGTTGCGGGCGTGCCAGAAATTCGCGTGGTGTCGCCGCGTCCAGCCCAAGCGATATTGGCGGCTGCCGCATTTCTCGGCGTAAGCGAGTTCTACCGTGTGGGCGGGGCGCAAGCGGTCGCAGCGCTGGCCTATGGAACGGAGAGTATTCCACGCGTCGACAAAATCGTCGGTCCCGGCAACCGATACGTGACCGCAGCGAAGAAGCTAGTTGCCTTCGATTGCGCCATTGAATTCCTAGCCGGTCCCACCGAAGCTGTGTTCATCAGCGAAGAGGGTAATGCGGTGTTCATCGCGTGTGATCTGGTGGCGCAGGCGGAACACGATCCCGACGCGCTCTGCATCTTGATTACGAGTTCGCGTGAATTAGCGAAAGCTGTTCAAGCGGAAGTGCAGCAGCGCGTTCGGACAAATCCAATTGCCGCTGCGTCGCTTTCTCGTCGCGGGGCGATCCTTCTGGTTGCTTCACTCGACGATGCGATTGAGATTTCGAACCGCATTGCGCCTGAGCACCTCACGCTGCCGGCCGAACTGGCTCCAGCGGTTCAAAATGCCGGATCGGTTTTTCTTAGCGAGTTTACGCCCCAGTCCGCAGGGGACTACATCTCCGGTCCGAACCACGTTTTGCCGACCGGGGGGATGGCGCGCGTGCGCGGCGGTCTGAGCGTGCTGGATTATGTCCGCCTCATCTCGTATCAGGAAGTTTCCGGCGAAGGGATTCACCGCATCGCACCGCCGGCGATCGTGCTGGCCGAAGCGGAGGGTTTGCGCGGACACGCGGAATCGTTGCGTGTGAGGTGCTCGCATGCTTGAGGCTCGTACGGCGGTAAAGAGCTTGCATGCCTATCGGCCTCCGTTGGCTGGCCGTCAAGGACTGCGCCTTGATTTCAACGAGAGCACGGTCGGTTGCTCGCCGCGAGTGCTGGCGCGGCTGCGCTCAATGGACGCCGAAGCGCTGGCACGTTATCCGGAGCGTGAGCCGGTGGAAGGCGAGGTGGCTAGATTTCTCGAACTCGATGCGGCGCAGGTTCTGCTCACCAACGGAGTGGATGAAGCCATTCATCTGCTTTGCTCAACCTATCTCGATCCTGGAGATGAAGCGATCATCGTCGTGCCAACGTTTGCGATGTACGCGATCTTCGCTCAGGCGGAAGGCGCTTGCCTGATCCAGATTTTGTCCGGAGCGAACTTTGCGTTTCCCTTAGCGGAATTGCTCTCGCGGATCAGCGAGCGTACGCGGCTGATCGCGGTGGCAAATCCAAACAACCCCACTGGAACATCGGTCGCCGGCAAGGTTCTGCTTGAGATGGCTAGGGCTGCGCCCCAGGCGGCGGTGCTGGTAGACGAAGCCTATTTCGAGTTTCACGGCGAGACAATTCTCAACCATACGCGACGGCTGGCGAATCTCTTCGTGGCGCGGACCTTTTCCAAGGCTTACGGGTTGGCTGGCCTTCGAGTCGGCATTGTCGCCGGAGATGCGGAACAGATGGCGATGGTGCGGCGCGTGGCTTCTCCCTACAACGTGAATGCGGCCGCACTGGCAGTGTTGCCGGAGGCGCTTCGAGATCAGGAGTATGTGGAACACTATGTCGCCGAAGTGCGGCGCGGGCGCATTGATTTGGAGCGAGAACTCCAGACCCTCGGGCTACGCTACTGGCCGAGCTGCGCCAACTTTGTGCTGGTACGCGTCGGTCCCGCCCACACGGAATTCATTCAAGCTTTGCGCGCGAGAGGGATTCTGGTGCGCGATAGGAACTCCGACCCGGGATGCGAAGGCTGCGTGCGCCTGACCGTGGGATCGGAAGAGCATACGCGGGCTCTGATTGACGCGCTGCGCGATGTGGTCGGGAAACTCATGCCTGGCATAAGTAAGGGGCACCGCGGGGTGAGGGAATGAGAAAAGCCAAGCTGCATCGCAAGACCGCGGAAACCGAGATTCGGATTGCGCTCACAATTGAGGGCCGCGGAAAGTACGAGGTCTCCACTGGAATCCGATTTCTCGATCACATGCTGGAGTTGTTTACGCGGCACGGGGGATTCGATCTGAAAATCGCGGCAGTGGGCGACCTGGACGTTGATCAGCATCACACCGTCGAAGACGTGGGGATTGCTCTCGGCGAGGTCTTCGACCGGGCTTTGGGAGATCGCCGGGGAATTCTGCGGGCGGGTTACTTTGTCATGCCGATGGACGAGACGCTCGGCCTAGCGGCTGTCGATTTCGGAGGACGCGCGGCCGCGGTGGTTGATACCAAGGTCCGTGCCGCGCGGGTGGGAGATCTCCAGGTAGAACTGGTGTGCGATTTCTTTGAAGGCTTTGCGCGCGGCGCACGCGCCAATGTTCACGTGCGTGTACTTTACGGACGCTCCAGCCATCATAAGATCGAAGCCATCTTCAAAGCTTTTGCAAGAGCGCTGCGCGTGGCGTGTTCGCGCGATCGCCGCCTGGGCCGGATGCTGCCGAGCACTAAGGGACTTCTATGATCGCAATCGTGGATTATGGTGCGGGCAACTTGAATTCAGTGAAGAAGGCGTTTGACTATCTCGGGGCCGAAGTTGCCGTGACGGATCGGCCCGAGACTGTTGCAGCGGCGGACAAAGTCGTGCTACCCGGCGTTGGACACTTCTCTTCTCTGCGATCTCTCGACCGTGCCGGTTTGCGCGACACCTTGCTGCAAGCCGCTTCTTCCGGCACGCCGTTTCTCGGGATCTGCCTGGGAATGCAGTGGCTTTTCGAAGGGAGCGAGGAGTGCAGCGAGGTCGCAGGGGCGGGCATCTTTTCCGGCAGATGCCGGCAGTTTCCGTCCTCAGTGAAGTCGCCGCATGTGGGCTGGAATTCTCTGGCGATTCAGGAAGGCTCGCGGCTGCTGCGAGGCGTTGCTCAGAACTCTTTCGTTTACTACACGCACTCTTTCCATGCGCCTGTGGTGGCCGAAACCACGGCGGCCAGTGAATACGGGCTGCTGTTTGCTGGCGTCGTTGAGCGGGGCAACATTTTCGGAGTGCAGTTCCATTCGGAGAAATCAGGAGATGTGGGACTCGCGATCCTGAAGAACTTTTGTGAGGCCTGATTTGTTGACCAAGCGCATCATCGCCTGCCTGGATATGGACGGTGGCCGAGTCGTGAAGGGGGTGAAGTTCAGGAATTTGCGCGACGCGGGCGATCCGGCGGAGTGCGCCACGGCGCACGCTCGCAACGGCGCCGACGAGATCGTGCTGCTCGATATTACGGCAACCAGTGGGAACAGGCGCACGCTGCTGGACGCGGTTTTCAACACGGCGCGCTCACTGTTTGTTCCGTTTACGGTGGGCGGAGGGATTCGTCAGCTCGAAGATGCTTCGGCTGTGTTCGATGCGGGCGCTGATAAGATCGCGATCAACTCGGCCGCGGTGCGCGATCCCGCATTGATTGGAAAAATCGCGGGGCGCTTCGGTTCCCAGGCGGTGGTGGTGGCCATCGATGCAAAAAAGGTGGAAGGGAGTTTTGAAGTGTTCGTGGCCGGAGGACGCGTACCAACGGGCCGGGACGCGATTCAATGGGCGCGGGAAGCGGCTGCCTGCGGAGCGGGGGAGATCCTATTGACCTCGATGGATCGGGACGGAACTCAATCCGGCTTTGACTGCGGGCTGGTGCGCACCGTGGCAGGGGCGGTTTCGATTCCTGTGATTGCCTCAGGAGGCGCAGGATCGGCGAGCGATTTCATCGAGGTGTTTCGCGAGGGGCGCGCTGATGCGGCTCTGGCTGCGTCTATCTTTCATTTCGGCCTTGAGAATATCGCAGAACTGAAGCGTGAACTGCACGATGCGGGTGTGCCGGTGAGGTGGCCATGCTGATTCCGTCGATCGACCTGATGGGCGGCAAGATTGTGCAGTTGGTGCAGGGCGAGAAGAAAGCGCTGGAGTTCGACAACCTCGACTATTGGATTGAGCGATTTTCCAGGTATCCGCTGGTGCAGGTGATCGACCTCGATGCCGCTCGGGGTACTGGGAACAATCGAGCAATAGTGAATCAGATTGTGCAACGGCTCAACTGCCAGGTCGGCGGCGGGATTCGCAGCCTCGAAAATGCGCGTGACGCTCTAGAGGCGGGGGCGCGCAGGGTCATCCTTGGTTCGGCGTTGTTGAAAGACGGAAAGATCAACACGCCGTGCGCTGCCACGCTGGCCAGTGCCCTCGGCAGCGCCGCACTGGTGTTCGCCCTGGATTCCCGAGGCGGCCGGGTTGCGATCGACGGCTGGCGCAAGGATACAGCGGTTACCGCGTTCGACATGATTCGTGTGCTCGAACCATTCTGCGAAACCTTTCTCTACACTCACATCGATACAGAAGGGTTGATGGGCGGAATCCCGATGGAAACTGTGGGAGCAATCCGGCGAGCCACTTCGCGGCGGCTGGTGGTCGCCGGTGGAATTACGACACAACAGGAAATCGACAGTCTCGACGCGCTGGGGATGGATGCTGTCGTCGGGATGGCTTTGTATTCAGGCAGGATTTCAGTGTGAGGGCAACAAGCCTGCCGTTGACTGTCAACACCGTCTAGCCCGTATCTTGGACTGCCCTCGCTAATCTCTACTGGCCGATTCCTGTTGTGTTTAGAGTTTGCACAGCCGGCGTTACCGAATCAGTCACTGTAATGGCCGCGACGCGGGTGCCTACAGCGCTGGGTGTGAAGGTTACGCTGAAGGTGCAATGCGCCTTGGCGGCGAGCGTGGACGCGCAGGGGGTCGCGCCGCCGGGGATTGCCGCGTAGTCGCCGCTGCCCGTAATGGTTGGGCTGACAGAAGTAGCGAGGTTGTTAGTGAGTGTGACGGTTTGAGCGGCGCTGGTGGTGGCTACCGTTTGCGGGGCGAAGGTTAGCGTGGTGGGTGCGAAGGTGAGCGGCAGAGCGGCGGTACCTTTGGCATCGAGGATCTGCTGACTGATGGAGGCGTTGTCGGTAATCACCACTCCACCGCTGATCGATCCGCTGGCGCCGAGTGCGGGCGAGAAGGTGACGCTGAGCGTGCAGGTTGCGGCCGCGGCGAGATTGAGGTTGGGTTTGCAAGGTTTCGACCCGCTGCCGGTAGCGGAGAAATCTCCAGTAGTGGCGATGGTGTCCACGGTCAGGGAACTGGCGCTGCTGTTCTTGACGGTTAGGGATTTCGCCGGGCTGGTAGTGCCTACGGCTTGAGGGGTGAAGGTTAGGGTAGTGGGAGTAAAGGTGAGGGGCGCGGTGGTCCCGCCGGAACCGGTACCGGAGAGCGCGATCAGTTGCGGAGAAAATCCCGCAGAGTCGGTGATGGTTACTGCCCCATTGATACCCCCGTTGGCGGTGGGAGTGAAAGTAACGGCGATGTTGCACTTCGCCTTCGATGCGAGAGAGGCACCGCAGGTCGTGCCGGATGAACTGATCGCGTAGTTACCGCTGGGTGCGAAGGAGAAACTCAGCGCGGTCGATTCGTTGTTGGTCAAGGTCGCGGTTTTGGCGGCGGTGGTGTGGCCCACGGTCTCCGTGCCGAAGGCGAGCGTCGCAGGGGTGATAGTCAGCGGTAGGTTGCCGGTACCCGAGAGTGCAACGGTTTGGGGAGAATCAGGCGCGCTGTCGCTGATGGCGAGCGAACCAGTGAGGGCTCCGGCGACCGAAGGGGTGAAGGTGAGGTTGATGGTGCAGGACGCGCCGGAATTGAGCGAGGCGCCGCAGCTTTTGCTGGAGACCGCGAAATTTCCCGTCGCGGTGATGGAGTTGATAGTCACACTTGCGGTGCCGGTGTTCTTGAGAGTAACGGCCTTCGAGGTGCTGGTCGTGTTGACTACTTGCGGGTTGAAGGCGATGCTCAACGGCGAAGGCGACACGATGGGACTGTCGGCGACGGTGAAGGGAAGGGCAGCAAAGGCGGCGCAGGTCGCGCCGCTGGGGAAGCTATCAACCCAGACCTGAAAGGCTCCCGGCTGCGTGATCTGGGCGGCGGTAACGGATACGCTGAGTTCGGTGCTGCTGACGAATTTTACCGTGGGGAAGGCTCCGTTTACAGAGACGACTGAGTTCGGGGTGAATCCCGTGCCGTTCAGGATGAGTGTGAAAGCGGGTCCGCCAGGAACGGCCGCGGCCGGGCTCAGGCTGGTGAGAGTGAGCGGCGTCGCAATGGTGTTGTAGTCGGCGGTGACGAGAACTTCGTCGGTCACGGTGAGCGCTTGCGAGGCGGAAGTTCCGCTGAGGTCGTACTGCCAGCCGGTGAAGAGCCAACCAGAGTTTGGGATTTCGGTGAAGGTCAGGGCGTCGCCGGAGGGATAGAAACCGTCGTTGGTGGGCGAGCCGGGGCTCACATTGATGGAACCGGCGCAGGATTCGTTGACGTAGTCGGTAACGTAGAACTGGGGTGTAAGGTTCGCGGTGTAGGGGGCGCTGGTGGCCGGGAGAGTGATGGAGTCGGTTGTTGTGGTGGTACCGTCACTCCAGTTGCCAAAAGCGTAGCGGCTGTTGGAGCTGTAGGGATAGATAGGATTGTCCACGCTGAGGGTGTGCGTGCTGCCGGAAGTCCAGGCGGAATCGTAGAAGAGAGAGAAGTTCTTGGGCGCGTAGGAGAAGCCGCCATCAGCGTAGATGTAGAGGTTTGAGCTAAAGGGGTTGGGGCTGACGTTTACAGTGTAGATGGGATCGGGAGAGAACTCGACGGTGGTGTTGACGGTTAGACCGGTGTCGGGAACATAGAAGGTCTTGGGATTGGCTCCGAGGCCGCCGGGAAGCCAAAAGGGGGCGTTGTTGAATTCGTAGAAGTTTTGTCCGGAGTTGGGAGCGCCTGTGAGAGTGGCTTGCTGACGTGCGGTATAGAAGAGGAGCGAAGATCCGGAGTAGGTTTGCGGCAGCGGCAAAGCAGTGACGCTTCCGGTACCTGCGGGATAAACTGCGGCCGCGTAGGGGACGAGTTGAATGAAGTTCGCCGAGTAGGTGGTCACGGCGGGAGAAGCGGCGGGAGTGGATGGCTCTCCATTGCCCGGGAGAATGGTGATGCTGTGCGTGGCGGCGGTGGAATCGTTCCAACGTCCGTAGGTGTAATAGAAAGTGGTGGGCACGGGCGGGATGCTGTTGATGATGTTGCCGGTCTGGCTCTGGACGCCGGCGGGGATGTCGAGTGTATGAGTGGAATATAGTTGCCAGCTTGTCCCGGCAAAAACTTGCGGTGTGGTGACGGTCGCTCCGTCGACAATGACTTGCAATCCGGGGGGATTGCTGGTGATAGTGACGGCGGTAGGTGCGCTGCCATAGAGGCGCTCGATGCCGTCGATGTCTGTAGTGGTGTATCCGGTCTGGTTCGAGAGTGGGATCCCCGCGGGAATGGATTCAATGGCTGGACCTCCGTTGCGGGTGAAGGCGAATGCCGGGTATTCCATGATGGAGGCGTAGTCGAAGAGCGTGCCGAAAGTCTGGGCGTTGTCGTAGATCTGATTGAAATTCGAGATGGAGCCTTTGATCAGGTTGTCGTAATTGACTGAGACGTAGGTGTTGCGGTCGGGGCGGGACTGCTCGTGCCAAAGGCCGACGGTATGACCCATTTCGTGGAGGATGGTGGCAACGGTGCAAGTGGCGGAGCCTCCGACTTGTTGCTCGCCTCCGGCGCGGCCGACAATAGCTTCGCATTCACCACTGAAGTCGCTGGGATCGAAGTAGAAGTTGACGTAGTCGGCCTGGGTGGTGAACGGGACGAACTGAATATTAGAAAACGTGTTGTTGAATTGCCCGATGGCGGTGGTGAGATTAGCGAGATCGCCGGAACCAGAGGCGATGACGTAGGGAATCTGATATTGATTGCCGACTCTTGGCCAGAGGTATTGCGCGTAGTCGATGCCGAAGGAAGGCAGCGGGCGTTGGGGATCGATGGTTGCGACTTTTTCGAGGACGATGTCGCCCTGAAAGATGGCTTTGCCGTGCTCCACTACGTAGGTGACAGGCATGCCGCGGTAAAGTCCCTGGCGTACTTGCTGTGCGGTCGCGAATGGAGCGATGGCGAGGAAGAGAAAGATGGAGCTCAGCAGAGCGCAGGCGCGGCTCAATCGTTTGTCGGGCACAGGGAAACCTCCGGCGGTGAGTTGGGGGTGTTTCGGGGAGGGCTTGGTCAGTTTGGGCCGAAGGCGAAGAGGATGTCAAGCTTTAGGATTTGGATCGCGACAGAGGATGCAGGTTCTTGCAAACAGCCCACTCCGCAAGAACTTGCACACCGCATATGTCTGCTCTGCTCTGGTGCGTCAACTTGTTACTGAGGTTGCGCTTCGAGTAGAAGATGTTTGTCGAACCGGGCTGGAACGGTGGCTTTAGGTCCGCGCACGATGCCGAAGTCCTTGCCGTTCACATAATCCACGATGTGATAGTCGCGGTCCTGCAGGCCGCGTAATTCAACGGATCCGTTCCAGTGGCGGGCAAAGAATGCATAATACATTTCTCCGCCTTTGCGGATCGCGTGGGCCTCGGGATGATCGAAGCCGATGTCGTAAAGGTCTCCGAGATATTCTCCGCGGGAGAGCATTTTGTCTTTATAGATGCCCACCCACTTCGCCATGTTCTTTTCGCGCTGAGGAGTCAGGTCAGAGGTGCTGCGCTTTTTTACTTCGTCCGGGAGCACGAAAATACTGCCTACTACACCTCCCACGCCTACCGTCGAAGCGAAGTCGTTTGCGCCGTCGCTCAGTTCTACGTGGTCGCCGAAGTAGGGAACGTTGTCGCCCATCAGCGCTTTCAGTGTCTTGCCTTTGGAACGAACCTGAAACGAACTCTCGGGATCGGACGCCACCGACATGTTGAAGTGCGGCATTGTGAAGAAGGAATACGCGGTGCCGCAAGGGCAAAACTCGACGAGGGCATCGGGTTTCACGCTCTTGGCCGTTTCGTACAGCTCACGAAAGAAATCGGGCAGCGCTTCCACGGAATCTTCGGGGCTTTTGTGATGATGCGCGGGATTGTAGCAAGGGGGAACCGCGTTCATGTGCTGGCCGTCAAGCTTGAGACCGTCGAATCCCCAATCGACGAAGATCTTCCGAACCAGAGCTTTGTGGTACTCGACGACTTGCCGGTCGGCGGGGCAGAGATAGTCGGAATTCCACCAGGAAATCTTCCGGCGGGAGCCGTCGCGATTCAGCAGCGCAAAGTCAGGATGCTCCTTAAGCAGTTTGGAATCGGGGACGGCGCTTAGCGGCGACCACCAAAGTTGCGCGCGAAATCCTTCGTCATGAATTTTCTGGACCAGGGCTTTCATGTCCGCATCGCCGTTCGGAAACTTCTTGGGATCGAGTTCCCAGTCGCCGTAGTTGTTCTGCCAGCCGTCGTCCAAGGTCACCCAGGAGAACCCCAGTTTCTTGGCGGTGGGGAGCGTGTCGTAAACCTGTTTGAGCTGGACCGACCGGCCATAACCCCAGGCGCACCAGATCGGGCCGAAAGCGCTATCGGGCGCGGACGCCATTTGAAATCCCTGGCG